>Ga0007854_10000768_pt1 | contig 20756 bp, 19 predicted proteins | sample CryBogCBH12Aug08_FD_60382 | JGI IMG/M metagenome (GOLD analysis project Ga0007854, IMG submission 60382) | Freshwater microbial communities from Crystal Bog, Wisconsin, USA - CBH12Aug08 | ecosystem: Environmental > Aquatic > Freshwater > Lake | place: Crystal Bog, Wisconsin, USA | collected... | reverse complement strand
CGGAAAACCGGACCGGTTCAGATTGCCGCAGGGGCTTTGGCTTTGCTGCCGTACAACATGAAAACAGAGGCCATGCCGCACGCCGCGGCAAAGGTCATCCAGTAGCCGGGGGCGGCCTTGTCGCCGGTAGTTTCAATCAGCCAGGTCGAAATCATGGGCGTAAAGCCACCAAAAATAGCGGTCGCCAGACTGTAGGCAAGTGAGAACCCGACCGTGCGCACGTGCACTGGCATAACCTCGGTCAGCGCGACCACGGCGGCACCGTTGTAACTGGCGTAAATAAAAGACAGCCAGAGTTCGGTCAGCAACATGTTTTGAAAGTTGATGTTCGCTACCAGCCACGACAGCACTGGATACGCCGTGAGAATGGGCAGTAGGGTGAAGGCAAGCAAAATTTTCTTTCTCCCGATCCGGTCTGACAGGGCGCCCATAACCGGCAGCCAGAAAAAGTTTGACATGCCAACGCAAAAGGTTGTGAGCAGGCTGTCCGTCGTGCTCAGCTTGAGCACGCTCTTGCCAAAAGTGGGGGTGTAGACCGTGATCAGGTAAAAAGACACCGTCGTCATCACCACCATCATCATCCCGGCCAGCACGACCCGCCAGTTGGCCCCGATCGACTGAAGCACTTCACGGAAACTCGGGTGGTGCTTGCGGGCCAGAAATTCGTCGGTTTCCTGCAGCGAACGGCGGATGAGGAAAATGACAGGAACGATCATGCAACCAATAAAAAATGGTACACGCCAGCCCCAGTCGCTCACCTGAACAGGTGTCAGCCATTGATTGATCAGGTAACCGATGACGGCCGAAGCCATGATGGCAACTTGTTGGCTTGCCGATTGCCAGCTGACGTAAAACCCTTTGTGCCCGGGCGTTGCCATTTCCGACAGGTAAACCGAAACGCCACCCAGTTCCACACCCGCAGAAAACCCTTGCAGCAAACGCCCGATCAGAACCAGAAGCGGCGCAGCAAAGCCAATGGTGGCGTAGCCAGGCACAAAAGCGATCAGGACCGTACCCAGCGCCATGATTCCCAGTGTAACAATGAGTCCCTTGCGGCGCCCGATACGGTCGATATAGCTGCCCAGAATAAGAGCGCCCAGAGGCCGCATCAGAAATCCGGCGCCAAAGGTGGCAAATGTCAGGATCAGCGATGCGTATTCGTTATTGCTGGGGAAGAATGTCTTTGAAATGTAGGTGGCGTAGAAACCATAGAGGAAAAAATCGAACATCTCCAGAAAATTCCCGCTGGTCACCCGCAAAACGGTTGACAGCTTGGAGTGTTTAGATGTGTTCATATGGCTTAGGGCAGGTTAAATATACGAAGTTAATAGGGAGTGAAATTCGCTATCGGAGTCCTCACCCTCGCAACGGAAAGAGCGGGTGTTTTGCGTTGCTGTATTGCGGGCTGCTGGCCTGAACCGCGAACCGGCGCGCTGCCAGTTTTAAAGAACTCCATGCTGGACTGAAGTTGTTCGGCCTGACCTGACAATTCTTCGCTGGTCGCCGCCAATTGCTCTGATGCGCTGGCGTTTTGCTGCGTCGACTGGCTCAGTTGCGTTATTGCGCCACCAACCCGCACGACCGACTCACTTTGCTCGGCGCTGGCTGCGGCGATCTCCTGCACCAATTCACTCGTTTTCTGAATGCTGGGCACGATGCTGTTCAACAAACGCCCGGCAGATTCAGCCGTCTGCACGCTGGTGCTCGCCAGTTCGCTGATTTCACGGGCCGCTTCCTGGCTTCGCTCGGCCAGTTTGCGGACTTCAGCGGCCACCACGGCAAAGCCTTTTCCGTGTTCGCCAGCCCGCGCCGCCTCAATGGCAGCATTTAGCGCCAACAGGTTGGTCTGATAGGCAATGTCGTCAACAATGCCAATTTTTGCCGCAATCTGTTTCATGGCACTGACCGTTTTGCCCACCGCTTCGCCGCCTTCCTGCGCTTCGGTAGAAGTTTTGCTGGCCATGCCGTCGGTCAGCTTTGCGTTGTCGGAGTTCTGGTTTATCGAGGCCGACATCACTTCAATCTGCGAGGTGGTGGCCTCAACGCTGGAAGCCTGTTCGCTGGCCGCCTGCGACAAACTCTGGGCTGTGGCGCTGACCTGCCCCGCAGCACCGGTCAGCGCAGTGGAGGCGTCCCGCACCTCTTCGATGACCCGCGCAAGGTTTTGTGCAGTTGCATTTGCACTTTCCTTGAGTTGGCCGAAAAGCCCCTGGTATTCACGCTGCACACGATAAGTAAGGTCTCCTTTTGCCAAAGCTTCAAGGGCTCTTGCAGTGTCATTCATGACGCCTTCACTGACGTCGAGCAATTGATTCATGGCGTCAGAGAGATTCCGGAAAAAGCCGGTCTTGCCATGCATGTCCACCCTTCGGGTCAAATCGCCACTTAGCGCCGATGTCACGATGTCGGAGACTTCCCTTTCGGAGCTAAGTTCGTCCGTACGATCTACCCAATGCGTGACGCGCCCGATGGTTTCGCCATGCGCACCGCGAATGGGCTTGGCCAAAAGCCTGATTTCGCGCCCCTGAATTTGAATATCGATGGTGTCTCCGGACTGAATCGCCTGGGTAAACTTCTGCGCAGCGACAGGGTCCTTGATCAGGTCAACGAGTTTGTTTCCATAATATTTTTCCACCTCGAACGAGGGGCCGCCAAAATGTCTGAGCAGCGTCTGGCTGGCTGGCGTGCCATGAACAAATACACCGTTGGCGTCGGAGATGGTTACGCATTCAGGCAGGCTGTCGAGGGCAGAACGAATGCGCTGATTGAAGGTGGCTGCAAAAGCCGCATCCCGCAAAGATCTTTGCACCTTGTCAATGGCGGCGCTGATACTCGCCTTGTCGCCCGGCAAGCGTGGCATGGTTGAGTCGAGCCGTCCTTCCGAATAATCGGTTACCGTGGCGACCACTTGCATTGTGTCATCTATGTGCGATCGAACCAGGTTATTAATGGACTCGCCCATTTTGCGATACGCACCTTCAAGGGCGTCAACCGACATTTCGAAGTTCAACATGCCATTTGCATGCTGCCGGGCCATTTCGGCTTGTGCGGCTTCAAACTGATTCAGCGTCTCCTGCATTTTGGCCAGTGGCGCCAATAACTGGCCGATTTCACTTTCGTCGGCGTCAATGACCGTGTCAAGCTTTCCATCCGCAACCTGATTGGCCGCAGAAAGGGCTTTGGCCAATGGGCGCGTGATGCTGATGGTCACCAACCACGCAATCAACGTGGCAGCCAACACCGTTACTACAACGATGCTTATGGCGGTGTAAAGAATTCGGTCGGCCGTGGTTTCGGAATCCTTGACCTGCTGCTCCATTTTGAGAACTTGCCCTTTGACAAAGGGCTCCAGCAGTTTTTGGAGTTCTTCACTGGCCGCGTCAAACCCCCCCATCAACTTGTTGCCGGACTCAGGACCTCCGGCCACATACGCTTTGGCCATGGTCTGCCCAGTTTCATAATAACTTGCCACTTTCTGTCGCATGGTCTGAACGCGCTGCACAGAGGCGGTATCGCCGAGTTGTTTAAAGTGATTTTCAAACTCGGTCAGAGATTTATTGAAAGAGTCAAAATTTTCCTGTGCGTTCTTGAACCCGTCGTCGAGCCCGTCTTTTGCGCGGGTGGCAGAAACGTCCGACAGGAATTGCTGAATCTGGACCACGTCTTTGTCCATGTCACCGGCCAGCATGGCGTATTTCGCACCATCATCTGAAATGTTGGCGATGCTGTGCTTGACATCGGTCAACTGTATGCCCAGCCAATAAATAAACCCGATAAACACCGCAATGGGAACCGCATAACCAAAAATGATTCGCGTGCGGATTGAAAGCTTCATTGTTGACCTCCCAAAATTAATCTCAAACCGGGTTTGCTGCCAGGCATAAAGCCCGGAGGGTTGGCTACTTCGTCTCAGCAATGGTAAGTGATGGTACCCAGCGGAATATGTTGATGCAACAAAAAAACCCGCAACGCGGGTAAGCGAGCGGGTTCTGAAGGGGCTTGAGGCGCAATTTACGGTAATCACACGTAATTGCACGAAGACTCACGCGAATTTGGTGGTGATAGGTGGATTTGAACCACCGACATCAGCATTATGAATGCTGCGCTCTAACCAACTGAGCTATATCACCGAAGGCAACAATTATAACAACTTGCGCGCGCTATTTGTCACTGGTGCTTAAACACGGCGGGACGCTTGTTAACAAACGCGTCCATTCCCTCTTTCTGGTCAGTGGTGGCAAACAGTGCATGGAACAGACGGCGTTCAAACATGACGCCATCGTTGAGTGTGCCTTCAAAGGCCCGATTGACGCATTCCTTGGCAGCAATGGTCGCAATCTGGGAAAAGCCGGAGATGGTCAATGCGGCGCCCAGAGCTTCGTCCATCAATTTTTCATAGGGCACCACGCGGCTCACCAGTCCGGCGCGTTCGGCTTCGGTGGCGTCCATCATGCGGGCGGTTAGAGCCAAATCCATGGCCTTGGATTTGCCCACCGCGCGGGGCAGGCGTTGTGTGCCGCCAGCGCCTGGAATAATGCCCAATTTGATTTCAGGCTGTCCGAAACGTGCGTTGTCAGCCGCGATGATGAAATCGCACATCATCGCCAGCTCGCAGCCGCCGCCCAGCGCAAACCCGCTCACCGCGGCGATGACCGGTTTGCGGATGGTGCGGATCACTTCCCAATTGCGGGTAATGAAGTCGCCTTTGTAGGCCTCGGCGAAACCCAGTGTTGCCATGGCCGTGATGTCTGCCCCGGCGGCAAAGGCTTTTTCATTTCCGCACAGGATGATGCAACCAATATCGGGCCGGGCGTCAAAGTCTTTCAGCGCGTGACCTAACTCGGTCATCAATTGTTCGTTTAGCGCATTCAGCGCTTTCGGGCGGTTGAGCGTAATAACAGCAACTTTTTCGCCTTCGACGCGGGTCAGGATGCATTCATAGTTCATGGAGAGTGCCTTGCAGGGTGATAAGCCAATATTCGGACGTCAAATTCCAGGAAGCAAATTGCCGTGAGGCAATTTGTCGGGAAGCTTGAACTATATCGAAATCAGGCCGGCCGCTTTATCCCAGCCAGGCCCGGGCTTTTTCGGCGTTGGCGACGCCCAGTCGGACTGCATTGCCGGGCTGTGGCCGCTTAAACTTTATCGGGCGCAATTGTCCGTCCCGTACGATTGTCAAAATTACTTTTTTGACCGCGCCGCAATAGAGCGCCACATCGTCCAGGCTGTTCATGCGCCACGGGCCGCTGGCGTTGCGTGAATCTGCTTGCACCGCCAGCAATTCGTCACCGGCTGCCAGTCCGGCCAGTTGCGCGGCGCCACCGTACAGCACCTGCTGAATTTGAACGCCAGTGCCTTCCTTCACGCGCAAGCCCCATTGCTGGGCCAGTTGGTCGGGCCCATGCTGCCAGGCAATGCCATGGCGTTCGAGCAAGCTTTTGAGCGGCAAATCGCGCATGCCATGCACCCATTGGTTCAGCTCTTTGTCAAGGCGGCGTCCGGTGATCTCCAGCAACACGGCGCGCAGGTCGGCTTCGGTCATAGGGCCCCCCACGCAGCGCTGCCACAGCTTGCGCATAACGTCGTCCAGCGAGCCATGCCCGCCCGCTCTAATTGTCAAATCCAGACAAAGTGCTACCAAGGCACCTTTGGTGTAGTAACTGACCGTTGTATTGGCAGTGTTTTCATCCGGGCGGTAGTACTTGATCCAGGCGTCAAAACTGGCCTGCGCTACCGATTGCACCAAGCGCCCTGGCGTTTGCAGCACCTGATTGATCGTTTTGGACAGTAGCTTGAGGTAGGTGGCCTGCTCTATGCGCCCTGCACGCAGCAGCAACAGGTCATCGTAGTAGCTGGTGAAGCCTTCAAAAAACCACAGCAGGGAAGTGTAATTTTCTTCCTGATACCGGATGGTCTCAAACTCTGAGGGACGCAGACGTTTGACATTCCAGGTATGAAAGTATTCGTGGCTTATCAGACCCAGCAGCGTGGTGTAGCCGTCCTGCTCGCGCGAGGCGTTAACACTGTGCGTCGGTGGCGTCCCGGTACGAAGCTCTGCGGGCGCCGGAGTCAGGCGCGGGAGGTCTTTGCGACCGCAAATGAGCGCGGTGGAGTTGCGGTGCTCGAGACCGCCATAGCCCTCTGCCACCGTGTTCAGCATAAACAGGTAACTGGAAAAAGGGGGCTTTTGACCGGCAGACGCGTCGCCGTGCCAAAAGTCCATTTCCTGTTTGCAAATGGCCTGTGTATCGCGCAACAGGCGATCGCCGTCAAAGCTGTCCGGCGCACCGCTGACCACCAGCTTGTGCGGAATTCCGCGCACCTCGAACGTGCCGTTCCAAAAGTCGCCCAGCTCTACCGGGCAATCGACTAGTGCGTTGTAATCGTCAGCCCGATAGCGGCCAAAACCACGCCGGTTGATCCGCACTGGGTCCATCCCGGTGGCGAGTTGCCATTTAAGTGCGGAGGGCTCAATAACTTCCAGTTGGTGTTCCAGTTGCGCGTGGCTTTCAGAGCGCAACAGCAGACTGGTGCCGTTGAAAAAACCACGCCGGTCGTCCAGCCAGGCAGTTCGCACCGAGGTATCAAACGCATAGACGCTGTAGCGCAAAACCAGCGGCTGGGATGTTTCGCAGTCAACTTGCCAGCGCGCCTTGTCCAGCTGGCGCACGGGAATTGCCCCGGACTTCTGTTCGGCACGCAATCCCAGCAAATGGCGCGAAAACTCGCGCACCAGATAGCTGCCTGGAATCCACACCGGCAGCTCCAGAATCTGGGTCGCTCGGGGCTCGGCGATCGTCAGTGTCACATCAAAGTAATGGTCCCGGGCGCGCTCCAGCGAAACCTGAAAGGAAATCGCGACCGACTCCGCCATCGTCATGATGCCGGATCTGACAGGTGCTTCTCAACCTGCTTTGCGTCGATGGCCCCCGGAACCCGCGATCCGTTGACGAAAAAGAGCGTAGGCGTACCGCTGATCTTGTTTGTCTTACCAAATTCGATGTTGCGTTGCAGCACTGCAGTGTCGCAGGCAGCCGCTGAGGCCGGCAATGACTGCTCACGCACCATCCAGTCCTGCCACGTTTGCCCCCGGTCTTTGGCGCACCAGATGGCCTTTGATTTTTCCAGCGAGTCGGGCCCCAGAATCGGATACAGAAACATGTAAATTGTGACGTTGGAAACGTTTTGCAAATCGCGCTCGAAACGCTTGCAATAGCCACAGTTGGGGTCTTCGAATACCGCAATTTTTCTCTCGCCATTGCCGCGCACAATGGTGAAAGCGTCCTTCAGGGGGAGGGTGTCAAACTTGATGGCGCTGAGTTTGTTGATGCGCTCTTCGGTCAGGTTTTGGTGCTGTTTTGTATCGTAAATGTTGCCCACCACCAAATGGTCGCCCGACGCGTCAGAGTAATAGATTTCGTTGCCATTGACGCGCACTTCATATAGGCCGGGAATCGGCCCTTTGCTGATTTCGTCGATGGATTTCAGTTCGGGGACGCGTTGCGCGATATTTTTCCGGATGAGTGCTTCCTGCGCCAGCGCATCGGTGCTCCATGAGGCCGTCAGTAGCGCCACCACACACGCCACCGCCATCAAAGCCGTAAAGGCCGGCGTCCGGCGAAATATTGAATACATGGAGGCTCCGTCAGGGTTGGGAATTTTGCTGGCCACCGGTCAGGCCCATTGCCTGGCGGGTTGCCCATTGTTTTAGCATACCACTGCGTTCAAATCCGTTCATCCCCAAGTTTCGCAAGGTTTGCAAAGCCGGGTGGGGCATTTGAAAGAGTATTTGAAGTGCATCGCCTGCGCCACCCAGAAGTGCGTATTCTGCCTTGCGCGAGCGCTCGTACCGGCGCAGCAGGCGACGGTCTCCAATGGAGCGCCAATACGCGCGTTGCTCCAGAATTCGGCACAGGGTAGAAACATCTCCCAGCCCCAGGTTGAGCCCCTGCCCGGCCAACGGGTGAACATTGTGGGCGGCATCGCCGGCCAGCACCCAACTGCGTTCAGGTTGTCCCTCTGCCAAAGTACCGCACCACCGCCGCGCAAGTGCCGCTTGCAGCGGCCAGCTCCTCCGCTCGCTTTGCAGCGTAAGGGCCCCGAGCGTGCCCTGGGTAGCATCTTGCAATTCCCGGCAAAACTCTTGCGCATCCATTTCCTGCAGCGAACTGACCCGTGCCGGACTGGCCGACCAGACCAGCGCACAACCCCTGCCCAAGGCGCCTTCCATGGGCAATAGCGCAACAATGTCGCCATCCGAAAACCATTGCCGCGCGGTTTGTTCGTGGGGCGAGTCACTTTGTATACGGGCCGCCAGAGCAGACTGGGAGTATGGAAATTTGTCAAATTCGACGCCGAATTCGGCCCGCGTCGCGCTGGCGCGTCCTTCGCAAACTATGGTCAGTGTGGCGGTGGGCACCTGATCCGGCAATTCAATCAGCGGTTGAAAACGCACTGCGTCTGCCAGCAACTTTTCCAGTTCGGGAACATCTACGATCCAGTTGAGGGCGTCAACTCCCTGCTGCGCGGCATCGAACTGTACGTTGCCGCCGGCGTCGCCAAATACCTGCATGCGCCGCACCGGTGTTGCATGCTGCTCGGCCGGCCAGCAGCGCAGACTTTCCAGCAGGTTGCGCGAGGCAGGGCTGAGGGCATAGGCGCGTACATCCGGGTCGGTCTGCGCGCCGGTGGCCGGCGGGCGTTGATCCATCAGGGCCACGCGCAGCCGCAAGGTCGCCAGTTTCAGTGCAAGCGAACGCCCGACAATGCCGGCGCCCCGAATACATACGTCATAAGTCTTGGACATCCTTGCATTGTAGGATCTGCAGGGGTAAATAGGCTGCTCGTGTTTCGAGGCCCAACAATTCGGCGACTGAGCGCCAACCAAACGCCAGTTAATGGGCAGTGAATAGCCAATTATTCGCCAGTTAATTGCTAAAAACGGAAAATTTACCTAAAAACAGGGTATTTACGGTTTGTTGCGATTTGGTGTTTGCCACATTTTCTGCACAATCGGACTGAATAATCGACTCTGCTGCAGGGCCATCAGAGCCACGCGGACTTCGCGTGGCAAAATTTACCAGTTTTACAGGTTTTTTTAGAGGGGAGTGGGCAACGTGAGTCGGCTGGCACTGTGTGTAGCGGGATTGATGCTTTGCGTGCCTCTGGCATGGGGTGCAAACCCGTCAGCCGTACCCCTGTTGACCGAACACCGGGTGGCCTTGGTCATTGGCAACGACAACTACCAGAATGTCACCAAACTGGAAAACGCGCGGGCCGACGCGCGGGCCATTGCCAACAGTTTGCGCGCTGCCGGATTTGATGTTGACTTGCGAATCGACATTGCCGAAAAAGCAATGAAAGAGGCGGTCCGAATTTTCAAGAGCAAAGTGGGCGGTGGCGATGTTGCCGTCTTCTACTACTCTGGGCATGGGGTTCAGTTGGGCGCCGCAAACTACCTGCTACCGGTTGACGTGCGCGGCGAAAGTGAAGACCAGCTCAAGGATGATGCATTGCCCTTGCAGCGCGTATTGGACGACCTGCAGGACCAGAAAGCAAAGTTCTCACTGGCCATTATTGACGCCTGCCGCGACAACCCTTTTAAAGGTGCTGGTCAAAGGGCCCTGGGCGGCAGAGGATTGGCACCACCCACCGCCGCTAACGGACAAATGGTTCTTTTTTCAGCCGGATCGGGTCAGAGGGCGCTGGACAAGACCGGCCCGGGTGATCGCAGCGAAAACGGTGTTTTTACCCGCGTGCTGCTGGAAGAAATGGACAAGCCGGATGTTCCGGTTGACCGGGTTCTGAAGAATGTCCGCCAGCGCGTGGTGCAAATTGCCAAGTCGGTGGATCACGATCAGGTGCCGGCCATCTACGATCAGGTCGTAGGCGATTTCTTTTTCAAGGTCAGCCCCCCGGGCGCCAATGCGGCGGTCTCGCCTCGGGCGGATCAGGTTGCACCGGTAACTGCTGCCCCTGTGAACCCGCAACCGCCGGTGCCGGGTCGTGCAGCAGGCGCGAAGGGCAAACCTGAGGACCCCGACACCGCCATGTGGCATGCCGTGGAAACCAACGGCACGGTGGACGATCTGGCTTCCTATATGCAGCAATTTCCGCGCGGCAAGTTTCTGGCGCTGGCAAAACTGCGGCAGCAAAAACTAAGGCAGGACGCCATCGATGCTGCCAATGCAGCAGATGAAGCTGCGTGGCAGGCCGCAGATTCTGGCGCCAACGTAACGGCTTACCAGAACTATCTGGCCAACTATCCGAAGGGGCGCTATGCCGGCACTGCACAGGCCAAGCTCTACCGTGCGAAAACCGATGCACAGTATCGGGAAGAAACGGCGCAGTGGCAGCAGGCCAGCACGGGTAGTAAGGCGCAGGTCGAAAATTATCTCAGCCGCTACCCAAATGGTCAGTATGTGGCGCAAGCCAACAAGCGTCTGGCGGAGTTTCAGCAGGAGGAGGCTAGTGCGCCACCACCCAAGAAGGTGTACGACGCTCCAACCCGCACCACCGATCAGCCAGCCGATGCGTCGGACCTGTTTCACCGGTTGCGACTTAATTTATCGAAATAAATAAAAAATAAAAAATAGCTGTCTAGAATGTTGCAGGCAAGAGAACACGCAAAAAGTTAAAGCGGCCTGCTGTGGGTTTTATATCGTTGCCTATTTGGGCAATATTCATTACCGGTTTTTTACAGGACGGGGAGGCATTGTGAATTTTGGTAACTTATTCATCGCAGCAGCGGTGGGCGTTGTCTTGGCGGGCTGCGCAAATATGGACTATGACAAGAAACTGTCAGACGTTTCGGTAGGTATTCAAACCGGTAATGTCAAGGGTAGTCTGGACATGCTTCAGGGCCAGCATGGCGGCGCCTCTGCAGACAACGACAAGGATAAGGCTACCGATTTGCTTTATCACCTGGAAGTGGGCGAGTTGAAGCGTCTGAACGGTGACGTGCAGGGCAGCAGCACGTCTTGGCTCAAGGCCGACAAGATCGTGAAAGGCTGGGAAGAGCAGGCCAAACTGGATCCGTTGGCGCTGCTGGGCGACGTCGGATCGGTGCTGATCAATGACACCACCCGCCGCTACGATGGCCGGGATTATGAAAAGGTGTTGCTCAGTGTGGATCTGGCCCTGAATCATCTGGCGCTGAATGACTTTGACAGCGCCCGCATCGAAATTCGCAAGATGCACCAGCGCCAGGCCGTCATTGCCGACTTCCAGGCCAAAGTGCTGCAAAAAGCAGCTGACGACGCAGCCGAAAAAAATGTCAAAGTTACTTCGTTCAAGGAATTGGGTGGCTACCCGATCGAAACCCTCGAAGCTCCTGAAGTACAGAGCCTGAAAAATTCGTACGAATCTGCCTTTGGTAATTATCTGGCCGGGTTTGTCTATGAAGCGCTGGGAGATTCGTCGCTGGCCGCTCCGGGTTACCGCAAGGCCATCGAAATGCGTCCCCATGTTCCCATGCTCGAGAAAACTCTGGCGGAACTGGACAAGCGGTCGTCTTACGCACAACGCTCCAAGAGCGACGATGTAGACGTGCTGTTTGTCGTCGAGTCTGGCCTGGCACCGGCCGTCACGACGCAAAAAATTGCCTTGCCACTGCCGATTCCGACCCGCCAAGGCGTGCGTTTGGAAATCGTGCCGCTGTCATGGCCGGTTATCCGACCCGGTAACGGCAATTATCTGAGTGCCATTAATATTGACGACAGTGTTGAACCGCTGGTTATGCTGACCAGTGTCAACGCCATGGCGCGCCGCGCGTTGTATGACGAAATGCCGGCTATTTTGACGCGCACCACAGTGCGGGCCATTGCCAAGGTTGCCGCACAAAAGGCGACTGACGAGGCCGCTAGTCAGGCGGGTTTGGTGGGTAGCCTGTTTTCGATTGCCACCAAGGTGGCTGTCACGGTATCTGAGGTGGCAGACGAACGGGTTTGGCGTACCTTGCCGGATTCGTTCCTGATTGCGCGCAAGAAGATTAAGAGTGGTACGCACCAGATTGCATTCAACGTAAACGGTGTTCCGACCGTGCGTAACGTGTCGGTGTCCGGCAAGTACGCAGTCGTGACGGCGCGGGTTGTGGGAAATCAGGTGTATATCAATGCACAAAACGAGGGTGTGGTCGGTTCATCGGGTAACAAAGCCAGCGAAGCGGTAGTATCCCGGTAATTGTTCTGAAGGAGTTCGTAAATTGAAAAAGCTATTGCTTGTGGCGTTTATGTCGTTGGCAGGACTGACTGGGCTTTCAGGTCTGGCAGGTTTTGCTGGTGCAGCGCACGCCGAAACCATCGAGTCGAAGTTTGAAATGCTGGGTACACCACGGTATCTCAAAGTAAGCGGTCTGAGTGCCAAGGTCACCAACAAACTGCTGATTCTGAATGTGGACATCAACAATGAAGATGACCGCGACAACACAGCCTATTACCGTGTTCGCTGGCTGGATGAAACCGGTGATTCGGTGTGGGATGAAGAGCCGTGGAAGCCGATTTTGCTGCATGGAAACCAGAATGCCCATTTGCGTCTGGTTGCTCCCACGCCGAAAGCGCGGGATTTCAAAATTGAGTTCAGCGCAAAAGACAATGCACGCAACTGAGCGTGTGCAATATCATTAAAAATACTTATCTAGTGTGGGGTTGAAATGCAAATTCTTGTGAAGATGAAATTGTTGGCGTTGACCGGCTTTGTGGCTTTGCTGGCTGGGTGCGCCGCCACCGCGCCCACCGTGGGCAATAACGTAACGTATGGCAGCGCGACCGACGTCGAGCAGTTGTCGACCGACTTCGGTTCGACCGACCTGCAACTGATTGCCGAGAAAATGGCACGTTCGCTGTCGGAGTTTTCTGCCGAAAACTACAAGGACAAGCCACTGGCAACGCTCGCTACGGTCAAGAACAAGACGGATGAATACATCGACACCAAGTCGATTACCGATTCCATCAAGACCCAGCTGCTCAAGAGCCATGCCCTGCGTTTTGCTGTGGATATTGCCGACATGCAAAACCAGACCGATGAGCTGGTTCGTCAGAACAGCAGCGGCCTTTACAAGAGCAATTCGACCGCCAAAGTGGGTCAGATGAAGGGCGCCCGTTTCCGTATTGAAGGAACCCTGACCTCCATCGTGAAGCGCGTTGGCGAGTCCAAGGACGTGTATTACAAGTTCACGCTCATGATGACGGATATCGAGTCCGGCGAGGTGAGCTGGATGGATGAGAAGGAAATCCGCAAGACGGCACGTCGCTAATGCCTTGGGTGGCTCGCAAGGCCATCTCAGGCTCGATGAGTTCAACTGCGGTTGATTATTAAGGGGGAATCAAATGTTTTTATTCACACAAGGGCGCTTGATTCGCCGCGTCATGGCTGGCGTCGGGCTGGGTTTGTTTGCCCTGGCACAAGGGGCCATGGCCCAGCAGGACGGTAACCGCACGCAGATGCGCGACGAACGTGTGCAGGTACAGGTTGACACCAAGCTAACCGTGAGCGCGGGCGCCATGCCGCGCATCGCAGTCACTGATCTTTCCTATGAAGAGAAAGTGGCGCAGAATTTTGTCAAGTATGACCGTACTTCCAGCGGCTCTGCCTCGCAGCAGTCGTCTGGCAGTGCCGGCGGATTTGCAGGCAGTGCGCAGGCTCAGGTGCAGAAGTCCGAGCATTTCGAGTCAGGTAGTGAGGTCCAGATCAACCGGGGCGAACTGCGCAAGTTCACAGCCGATTTGAAGGGCGAACTCATCAAGACGCACCTGTTCAAACTGGTGCAGGGCAAGCCGTGGCTGAATAAAGATACGGATGCCTTGTACGACATTATTGAGCGCATCAAGGAAGGCTATTACCCCAACGCTGATTTTGTCCTGTTCGGGTCGGTCAGCGCGGTTGATTATCGCAACGACGTCAATCCGATTCAGGGCACCAACGCTGTCAATCATGTGCTTGCCATGGAAATGGTGGTCGACTTTTCGCTGATCAATACCAAGACCTATGAAGTGGTTGCGGCATTTTCGGCGCGCGGCGAAGGCTCCGACGCACGGTTGGTAAATAGTGGTAATACAACCTTTAATCTGAGCCGCAGCAAGGCGGTCAGTGACCTTTCCCACTCTTTGGGACAGGCTGCGGCATCGGAACTGGTCAGCCAGTTTGGCGGCGAAGCATCGAACTGAAATTGGTTCGCAAGTCGCCCGGCCGGTGCCGGTAAATTAGTTATTTTTGGAGAAGTCTAATGTCTAAGGTTAAATCAATTGTTGCCGTAACCGGTATGTTTCTGGCCTCTGTGGCCGGTCTGGTCAGCGTGGCCAGCGCGGCGGACGACGGAACCAAGGTCGTTTATACCCCGTCTGATGCGCCGGTTCCTGGCGCTGCCGGTGTTTATGTAGGTGCCGGTCTGGGCCAGGGTCGTGCCAATCTGGGCCTCGACCTGAGCAATACGGGCGACATGAGCTATGGCTTCCTTGGGGGCTACCAGTTCAGCCGCAATCTGGCTGCCGAAGTTTCCTACATCAACCTCGGCAAGATCACGACCACCGTGAATTCAATTTCGGGCCGTACTTCCGGCTTTGGAGCGGCAGCCGTGGCAACCGCCCCCATCAACCGCAGCGTAGCGGTGTACGGCAAATTTGGTGCAGCCGCATTGTCAACCAACTGGGACTCCAGCCCGTCGGGTACTATCAACTCAACCCAAAGCGCCACCGGCCTCAACTGGGGTGCTGGTTTGGCCTTTGATGCAGGCAAAACTGCAACGATCCGTTTGGGCTTTGACCGTTACACGCTGGGTACAGACGATCCTGCAACCGGCTCGGTCACCAATATTTCGCTTACCGCTTTGTTGAAGTTCTGATGCGCACCGGCAGCCAGTCGACTTTGTGCGGGCGGTCCGTTCTGGTCGCCTTGCTGCTGCTGCCTGCGGCTTTTCAGGCGCAGGCGCAGAAAGATGTCAGCTACGACGATACGCTGGCATTTATAGAAAGCGTGGCGCGCGCTCCGTTGGTGGAGCGCAAGCATTGCGAATTTATATTCAAAGAGAATCTGCGCTTTGAGGCGAAGGCACTCAACCCGGTTCCGTCGGTGGCGCCTTGGGGCGTGGTGTTTTCTTGCCGGCAAGGCAAGCTGTGCATCGATCCGCGCAAATCTGACAAGTTGCTGGGCGAAATCACCATAGAGGTCAGAGAACCTGACAACGCGCCCAAATTGGGTAAGGCCGTGAGCCACCTGATCAAACTCTGCGGTGGATCTTCTGCCAGTGCAGATTTGTTCTGAGCGGTTTCGCTAAAGTCGAAGCAAAATTCAGAGCGGCTGACGGACCACGCGGCCGTTGAGGGGCTGCAAGGGACGCACGTTGTCTTTGAACTGGCGCCTGAACGCCAGAACCTGGTCGGCCCCCACGGTAATCGGCGTTTTCATAATGATCCAGTCCACACCTTCCGAACAGGGTGGCGTGGTGAGAGATCCGTCCAGAGAAAAATAGCCCTTGTCCGGAGGTAACAGCCCGCCCGGGCGAATGCTTGAGTTTCGGACCGAAATTTGCTCGCCCGGCCGAGGCAAATGCATTAAAAGTGGTGCGAGGGCCGTATTGACCGTCCCCGCCTGCATAAAAACCTCAACCACCAGCAGGGACCCACCGGCCGATGTATGCGTCAGAAGTGCCGACATGGCGCTGCGCTTTCCGCCCACCGCATGGGTGCTGGGTGAATGAAGGCTGATCGACTGCAATGCAAACGCCCGTTCGCCAACCATGAGCGTCTGGCCCGGCGGCACGTTGATGACCAGCGCGTTATCGGAATTGGTCATGGATGCCGGCATGTCGGTGTACTGAAAATCAAGGGCAGGCAAGTCCGCGCGAATGGCCAACTGAATATCCACCGGGCTTTGGTCCATGCCCGCACCGCAGGCTTCGTTTTCCGGATGGTCGGTGGCCCAGTGTGTCGGGTCCGCCGGGCCAGCGGAGTAGCTCCAGGGCATGTCTGCTGGCTCTTCTGCGCTGGCAATGCCCGGGCCCGAGACCAGTGCAACAGCAAAAGCGAAGTGCCGCAATAGAGGATGAATCATGGTGCGCGCTCAGGGTTGAAAAGAAAAGCGATGCATTCGCGTGGGATGCGTCCAACCTATCTTGACAACAAATGGCGAGGGCGCGCGGCCGGAATGTTCGCCTTTGATCGAACAGCGCCGCTAAATGGCAAGGCGCGTCAGGGTTTCATCAGCAGGTCATCAATCTCCGTTGCCCGCACGGCGGCTGGGCGGGCCCGGTGAAGCGCAACATATCGCTGGAAATTAGGTCTTGATTCTATGGTTCCAAACTGCATGCCCCAACCCAGTTGGGCGGATATGTAAAGGTCCGCCGCGCTGAATCGGTCGCCGGCCAAAAAGTCCCGGCCCTCCAAGTGGGCGTCGAGTGTATTGACCACGCGCTCCAGGGTTCCGTAGCCTGAGCGACCCTGCAACTGAGGCTGATCAGCCGGAATTTCAAACCCCAGCGACTTGTTGGTTACCGCTGACTCCAATGGACCGGCGCCAAAGAACAGCCACCGGTAATAGACCCCACGTGCGCTGTCTGACGGAGACGGCGCCAGAGCAGACTCGGGAAAAGCATCGGCCAGATAGGTGCAGATGGCGGCGCATTCCGTTACTACGAGGTTACCGTGGCGAAGTGCGGGCACCTTGCCCATCGGATTCACGGCCAGATAGACCGGTGACTTCATGGCCGGACCATATTCAATAATTTCGGTGCTATAGGGCTGCCCCAATTCTTCCAGCATCCAGCGGACAATGCGACCGCGAGACATGGGGTTGGTATAGAAAACAAGCGCGTCAGACATTGATAGCTCCTCGGTTGTAAACGGCTTAATCCGATCAGGGACAGGCCCGTAAAGTTGTATTTCCCGGTACTGTTCAAACGGGGCCGTTTGAAAGTGCGCGCGAAATGCTGCGTCGTTATGCTTTATATATCACCAGCCCCTGCTTTCGTTTTGGGTATTTCCCGCAGCGAGGGAACCTGTCCGAAAGAGTTAATCGCCGTGAAGTTATATCGAATGTTCCCGGGCCTTGCCATTGCCCTCATTACAGCTTTTGCCATTACTACCTGTGGCGGTGGAGATCCGGATAAAGTGGGTCCTATCAAGTTGCGCCCGACACTGCAAAAAATAGTGCTGAAAGCCGACCATAAATCCGTTGCAGCAGGGCGTTCGACCATTGTCCACGCGACAGGTCACTTTTCGGACGGAACCATGGTTGATATAACGGATGGTTTGCAGGCCGGCAGTTCTATGCCCCAGACCGACGTAAACTGGATCGCATCACCAGATTCGGTCGCCAGGTTTGGTCATCCGTCAAGCAGTTGGTTGCAGGCAAATTTGCCCGGGCCGGTAGTCGTAACCGCTACGGACGCGCTCAGCCGCATAGAGGGAAGGCTAACGATCAACATAACGTCCAAAGTGGCCAATACTGCTCCGGCAGCACTTTCGGGCCAGTTGGCGACATCTTTGGGCGACGACCGTGCAACCGGCACTTCTCCCGACACAAGACTGGCCCGCTAGCGCCGCTGCGCTGGTCAGTACAATCAACGTTTATTCCCCAGACTAAAGCGAGGTTGTTGTCCGTTTGCATGGGTGTCTGCATCGGCGTCTGCACTGGCTTCGGTAATGGACTCAATGTTGGCCTGACCCAGTTTGTGCATGCGGGCAGTCTCACGCGTGCGCTGCGTCGAGTAGCTGAATGACTGGTCGGTTTCGTTCAGTGGGGACCTGATTTATAAGGATTTTTGTATGTCGCTTAAATGCGGAATTGTCGGTCTGCCAAACGTTGGTAAATCAACCCTGTTCAATGCCCTGACCAAGGCGGGCATTGCAGCCGAGAACTATCCCTTTTGTACTATTGAGCCCAATGTGGGCGTGGTGGAGGTGCCTGACCCGCGTCTGCAGCAACTCGCAGCCATCATTTCGCCCGAGCGGATTGTTCCGGCCATCGTCGAGTTTGTCGATATTGCGGGCCTTGTCGCAGGTGCGAGTACCGGCGAAGGACTGGGTAACAAATTTCTGGCACACATCCGGGAGACGGACGCGATTGTCAACGTCGTACGATGCTTTGAAGATGACAACGTGATTCACGTGGCCGGTAAGGTCGACCCGATTTCCGACATCGAAGTCATTCAGACCGAGCTGTGTCTGGCTGACTTAGCCGCCGTAGAAAAAGCGCATGCCCGGGTTTCCAAGCCGGCGCGCGCGGGCGACAAGGAGTCCATCAAGCTCGTGGCATTGCTGGAGCGCTGCCTGGCTGCCCTCAATCAGGGGCAGCCGGTGCGGACCATCGACTTCAGCAAGGATGAACAAATTCTGCTCAAGCAGTTTTTCCTGATCACCGCCAAACCGGCCATGTTCGTGGCCAATGTGTCGGAGGACGGGTTTGAGAACAATCCGCTGCTGGACCGCCTGAAGGCGTATGCCGAGGGTCAGAAGGCTCCGGTGGTGGCTATTTGCGCCAAGCTTGAGGCCGATATGGCCGAAATGAGTGATGAGGACCGCCAGATGTTTCTGGAGGAGTTAGGCCAGTCGGAGCCTGGACTGAACCGGCTGATCCGTTCTGCCTTTGGCCTGCTGGGATTGCAGACCTACTTTACGGCCGGCGTCAAGGAAGTACGGGCCTGGACCATTCACGTCGGCGACACAGGTCCGCAGGCGGCCGGTGTCATTCACACCGACTTTGAAAAGGGCTACATCCGGGCACAGACGATCGCCTTTGAAGACTTCATTCACTACAAGGGCGAACAGGGTGCCAAGGACGCTGGCAAGATGCGTGCGGAAGGCAAGGACTACATTGTCAAAGACGGGGACGTGATGAATTTCCTGTTTAGCGCTTGAACCGGCGTCGAACCGGCCAGCATTTCAATTGCTGAAATTTTGGGCAGGTAAAATCTGGCGACAACTGCCTGTCCCGACCAAAATCCCCACCCACTCCTTATGCACATAGGTTCCCATGTGTTGGCGAATGCCTTGTTTGTAGCGCCTATGGCAGGCGTTACCGACCGGCCGTTCAGACAATTGTGCAAACGCCTGGGGGCAGGATACGCGGTGAGTGAAATGGTGACTTCGCGCCCCGATTTATGGAAGACCCTGAAGACTTCGCGTCGGGCCGACCACGCGGGTGAGGTGGGACCGATTGCGGTGCAGATCGCGGGCACCGAGCCGCAAATGATGGCTGATGCGGCGTGTTTCAATATTGACCGGGGTGCCCAGATCATTGATATCAACATGGGGTGTCCGGCAAAAAAAGTGTGCAACAAATGGGCGGGTTCGGCCCTGATGCGCGATGAGCGTTTGGCCACAGAAATAGTCAGCGCCGTGGTTTCAGCGTGTGCCGCCAGAAATGTTCCGGTCACCCTGAAAATGCGCACCGGCTGGAGCCAGTCGCAAAAAAATGCACTGACGCTGGCGCGCGCCGCCCAGGACGCGGGCGTGCAAATGCTGACTATTCATGGCCGCTCCAGAGAGCAAGGCTATTCCGGCAGCGCCGAATACGACACCATCGCCGAAGTCAAACAGGTTTTGTCGATACCCGTAGTCGCCAATGGCGATATAGATTCGCCCCAGAAGGCGCGTGACGTATTGCGCTATACGGGCGCCGATGCGGTCATGGTGGGGCGGGCTGCGCAAGGCAATCCCTGGATTTTTCGTGAAATAGCGCATTTTCTGGCAACTGGCGAACTGCTTGCTCCGCCACTGATAAGCGAAGTCCGCAAAGTATTGCTGGCGCACCTGACAGACCATTACACGCTATACGGCGACTATATTGGGGTGCGCTCGGCGCGCAAACATCTGGGTTGGTACGTGCGAGATTTGCCGGGTTGGGAGCTATTCAGGCAGCGTATCAATGCCATTGACGATTGTCAGTTGCAGATGCAGGCGGTGTCTGACTATCTGGATAGCCTGAATGAATCGATGGACAGATTGCCGTCGGCGGACACATCACGCGCCATATCAGACACCACATCGCGCGTGTTGGAAAATGAATTCGAGAGGGGAGAACAAAGACTATGAGCAAGAAGCAGATAGAAGAAAGTGTGCGCAATAGCCTTGAAAGTTATTTCAATGACCTGCACGGGACCGAACCGGACCGGTTGCATGACATGATGCTGCGCATAGTCGAAAAGCCGCTGCTGGAAGTGGTGATGGAGCGTGCTGGCCAGAATCAGTCCAGAGCCGCCGAATGGCTGGGGCTTAACCGCAATACGTTGCGCAAGAAGCTGACCGAGCACAAGCTTCTGTAATCCGTTCGTGCACCAATCCCCGTCGAAAATCCATCCAATCAACTCTAAATAAAAAATGAACGCACTACTTTCTGTCTCGGACAAAACGGGAATCGTCGAACTGGCCCGGGCTCTGCACGCCCGTGGAATCAGGCTGCTGTCAACCGGCGGCACGGCAAAATTGCTGGCCGATGAGGGACTGGAAGTTACCGAAGTGGCAACCATGACCGGGTTTCCCGAAATGCTGGATGGCCGGGTGAAAACGCTGCATCCGCGTGTTCATGGCGGATTGCTGGCGCGTCGGGATGTGCCGGCCCATATGCAGGCGCTGGCAGAACATGGGATTGAAACCATCGATGTGCTGGTGGTGAATCTGTATCCGTTTGAGGCTACCGTGCGCAAGCCGGATTGCACGCTGGAAGATGCCATCGAGAATATCGACATTGGCGGTCCGGCCATGGTTCGCAGCGCCGCCAAGAATTGGAAGGATGTGGCCGTTTTGACCGATCCCAGCCAGTATCAT
>Ga0007854_10000767_pt1 | contig 20758 bp, 13 predicted proteins | sample CryBogCBH12Aug08_FD_60382 | JGI IMG/M metagenome (GOLD analysis project Ga0007854, IMG submission 60382) | Freshwater microbial communities from Crystal Bog, Wisconsin, USA - CBH12Aug08 | ecosystem: Environmental > Aquatic > Freshwater > Lake | place: Crystal Bog, Wisconsin, USA | collected... | reverse complement strand
TGAGTGCGGAGGGAGATCTGCATCCCGGCAGGAAGCCTCACAGTGAGGGCACTCCAGCCATCCGGCGGGAATTTTCCGCTCACCCTGCTCTGAGACATCGTGATTATGTGGCTTCTGAATCATTGACCTAGCAAAGATTGGAGAATCACTGCGGTCAGTCAAGCCATGCAGGGAATATAGGAAGACGCTGATCAGGATGGCATTTGGCTCAGACCATCCCGAGATCGCCTTCGAGCTGTTCGAGCGTCCTCCCCTTGGTTTCCGGTACCATGGTCTTCACCCAGATAAGCTGAAGAATCATCATAAAACAGAAGAAGAGGAAGACGTAACCGGTTGCAAAGTTAGTAACCACCGTGGGGAAAAAGGAGGTGATGAGCGCCGCAAAAATCCAGTGGGTCGAACTGCCGAGCGACTGCCCCTCCGCACGATGGCGGTTCGGAAAGATCTCCGAGATGAAGACCCAGATCACCGCTCCTTGGCCAACGGCGTGCGACGCGATAAAAGCGAAAATGCAGGCTGGGACGATAACATAGGTCTTGCTGAAAAATGCCGCTGCGCAGAGTCCCAAGGAGGCGATGTAACCGAAGGACCCAATGAAGAGGAGTGTCCGGCGGCCGACACGGTCAATCAACCAGAGACCTACAAAAGTGAAGATGAGATTGGTCACACCGATGCCGACCGACTGGAGCAGAGCCGCCTTGTGGCCCAACCCGGTAAGTTCAAAGATTCGGGGAGCGAAATAAACGACTGCGTTAATCCCAGAGAACTGGTTGAAAAAGGCGATCAGGAAAGCCAATAGTATCGGAGTTCTCAATTTCACGCTCCAGAAGCGGCTCGTATTGGCGGAATCATGGGACGAAGCAACAATCTCATCCACTCTGACCCGAATCTCTTCCCCAGAGGCATCCGGCTGGATGAGTTGGAAGACACGGGCCCCGGCCTCACGATCCCCTTGGTGCGAAATCAGCCAGCGCGGACTCTCGGGAATGAGAAAGCACGCCAGCGTATAAATAATGGATGGGATGGCCATGACACCGAGCATCCATCGCCAAGCATTCTCGCCGATATTTGAGAGGAGGTAATTTGAGAAGAAGGCCACAAGGACGCCAAAGACAATGTTGAACTGGAACATCCCGGCGAGTAGTCCGCGCCGGTTGGCCGGTGAGATTTCAGATATATATAACGGTGCAGCAACCGTTGAGACGCCGATGGCGATTCCTCCCAGAAATCTCGCCATCATGAAGGAGCAGACCCCATGCGCTGAGGCCGACCAGAGTGAGCCGATAAGAAAAAACACACCTATGGATAGCAACGTTCTCTTCCGGCCAAACCTGTCCGTAGGCCAGCTTCCGACAAGCGATCCTAGAACAGTGCCCCAGAGAGCGGCACCCATCGCCAACCCATGTACTGCCGGACTAAGACTCCAGAGCGTCTGAATCGTCTTCTCGGCGCCAGAGATGACAACCGTGTCAAAACCAAACAGAAAACCGGCGAGCGCCGATACGATGGAACAGAGAAAGAGGCGAATGTTGAGCGTATTCATGGGGGAGGGAACAAATGGTCTGATTGGTTGGGTGAAAATTATCTCTACACTTCAATGCCCACCGCCTTGAGCTTTGATTTCATATGGGAGAAGTGACGCTGCGGTGCACAGATTGTTTCCAATTCTGCAGGGGGGATATGACTCATGATCTCGTCCTCCTCTAGAAGGGTCTGGTTGAGTGGTATCTTCTCCTTCCATGTGCGCATCGCGGCACGCTGGACCGCTTCGTAGGCATTCTTTCGAGCCATGCCACGGTCTGTGAGTTCAAGGAGTACAGCCTGGCTCCCGTAGAGACCGAGGGTCATCTCCATGTTTCGAGCCATGTTTTCCGGGTAAACCGTCAGGTCGCGGACAAGGCGCGTGAGGAGTACCAGCATGTAGTCAAGCAAGGTGCATGAATCGGGCAGGATGATTCGCTCGGCACTGCTATGACTTATGTCGCGTTCATGCCAGAGGGCGACATTCTCCATGGCAGCCTGGGCGTTGCCACGAAGCACGCGCGCAAGTCCGCAGAGGCGCTCGCCGGTGATCGGGTTGCGTTTGTGCGGCATGGCAGAACTCCCCTTTTGTCCCTTGGCAAATGCCTCCTCTACTTCCAAGACCTCCGTGCGCTGGAGATGCCGAAACTCGGTAGCCCAGCAATCGATGCTACAGCCGATGAGAGCAAGGGTTGTGAGGAACTCGGCATGGCGATCACGCTGGATGATCTGGGTCGATATCGGGGCAGGCTTGAGACCGAGTTTCTTGCAGACATATAGCTCGACCTTCGGGTCGAGGTGGGCATTCGTTCCGACGGCGCCGCTCAGCATGCCGCAGGAGACCCTTTCTCTCACCTGCTTGAGCCGCTCGACTGCTCGACCGAATTCGTCATACATGACCCCCAGTTTGAACCCGAATGTGACCGGCTCGGCATGAATCCCGTGGCTGCGTCCGATCATCGGGGTAAGCTTGTGCTCCTTCGCGCGGAGGGCGATCACGGCCCGGAGTTCCTCCAGATCTTCCAAAAGGATATCCGACGATTCGCGCATTTGAACTGCGAGCGTAGTATCAAGGAGATCGGAAGATGTGAGACCTCTATGGATCCACCGTGCGGGTTCGCCGACATGAGTGGCGACCTCCTCAAGAAATGCAATCACATCATGGTTGGTCCTCTTCTCAATCTGGCGAACCTCTTCGATCCGGAAAGTTCCCTTTGCGCGGATTGCCGCGGCATCCTCCTTGGGAATGATTCCAAGTTCGGCCATTCCCTCGCAGGCCAGAGTTTCTATCTCCAGCCAGATTTCAAGTTTGCGCTGTTCGCTCCAAATGGAGCGCATCTTCGGCAGGCTGTAACGTTCGATCATGAAACGAGACTAGCCGACCAAGCCCGGCTGTGAAGCGGGTTTTATCCAGTAAAACTGAAAAGGGCTTCAGGCGTTGTTTCCAGAAGCCCCCCCGATGGTATCGGGTAATTTGTGACGCTGTCGCTCAGGCCAGTTTCATCCTTTTTCTGCCTTGGCGGGTAAGGGCTATGACTCTTCCCCTGCGGAAGAGGTCGTTGATAGCCGCCAGTGCTTCGAGCCTATTGGCAGAAAAACTGGAAACTGTGGCGACAAGATCGCCCAGAGAAATTGCAGATGGGGAATGTGTGTGTGTTTTCATAAGATGTACCTGTCTGATTAATGAGACACAGGGTAGTTCCTCCACGTTCATTTTAGTTGTATGAAAAGAGGCGCGAGAACGCCGGTGTTCGCGATCCGTCGGCGAGCTTCCTCAGCCTGCCCTCTCCTATCCTTTGGAACCACAGACCTCTAGGATTGCTTTTCCTAGGGCATCGACGGCGAGTTCAAGCTGCACGGAAGTGATGCAGAGTGGCGGCATGAGGACAACAGTGTCTTTGATTGGACGTGTGAGAAGTCCGTGCTTTCGCGCGGCGACACAAATTTTTGTTCCGATCTGATCCCCCAAGGAAAAAGGGGTGATGGATTCCTTCTCCTTCAAGACCTCGATGCCTGCAATGAAGCCACACTGGCGGATTTCCGCTACACATGGAATCGCCAGAAGCGTTTCGAGCAACCGGGCGAGATGTGCAATCTTGGGTTGAAGATGCTCTAGAGTCTTTTCCTCATCAAAGAGATCGAGACTGGCAAGGGCTGCAGCACATGCAGGCGGATTGGCCGTGTAACTGTGTCCGTATAAGAATGTCTTTTGTTCCTCAACATTACCTAGGAATGCATCATAGATATTCTCTCTCACAAGGGTGGCTGCCATTGGCAAGACTCCGCCGGTAATCCCCTTGGCTAGGCAGAGAAGATCAGGAACAACATCCTCGCGTTGGCAAGCAAACATGCTGCCGGTACGACCAAAGCCTGTCATGACCTCATCTAGGATCAGAAGCGCCCCAATACTGTCGCAAAAATCCCTCAGTGAACGAAGCATTCCAGCAGGCCAGACGCGCATTCCGGCAGCCCCCTGAATAAGAGGTTCGATGATGACGGCTGCAAGCCGTTCCGGAGCTGTAAAGGCACCGAGTTCCTCCATGCATGTAAATCGCTCCACGGGAAAATGCATTCCTTCAAAACGGTCGAAGAAGGCGGATATCCCTCCGAGGCTAGCAGCTCCAGCTGTATCGCCGTGGTAGGCATTCGAGAAACAGGCAAAGCGCCTCCGTTCGGTATTTCCGCGCAGTTGCCAGTACTGGAGGGTCATCTTCAGTGCCGCTTCGATAGCTGTAGACCCGTTGTCTGAAAAAAAGACGCGGGTAAGCGGTGATCTCGGAAGAAGATGTAGAAGGCGGCGGGCCAGCTCAATCGCCGTCGGATGAGTGGTTCCAAGAAAGGAGGTGTGGTCGAGGGTGGCCATCTGCCGTGAGACGGCGCTGACGATCCGTGGATGGCAGTGACCATGAATGTTCGTCCAGATGGAACTGTTGCCGTCGATGTAGTTGCAGCCATTGCTGTCGGTGAGTATTGCTCCAGAACCAGAAACGATGAGCGGCTGGTCTCCATCACACCAGAGCTTTTGCTGGGTGAATGGATGCCAGAGATGACGATGATCCCCGCCGATGAGTTTTTCCGTATCCCAACCCCCGTCCCGCCAGCCGGGTGATCGATTCATCGCGGCAGGTCGGAAAGCATTTTCCTGGCAAGCTGGATATCTCCGTGGGAGGCGCGGCGGCGGCGGTATTTCCTTTCCAGAACTTCGATGAAAGACTCTATGTCGGCCGCAGAGGGGCGGGTCTTTCTATTGTCGAAGTAAGTCCACACATCAACATCGTCGCGCTTGGTCTGGAAGCGCCAGAGGCCCGCCTCCTTGATGACGCGGATTTCCCGCTTCACCCCATCATCATCACGAACCATCCACTCGTGACAGCCCCTCATCGCATCTCTCCGTGTTGGGTGAATTGTCTCATTGGTAGGGGTTTCTTAAAGGCAATGCTTGGTGTTTACTTGGGAAGGGTGATAGTTTTCCTCGCGTGCGCTCCCTCGGGAAGATCTTTCTGTATCTAACGGTCGTTCTTCTGGGCGGTGCACTGGTTGCTCCTCAGGTCTGGCACCTACTCCAGAAGCTTCCAGTTGGCTGCCTCGGCGGCTTGGTTGACGAAGTGCGTGGGATGCCTTTCCACCGCTATCTTTCAAGGAGCCTGCAGGTCACTGCGGTCGTTATGCTCTGGCCTCTTCTGAGGTCGCTGAGGATTCGTTCGTTCGAGGAATTTGGCATGTTCCGCAATCCCTGTCCTTTCCGTGATCTTGGTGCGGGAGTCTCCGCCGGCCTACTCTGCGCCCTTTTTCTGGAACCTGCCCTGCTGCTCTCCGGAGCCTTCGGACTGCATGCCCCCCTCTCCCTTTCTATCCTGCATATCCTCCCAAGAATTCTTCTAACCGCTGTGGCCGTTGCGACTATGGAAGAGTTTCTTTTCCGGGGCGTAGTACTCGGTTTTTTTCGCCAAGTTATGAACCCTTCAATTGCGATCTTTTTCTCCTCGGTGATTTTTGCGGCGGTTCATTTTTTGAATCTACCCTCTTCATCAACAGTTGAAACCCCGGAGTGGTGGAGTGGAATCACTCTTATCTGCTCCCTCTGGAATGCGTTGCCTGCTTGGCCGATCCTAGCTTGGGCTTTTGCCTCTCTTTTTGCTGCCGGTATGATTCTGGGATGGATGACCATGCGCACCGGGTCGCTCTGGGCTGCCATTGGCCTTCACGGCACTTGGATCATGAGCCAGCAGCTTTTCAATACAATCGCCGGGTTCCAGGTGCAACCAGCAGGGGGGCTTCTACCTTACTTTGGCTCGCCTCAGTGTAATGGGATGGTTCCAGTGGGTCTTGTTCCGCTCTCCACACTCCTGCTCTCGGGCCTTTTCGTCGTCCTCCTTCTGAGAAAGAGGCCCAGTCCTCCATGGTATCCAAATGCCTGCCACCTCTGATTGGTTGCTTTACCCTGCAGTAAGGGAAGCGGAAGAATAATGCCCAAGTGCTTAAGTTAGCCGACAATTCATCTCCGATGCTCTATTGTTTCCAACACTTCTGGTTTCAACCTCGTGCTTCCCATCCGAGGCTGCCTTGATGCACAATAATAGGCCATGACGATTTTCAGAAAACCTACCCTCAAGAACGCAGGAAAGAAAAAGAGGGAGATGCCCGAAGGGCTCTGGACAAAATGCCCGGGCTGTTCCGAGATGGTACACCATCTAGCTGTGGAAGAGAACCTGCGTGTCTGCCCGAAATGTGACCACCACTTCAGCATGTCCGCCAGAGAACGCATCAACTCACTGGTGGATGAAGGGTCTTTCTCTGAAACCGATGCAAGCATGTCCGCAGTCGACCCCCTTGGCTTCAAGGGGGTGGCGACCTATGAAGAACGTCTCCAGACCTATCGGGCAAAAACCGGTATGATTGACGCAGTAATCACAGGTCCCGCGGAAATTGGCGGACACCCAATTGGGTTGGCAGTGATGGACTTTGCATTCCTTGCTGCAACGATGGGGTCGGTGGTGGGTGAAAAAATCACCCGCACTATCGAGGCTGCGACCAAGGAGAAGCGTCCCGTCATCATCGTGTGTGCGTCCGGAGGTGCCCGTATGTATGAGGGAATGCTTTCCCTGATGCAGATGGCCAAAACAAGCGGAGCCCTTGCCCGTCACAGCGAGGCCAATCTCCCGTATATCGCCGTGTTGACCAACCCCACTACCGCAGGAGTCATGGCGAGCTTCGCCACACTAGGCGATATCACTCTCGCTGAACCTAGGAGCATGATTGGTTTCGCCGGACCACGGGTCATCCGTGAGACAACCCATCAGGAACTTCCAGAGGGGTTCCAGACAGCGGAGTTTCTTCTTGATCATGGTTTGATAGACCAGATAGTTCCGCGCTCAAAAATGAGGGAGACCATCATCACAATCCTTGGAAACCTTCGTGGCAAGGAACGCTGAGTCCTTAGGCTGGAAACTTGAACAGGGGGTATCTCGTTCCGAATCTTACCTTTTATGACCCTTTCAGATTGCAGTCTTAACTTTTGTTTGCGCTTGTAACTGACATGGTCTCTGTATTCTGACACTTTAGGCTTCATGGCAGGTTTCAGATGACACCGGACTCTGTTCAGTTGAAATGGCTTCTTGCAACGCAAACTCGCGGCATTCAGCCTGGGCTCTGGCGAATGGAGCGGCTTCTTGCCTCTCTCGGTAACCCGGAAAGAAGTCTCCGCTGCCTTCACGTCGCCGGAACCAATGGCAAGGGCTCGGTTTCTGCAATTGCCGAATCAATGTTGCGCGCGGCGGGTCACTTCACGGGACTCTACACATCACCGCATCTGGTCGATTTCGCAGAGCGCATCAAGATCAACGGACTAAATGTTGCCTCGAATAAACTGGAAGAGGGGATTGAACGGCTCCAAAAAGTAACGGTTGACTGGCAAGGAGAGGATCAACCCACATTCTTTGAATTGGTGACGGCCCTCTCCTTTGACCTGTTCAAGAGAGCCGGTTGCGAGGTGGTCGTTCTGGAGACAGGTCTCGGCGGTCGACTCGACGCGACAAATGTTGCTCCCAAACTAGCCTGTGCAATCACTCCCATATCTTTTGATCACACCGAATGGCTTGGCTCAACGCTTCGAGCGATAGCAAAAGAGAAAGCCGGCATTCTTCGCCGTGGAATTCCCGTGGTAATCTCCCCACAGGAGAAGGAAGTTTTCGAGACTCTCACGGTTGCTACAAAAGAAATCGGCGCACCATGCCAATGGATTACCGAACCAATCACATCCGATGTGAGGATCGGGCTTCTAGGATCTCATCAGCGCTGGAATGCAGCGCTGGCATTCGCTTTGCTCGGAGCAGCAGGACTCAAGATTTCCCTTGAAGAGAGAGACAAAGGATTGGCAGATGTTTCTTGGCCCGGACGTTTTCAACGCATACGTGGGGAAAATTTCGTTTTGGATGGAGCCCATAATATTCATGCGACGCGTCAGTTGATCGCAACTTGGAAGGAGGAATTCGGAAACCGCCGCTGCCGTTTGATTTTCGGAGCTCTTTCGGACAAGGATCCGTTGGCACTACTTAAAATGCTTGAGCCGATAGCCGAAGAAATCCTACTTGTTCCGATTTTATCGCCTAGGGCGGCAAATCCAGAAGACTTATTCCGATCTAAAGGTCACTCCGGCATTGGCTGGCGCGTTTGTGATTCCTTGGAGGAAGCCATTAACGATCTTTTTTATCGTAGAACCAAAGGCGGCCACCCTGACGACTCGCAATCTCCTACTTTACTGACTGGATCACTGTTTCTGGTCGGCGAGGCTCTTGCCATCCTAACAAACGCCAAGGTGTCACCGCGCAGTCAGTAAACATGCGACCCCGCAGATTGCCGGATCTGTGCAATCTTTTTTTGTTTCATGGCTTGATTCTTCCGCTTGCCGAGGCTGTTTTTTTCATCAGAAACTAACGCTCTCGATCCACAGCCTTTCCCAACCCCAAAAAAAATTAAAATTTAACAAATCTCGTTGACCGAACGCAAATGTATGACCTACAAATTGCGGTGCTCGGCGCCACGAGACACAACATATAGTGTTTTATGGAGCTTTTCCCAAAAACCCCAAAGTCTCTCACAAAATCCATGGAACCACTCTCCGGACAACTCTCCCTAAGCGGAGTCGACCCCCTTCAAGGCCGCGAATTCATCGTCCGCAAACGTGATGGTCGCGGAGAATCATTCAACGAGGAACGCATCCGTTTGGCGGTGGAGAGCGCCTTCCGGGCCGACCGTGATATCCCCAGCGACTACAGCCTCTCTCCAGAGGATCAGGCAGCCGCCCTCTCTGTGACCGCCGCAGTGGTCCAACGCCTTTTCAGCCGCGCCCTTCGTGGAGAGGAGCTCGAGATTGAGAGAATTCAAGATGCTGTGGAAGAGGCGTTGATGGTTCAGGGGCACACGCAAGTGGCTCGCCGCTACATTATTTACCGTGAGGATCGCCGCAAAGCGCGCGCACTTCGAGGAGACCGCGACCAGAGCGGTCATGTCCAAGCCGAACTTCATGTAACCCTACGCGATGGGAACCGTGAGGTGCTCGAACCCCAGCGCATCCGCCGCACCGTGATCCGCGCCTGCCGTGGGTTTGAAGATCGCTGCGACGCCAAAGAGATGTCGGACGAAACCATGCGGAACATCTATGACGGTGTCCGTATAAACGAGATCGAAAAGGCGATGATTTTTGCCGCTAAGTCGCGGATCGAGTTGGATCCAGCCTACGGCTACGTCACCGCCCGCCTCCTTCTGGAGGTCATCTATCGGGAGACCATGCCGGGCTTTGAGCATTATCATGACCTAACCGTAGCCCATGCATCACGTTTCAGGCCTTATATTGAGGAGGGCATCGCCGCTGGGCGTCTAACCCCGCATTTACTCGAATTCGACTTGGAAAAAATCGCCGCCGCACTGAAACCGGAGCGTGACTTGCAGTTCAACTACATGGGACTCCAGACCATTTACGACCGCTACCTGATTCACATCGGCGGACGTCGGATAGAATCGCCACAGTTCTTCTGGATGCGCGTTGCCCTTGGTCTCTCCATTAATGAAGGCGCCCAGAAGAACGACCGCGCCATTGAGTTCTACGAGCTTCTTTCCAGATTCCTGTTCACATCCTCGACGCCCACCCTCTTCAACAGCGGCACACTCCATCCTCAGTTGAGTTCCTGCTACCTGACAACGGTGATGGATGACCTCGATCACATTTTCAAGTGCATCAGCGACGATGCAAAGCTCTCCAAGTGGGCCGGAGGACTTGGAAACGACTGGACCAACGTCCGCGCCACGGGCTCGCTCATCAAGGGAACCAACGGCGAAAGTCAGGGCGTCATCCCCTTCCTCAAGGTAGCCAACGACACTGCGGTGGCAGTCAATCAGGGTGGCAAGCGCAAGGGAGCGATGTGCGCCTACCTCGAAACCTGGCACCTTGATGTCGAGGACTTCCTGGAACTCCGCAAGAATGTCGGCGACGAACGGCGGCGTACCCATGACATGAACACGGCTAACTGGATTCCCGACCTCTTCATGAAGAGGGTAAGGGAGAATGGCCAGTGGACCCTCTTCAGCCCGAGTGATGTCCCGGATCTGCACGACCTCTATGGTCGCGCCTTTGAGGAACGGTATGTGGAGTACGAAGCCATGGCAGACCGAGGGGAAATCCCCCTCTTCAAAAGGGTCGAGGCTACCTCTATCTGGCGCAAGATCCTCTCGATGGTCTTCGAGACCGGCCACCCCTGGATCACCTTCAAGGATCCCTCCAACCTACGCTCGCCGCAGGACCACCAAGGGGTGGTACACAGTTCCAACCTTTGCACCGAGATTCTGCTCAATACATCCGCTGACGAAACGGCCGTTTGCAACCTCGGATCCATCGGACTGCCCCTGCATGTCACCGAAGAAGGTCTCGACCTACCGCTTCTGGAGAAGACCATCCGCACGGCCATGCGGATGCTCGATAATGTCATCGACATAAACTACTACCCGACTCCCGAAGCGCGGAACGCCAATCTCCGTCACCGTCCTGTTGGCCTTGGTTTCATGGGGTTCCAGGACGCCCTCTATAAGATGAAAATCAGCTATGCCAGTGCAGAGGCAGTCACGTTCGCAGACCGCAGCATGGAAGCGATCTCCTTCTTTGCGATCCTTGCCTCCACTGAGCTTGCCGCCGAGAAAGGATCCTATGAAAGTTACAAGGGTTCCAAGTGGGACCGCGGACTCCTTCCGATAGACACCATCGATCTTCTGGAGCAGGAACGTGGCATTCCGGTCACCATGGACCGTTCCAGCACGCTGGACTGGAATATCGTCCGGGCAGCCGTCCGCAAACACGGCATGCGTAACAGCAACACCATGGCGATCGCCCCTACGGCGACTATCTCCAACATCACCGGGGTCTCGCAGTCCATCGAGCCAACATTTAAGAACCTCTTTGCTAAAGGGAATCTGAGTGGTGATTTTACCGTCATCAACAGCTATCTGGTAGAGGATCTCAAGGCTCTGGGACTCTGGGATCGGAAAATGATGGAGGAACTCAAATACATGGAGGGTTCCATTCAGGAAATTGACCGGATCCCCGAGACATTTCGTGAGATCTACCGCACCGCCTTTGAAGTCGATCCGATATGGTATGTCGAGTGCGCCAGCCGACGTCAGAAATGGATAGACATGGGACAGTCACTGAATCTCTACATCGCCGCACCCAGCGGTCGCAAACTCAACGATATGTATTTTCATGCCTGGGAGTGCGGACTCAAAACTACCTACTACTTGCGTTCCGTAGCCGCCAATACGGTCGAGAAGACTTCCCTGCAACAACGACCAAAATGGGTCAACGAGGTGAAGAAAAAGGATTTCACTCCCGAGCAGGTACAAGCTTGCAGTATTGAGGCGATGCGTAACGGTGGTGAATGCGAAGCCTGCCAGTAAATCTCCTTCAAACTGTCCGCTGGAAGCCCACACAAGACTCACATAGAATAAATAAAACAACCGAGAAAAACCATGTCCTGCTGCAATTCATCCACCGAGAAAGCCACATTCCACGACCTCACCAAAAGGATCGACGCCGACCAAAAGCGGCTCGTCAATTGCAAACAGGTCGACGTTAACCAGCTCATGCCCCTGAAATACATGTGGGCTTGGGATTACTATACCAAGGGATGCGCCAACCATTGGATGCCGAACGAGATTCCTATGCAGGGTGATATCGAACTCTGGAAGTCCAACCGGCTCAGCGCAGAGGAGCGTCAGGTAATCATGCGCAACCTTGGCTTCTTCAGCACCGCAGAGAGTCTCGTTGGCAATAACATCGTACTGGCGATTTTCAAGCACGTCACAAACCCTGAAGCTCGGCAGTATCTTCTTCGCCAAGCCTTTGAAGAGGCGATCCATACCCATACTTTCCAGTATATCGTCGAAAGCCTTTCCCTCGACCAACGGGAGGTTTTCAACATGTACCACGAGGTCAACTCGATTCATGAGAAGGATGATTTCGAAATGAAGCTCACCGAGGAGATCATGCAGGACGGTTTTTCCACTGAGACCCCCGAAGGCCTCCGCACATTCATCAAGAACCTCGTTGGGTTCTACGTCATCATGGAGGGCATCTTCTTCTACAGCGGTTTCGTCATGCTCCTCTCATTCAAGCGTCAGAATAAGATGATGGGCATCGGCCAACAGTTCGAATACATCATGCGCGACGAGTCGATCCACTTGAACTTCGGAATCGACCTCATCAATGGCATCCGTGATGAAAATCCAGGCGTGTGGACCGAGGAGTTTGAAAGCGAGATCCGCTCCATGATACTCAAATCAGTGGAACTGGAGGTGGCCTATGCCCAGGACTGCATGCCCAAGGGCATTCTTGGCCTAAATGCCGGTTTGTTCAGAGAGTATGTCCAGTACATCGCCGACCGCCGCTTTGACAGGCTTCGCATGCCACTTGAGTTTGGCAGCCAGAACCCATTCCCTTGGATGAGCGAGGTTACCGATCTCTCTAAAGAGCAGAACTTCTTCGAGGGGAAGGTTACTGCATACCAGAAAGCCGGATCTTTAGAGTGGTAGGGCGTAAGACTCGCTAAAGATCCGAACGATTCTTCCTCCCAGTACTTAACGGTAATAACTCATCCCTTGGAAACCCAAGGGGATGGGTCTGTTGTATTTTTGACTGGTTGATTCTTGATGGAATCCTTTCTAAGAGAAAGAATGGTTTTGCTTGGCAATTAATGGTTGATACGGACCTTGAAACGCGAATGCGACCTGTACTGCCTTGGATTTTTTCTCCTGCTTTGTCACTTGAACCGACTAATGGATATCCATGAAGGCTAGCAGTTGCAACCATTCCTGGCCCACCAGAATGGGGGCGCTGTTGTTATGTTTGATTGCCTTCTCTTTCTTTCTCTGGCCGATCTACCGAGTCCATTTAAACACGATTCTGGATGACAGTAACGAGGGGTGGAATGCCTATTTCGCAGATGCCGCTATGGGGAGATTTCCATTGTACCCTTCCCCAGACAAACTGATTACCAACAATTACCCGCCTCTTTCATTTTATATTAATGGAGCCTTGGGTCGACTGACAGGTGACAACGTGATTTCAGGTAGAATTCTCTCCCTGATAGGAGTGATGGGAGTAACTGCTGCCATCGGCGGCATTGTGATATCAATGGGTTGCGATGCTTTTTCGGCATCAGTGGGTGCAGCATATTTTTTGCTCATCATTAGTCGTTTCTACACCCGATACGTGGGAATGAATGACCCACAACTCTTTGCACAGGGCATTATGGCCTTTGCCTGCCTCTGGTTTTTACAATCCGCAAAGCACGAAAGAAGCTGCGTCGGATCCGTTCTGCTGATGGTGCTGGCGGGATTTTTCAAACATAATATTGTCGCGATGCCGTTAGCGGCGATGTTGTGGTTGGCGATTCATAATCGGAGTGAGTTTTTCAAATGCTCCATAATCGCATTGATATCGATCATTGCTGGCTTTGGTGCCTGTTGTGCAATCTACGGGAGAGATTTTCTTCACAATTTTTGTGTGCCGAGGGGGTTTTCTCTTGCGGATGGTTTCTCCTCCTGCACCCATTTGCGGTGGATTGCCGTTGGTCTCCTAATTTGGGTGTATGCTGGATGGAAACTAAGAGATCAACCCCGCATCCTTTTCGTCAATCTGCTTGTCATCACAGGTCTTGTAATTTCGTTCATTCAGCAATGCGGCGAGGGAGTCGATTATAATGCGGAGTTCGACCTTCTCATCGGAGTCTCCATCGGCATGGGAACTGCTTTTGGAAATGCCTCCGTTCTGCCTTTGGCCAAATACGTCAGGCCGGAATACTTAAAAATGACCGTATTCATGGCAATCTTCATTAGCCTGGCCCTATTGCATTCCCTGTCTCTCAATCCGATTAAATCGTTGAGAAACGGATCCCTCTGGAGGCTAATCACTGAAAGTCAACGAGCCATGGAACGGAGTGTGGAAAAGGTGCGAAACACCCAGGGCGATGTGGTTACCGACCCGATGGTGTCATACCGAGCCGGGAAGAATTTCTTCTGGGATTCATTCAATTCCGAGGAAAGGATCGATGCGGGGAGTCTGCCTGAAGATACATTGAAGAACTTGTATAAAATCGGCAAGGCAACGGAAGTCATCGTTGATCCATCTGTGTATATTCTCCAATAAATGGTGATCACAGACTGGGATTTTTCAACCTTTGGAAGCTGTTTCTGACTAGTCATTCTTCCTGCCCAAAATATGCCTCCCTATACTCAGCCCAATCCGTTGAGATTATTAAGTCTGCTGGTTCTGATGTGCTGGGTTGTTCGTGGGGCTGAAAATCCTGCCCATGATGTCACGCTGACGATTGACGAAAACCACATCGCTTCTGAATTTGATCCAACCCGCGCCCTCGGTGCAGGAATCGACGGACACTGGGAGGGCGAGTGTATGGATATGCTCTCCCCCAGCAATGTTTTTCAGATGCTTCGAGCTGGCCTTGGTCCAATTTCGGTAAGACTTCGTACCGAGCTTGCAATCGAGGCATGGCATTGGAATCCCAGAGGAAATTGGAGCGATCCTCATCATCATTGCGGCTACTGGAAATCTGATGCAAAGCCTGATCCATCCGCTCCAGTTATACTTTCCTACGGGTACAAACTTCCACGGCGCGGAAACACTCTCGATGAGGCAAATGACGATGGTTATTCAATGCTCGACGATGGTGATCCCTCGACGTTTTGGAAGAGCAACCCTTATCTTACAAAACTTTTCACAGGGGAACCCGACAACCGTCATCCACAATGGGTGGTACTTGATTTTGGAAAGACCGTTTCAATCAACGCCATCCGGATCCATTGGGCAGACCCCTATGCGGTACAATTTGCCGTCGAACACGCCTCGAACGGCCGTGTCTACTTCGGCGGTCATCCGTGGAATGTCTGGAAATGTTTTCCTCTCGGAAGAATCTCTTCTGGAACAGGAAACGATCAGCTGATCCGCCTCTCGGATCATGCCGTAAAAGCGCGTTACCTACGGATCTGGATGACAGAAGGATCCGATACGGCCCCGACTAGTGCGTGCGACATCCGCGACCATCTCGGCTACGCCATCCGAGAGGTCGACGCAGGCTTCGTTGACGCCACTGGCACCTTCCACGATCAGGTGACCCATGCACCCGGCAAGAACCAGACTCTCGTCTATACTTCCTCAACCGACCCTTGGCATAGGGCGTGTGACCGAGATCCCAAAGTGGAGCAACCGGGCGTTGACCTGCTGTTTCACAGTGGCGTTACCCGCGGACTTCCAGTGATGCTTGGCATTCCGGTTCTCTACGACACTCCGGAGAACGCAGCAGCGCTGGCGGATTATGTCAGCAGCTCCGGCTACCCTCTCTGTCGTGACGAATTGGGGGAAGAGCCCGATGGTCAGCGGGTGGCCCCCGGGGACTTTGGTGCACTTTACGCGCAGGTGGCGGCTTCGATTAGGAAGATAAGTCCGATCTCAAAGATTGGTGGGCCCAGTTTCGTCACCGTGGATGTCGACCGCAGGGATGACAAAACCTACCGATTCGACAAACGCTGGTGGATCCGTGATTTTCTGGGAGAGCTTGCCCACAGGGGCCAGTCGGGAGATTTCCAGTTCCTTTCTTTTGAGTGGTATCCCTTCGATGACGTTGATGGAGACGAGTCAAGTCAAGTCCCCAAGGCGAACGGCATGCTCAACCGCGCCATGACTCTCCTTCACTCCACCGGTCTACCGCGGGTTCCATTGATAATCGGTGAGTTCAACTATTCCGTCTTTCCTTGCAGACAAGAGGTTGATCTTTCCGGTGCCCTGTTGAATGCAGAAACAGCAGCACAATTTCTCTGCGAGGGGGGGGATACTGCCTACTATTACGGGTACGAACCGAACAAGCTCGATAACAGTAGCGGATCTTGGGGCAACCAACTCATGTTATTGAAGAGCCATCGAAGAGGTGCGTCTGTTCCCGTTGCCACATTCCATGCAATGCGCATGCTCTCAAGGGAGTGGCTTGATCCAATGGGTGGCCTGCATCGTGTCTGCCGCCTCCGGATAGATCTTCCGAAATGGGAAAAAACTCTGTTCAGCGCCTTTGCCCTCAAACGTCCTGACGGGTCGCTCTCCCTTCTGCTTATCAACAAGGATCAGAAGCATGCACTCAGAGTTTTCCCGAAGATTCACCGTGGACTCCTCACTCGTTGTCGACTGGCGACCTATGGCTCCAAGGAATATCACTGGCACGCTGACGGCCCAAATGGTCGTCCTGCCGCAAACGCCTCCCCCTCGATTTGCTCGGTGCGTGGCGATCAACCGTTTGAGGTCCCTGCATGGTCGATTTCAGTGTTGCGGATAAAATGATCCGCAAAAAATGGGACCGACTTCCAATAACAACTTAATGAATGTGATTCGCCCATTATAAATACTGAAAATGGGAATGCCCTTGCATTGCTTCCGCCGAAATTAAAATCTGTTCTTACAGTAACCTCTCCCACCATCACTTCTGTCCCCCAATGAAGCGTTTTTTACCCCTGATTCTTGTTTGTTTCGTCACTGCTGGCATCTTCCTATTCCTGCAACGGAAACCCGTTTCGCTGAATCGGGAAACCATCGATCTCTCCGGCAGTGGATGGAATTTGTGGAGGGACAAGGATGCTTCTTGGGAGAACGACGAACTTTTCCTCCCGCCGGTTGACCTATCAAAAGTTCCCACCAATGCCCCGACCGGGGGATGGGATAATCTTAATTCCAAGGATAAAGTTCCGGTTGCCGTTCCCGGCACCGCTGAAGAGTATCTGGGCAAGGGGCTGGGACCTGAAAGCATGGTCAAGGGAGTAACTTGGTGGGTACGCACATTCGAGGTGCCGCGCGACGCCAAGAACAAGACCATCAGGCTTCTCTTTGACTCTGTACGAATGAGAGCAGAGGTCTATGTGAACCAAAAACTCGTTGCCTACGACATTGTTGGAAACACCCCCTTCGAGGCCGACCTGACCGGCATTGTGAAGGCTGGCGAGCATGTGCAACTCGCCGTACGGGTAACCAATCCCGGCGGAAACTTTGATTGGCGAGACAAAGCTCCTTTCACATGGGGAAGATACACCATCCCAATGAGCCATGCCTTCGGCGGGGTGACCGGAAGCGTGCGACTTGCGGTGACTGATCCTGTTTACATTGACGATTTGTACATCCAAAACACACCGGCCAAGACCGCCGTGAATGTGATTGCCACAGTGAAGAATACAACGAAGTCGAAAGTCGATGGATCTGCCGAGGTTGTCATACAGGAGAATTCCTCCGGAAGGGAAGTCTTCCGAAAAAAACTCGCCGCGGTGGAATTGAAAGCAGGTGAAACTACGATCACCTGCCCCGTATCTCTCCCCGATGCCAAACTTTGGAACCTTGAGTCCCCGAACCTTTACGAGGCTGTGGTCACCATCAATACGGAGGCCAAACAAGAAGACTCGGCCAAACGCTCCTTTGGTTTCCGTTGGTTTGCTCCGGAAGGAATTGGTTCCAACGCACTCCTCCGCCTAAATGGAAAAAGGGTGGTCCTTCGTACGGCCATAAGCTGGGGATTCTGGCCTATCAATGGGATCTTTCCTTCTCCAGAACTGGCTGCCAAGCAGGTCCGGACAGCCAAAGAATTCGGCATAAATATGCTCAACTTTCACCGCTGTATCGGCAGCCCGGTTATTTTCGACAAGGCCGACGAAATGGGGCTCCTCTATTTTGAGGAACCAGGCGGCTATGCCTCAGCTCAAAAGGATTCCTTCGCCCAAGCTATTTCGCGAGAGAAACTTTTCCGAATGATCAAGAGAGATAGAAGCCATCCAAGCCTCATCATCTACAACATGATCAATGAGGTCGGTGATGAGTTCAAAGATCCTGAGATCTTTGCCGTCCACCGGCGGGATATTCAGGCTGCCCATGCCAGCGATCCGAGTCGCGTGATCGTGTACACATCCGCATGGGCCGGACGCGTTCAAGATCCCAGTAACGACCCCGCTAAGATGAACATGCAACCCTTCGATCCTGTTCTGCACATGAACGGGTGGTGGGATTTTCACCGGGCTGGTGGTCCTGAACTCTGGAAACAGGTCTTCTATAAAGGACCTGACAATCACTATGGACGGACAGAGAACACGAAGGAGATCGTCTACTGGGGCGAAGAAGGTGCCGTCTCAGCACCGCCGCGTCTTGGCCTCATCAAGAAATCACTTGATGGGGTCGTTAATCTTGGATGGGACGGGCAGGTCTATCTTGACTGGTACAAGAGCTTCGACGACTACCTGACCACCAACAAACTCCGAGGTGCTTTTCCGACGGTCGACGGCCTCTGCGAGGCAATGGGGGTGGTGAGTATTGAGCATCAGGGTCGTAAAATCGAGGACACCCGAATATGCGATGCCAACGACGGCTATGCCATCAACGGATGGGAATCGGAACTTATCGAAAACCATTCCGGAGTCGTCGATTGCTTCCGCAACCCAAAGGCCGACCCTGCGATCCTCGCCTACTACAACCAACCGCTTTATGTAGCGGTTAAGCCGCGCCTACAGATCAGCCCCTTTCCCGGCTCGGTCAAGGTCGACTTCTATATCATCAACGAGAAAGACCTACATGGACTTCTCACCCTGAAGATCCGAACCATCAATCAGGGAGGCAGGGAAACCTTCTCCAAGGACATTCCTGTGACGGTCGTCGGCGGTGATGTCTTCGGACAACTGCTCTGTGAGTCTGTAGAGATTCCCCTTACCTCAGCTGAGGGTATGACTACAATCAACGCATCCCTCGTCGATTCCAGCGGAGCCGAGAAGGCCGAGGGACACGACCAAGTCCTTGCCATCGATTGGAAAAAGATTCCGATCGTGGGAAAAGGAGCAATCTTTGAGAACGGTTCACAGATCCAGGACTTCCTGAAGACTTCCAAGAATGTCGAAGCTCCCTCCTTCGATGATACCCAGGGGAAGCTCGACTGGTTAATCGTAGCCAAGTCGCCATTCAATGAACCCGTTGTGATCCCAAAGGAATACTTCATCCAAGCCGACGGAAAGAGCGAGGGACTTCAAACAAGTTTCTATGCCGGAGAGGATTTCTCAAATGCACTCCATCGTCGAGTGGATGCCAACATCGATCTCAAGGTCGATGGTGGAGCGACTCCAGACCCCCATCTCCCTCTGACTGAGAATTACTCTGTCAGATGGGAGGGCAGGTTGAGCCCGCCAGCATCTGGAGAGTACACGATCAAACTCCAGATGAATAAATACGACAGCGCACGATTCTGGATCGATGGAAAACAACTATTCAATGATTCAAATGATGGGAAAAATCATACGGCAGAGTTCAAGGTGACGCTTGAAGCAGGCAGATCGGTTCCAATCCGTGTTGAACTTATCGAGAAAAAATACGGTGCCAAGATGCAGATGCTCTGGCAGTCACCCATCCCCGAAAAAACCACTGCTGCACAGGTTCTAGAGAGAGCCCACCGTGATGGAACCACAGTCCTTATTCTCGACCGGGCCGAAAACTGGCTCGAAGCCATTGGCAAAACAACGGGCGTTCCTCAGGGTAAATCCTTTGAGGTCGGCCTGACTTGGTTGGGGGGGCAGTACTTTGTGAAGGATCATCCGCTATTTTCCGGACTTCCCGTGAATCAGGCCCTGAATTGGCCTTACCAGAGCGTCGTCTGCGGAAGTCGCATTGCCTTCGAGATCAACGGTGGAGAGCTTATAGCAGGCGCCTACCATACATGGCCGATGCGACTTGGTTCGGCGGTTGCCATCTTGCCTACAGGCTCTGGCAGGATCATCATCTCTGGTCTCGACATCGTCAATCAACTCGATAATCCGGACAGCGCGGCGGAAGTCGCACGAAAGCTCTTCTGCAATTTTCTCAGCTTCGCAGGAACCAAGAAATAGAGCCCAACAGGCAGCTTTTCATCATGTGTTTTTGAGAACCTTTATCGGGTTCTATTCTACAGAACACGATGAAGCTGAATGTTTCTCCGAGCATTCTATCGGCATATCACCTCCCCACGATAACAAGTGTTCCGAAATCTGAGCTAATGCAAAAATGCCCAGCTGATCGCACCTGCAACACCCATCATTAATACAGGGTTGATCCTTGTGAAGAGCATCAAGGCAAGGGCCACAATGCCCATGATCGCAGTCGGAAGCGAATGAATGGAAGTCTTGGCAATAATGATCGTTGCGGCAAGAATCAGTCCCGTAGAAATCGGCATCATTGCCCTCTCGACAGAGCGTCGCCAAGGAGACTCCTGCCAGCTGTCCCAGAATTTTCCGACAATAAATACTAGCACAGAACTTGGGGCGAACATCGCGATGGTGGCGATCAACGCTCCGAGGATTGCAAGCACCGTTCCGTAGCCAATGCAGGCCTTTAACCCCACCAATGAAACCACCATCATCGATGGGCCGGGTGCAGCCATGCTGATGGAAAAGAGATCAACGAATTGTTGATCGTTCATCCAGCCGTATTCTCCAACCGCAGCCTGATGCATGGTGGGCAGCACAACCTTTCCCCCACCAAAAGCCGAAAGAGAGAGGGCCGAAAAGAGCGTGACGAGATGCAAATATGTTTTGATCATGGGGCAACCCCTTTTGACGACTGCTTCGGTGTCTTTTCTGGTTTGGGCCTGTGCCACCAGATTGCAATCGGCGCGACAATCATGATGACATACGGAACATG
>Ga0007854_10000766_pt1 | contig 20766 bp, 16 predicted proteins | sample CryBogCBH12Aug08_FD_60382 | JGI IMG/M metagenome (GOLD analysis project Ga0007854, IMG submission 60382) | Freshwater microbial communities from Crystal Bog, Wisconsin, USA - CBH12Aug08 | ecosystem: Environmental > Aquatic > Freshwater > Lake | place: Crystal Bog, Wisconsin, USA | collected... | reverse complement strand
CGGGAGGTGCAGCGATGACCGATATCCAGATGATCCCCGACTCTCTTGACAAGGAAGTGGATTGGCTGCTGGACCCGGAGGCAGGAACCGAACTGGCTGCGGTCGGTACCGCAGTCGCCCCGTTGAGAGAGGTAAAGAACCACTTCGGACGCAATGTTGCGACCACCATTTTGGCGCGCGTGGTGAACATGGCGAGGGGAGTGTGCCTTGTCCCGTTCCTGCTGCTGCACATTGGCCTTGAGGCCTATGGAATCTGGACCACGATCTTCATTCTGGTGTCGTTTGTGGGGGTCACCACGATGGGGCTCTCCAACGTATACATCAAATACGTTGCCGAGTTCCATGCGCGCAGGGAGTACGACAAAGCCAACGCCCTGCTGTCGACCGGCCTGGCAATTACCGTTCCGTTGTGCGGCGCCATCTTCATGGGTTTCCTGCTGGGGTGGAACTGGTATGCGCCCTGGCTGAAGCTGCCTCCGGCGCATGCCACAGACGGCAAAGAGGCTGTGCTGATCGTGCTGGGTGTTTTTCTGTCGAGCATTGCTCTGAATGCTTTTGGCGACATCCTGACCGGTGTGCAGCAGATTGCCTCGACACAGCTGTTCCTTACGCTGAGCATCCTGGTCGAGTTTGCGCTGGTTGTGTGGTTTGTAAGCGCCGGACGCGGTATCCGCGGGCTGGCAGAGGCCTACCTGGTGCGGACCGTGCTGAACGATGGACTCACGATCTGGTGGTCTTGGCGTCAGTTGAAGTGGATGCGTGTTTCACCGCGGTTGATTCGCCGCGAGTCGGTCAGGTATGTGATTCATTTCGGCGGGCTTGTGCAGTTGCAGAGCATGCTGGGGATTTTTCTTACATCCGTCGAACGCGTGGCGGGGCTGATGTTGATTGATGCCTCGGCAGCCGGGCTGCTGGATGTGGCCAAGAAGTGGCCCACTTCGCTCTCTTCCATTCCTACAGCCTTTTTTGCAGCGCTCTTGCCAGCGGCCGCGCACGTTGACGCGGCATCGAACCGGCCGGAGCGGTTGCACAACCTGCGCGAGCTCTATTTGAGCGGATCGCGCTACGCCAACCTTTGCACGGCAGGTTTTGTGGCGACAATTGTCTTTTGGGCACACCCCATTCTGCACGTTTGGTTAGGTTCTGAGTTACCAATGCGCCAGATGCTGGTGCCCCTGTTTGTGGTATTCAGTCTTGCCATGCAGTTGCATATGCTGACAGGAGCAGGGACCTCGGTTTTCCGGGGAATGGGGCGGGTCTATGAGGAGTTCACTTATTCGATTCCAAATCTGCTGCTGCTTTGCATCACTTTACCGGCCGCTCGTTGGATCGAAGGACGCTGGACGCCGCTCGGTATTGGCGTAGCTGTATCGCTGGCTTTGGCTGGCTCGGCCTGTGTGTTGATGGGCAGAGTGCATTTTGTACTGGAACTTTCGCTGGCACGATTTTTGCGGGTGGTGATTGCCCCAGGTCTCGCGCCCTACTTTTGTGCGGCAGTACTGGCTTGGCCTGTGGCCTGGCTGGTGGCATCTGTTAATCGCTGGCAGGGAGCGGCAGTACTGGCTGGAGCGAGCGTTGTTTATGCGGTTGGAGTGCTTGCAATGTGGCATCGCTGGGTGTTGACCAGGGATGAAAAGCAAAAGGGCCTGGATCTGTATTGCCGAGGCGTGGAAATCTTCAGGGGAGGGGATGCAACAGCATGAACTATCGAAAAGCTATCGCGTGCGTGCTTCTGGTGGCCCCTGGATGCTTCCTGCTCAGAGGGCAGGATCTGCCCTTGCCTCCACCTCAGGGACAAGCACAGACGCAGACTCAGGGCAGTGCTTCTGAGCCGTCTTATCCGCAACTGAAACCCAATCCACTGGTGGCGCTGCGAAATTTTGAACCTTCTTCAGAGGAAGAGTACCGGCTTGGCAAGGGTGATGAGATCACGGTGGACTTCGCCGGACGCACTGAATTGCAAGCCAAACTGGTTATCGGGCCGGATGGACGCATCACTTTACCCCTGGCGGGCGACCTGATGATGGACGGACTGACCCGCTCAGAGGCCGCAAAGGCCATCGAAGGGGCACTGGCGAGTTACTACAGTAACCTTTCAGTTCAGGTTACCGTTACGAAGTACACTGCCAACCGAATTCTGGTGCTCGGCGCCGTTGCGAACCCCGGCTTGATCACATTTGAAGGTACTCCGACGCTGCTGGAGGCTCTTACTCGCAGCGGCCTGGAAAACGGCGTCACCAAGATTTCGCAGATCCCCGAGCGTTGCGCAATCTATCGCGGGCAGGAGCAGGTGGTCTGGGTTGAACTGAAGAAGCTGATCGACTCCGGCAGCGGTCTGGCCGATATGCGGCTGCGCCGTGGCGATGTTGTTTACGTTCCTAGCATGGCTGAGCGCTTTATTTCAGTGCTCGGCGAGGTGTTGCGTCCAGGAGCTGTAACGTTGACGAATACATCCACGCTTGCCAGCATTCTTGCCGAGTCTGGCGGCTTTACGCCCAAAGCGGGAAATAGGCCACATATTCAAATTGTTGATCCATCCAGCGGCATTTCGCGTGTGATCTCATTTAATGACCTGCTGAATCCGGCGAAGGCTCTGGAAGTAACGCTGAAGCCAGGTGAGATCGTCTATGTACCGCAGACCGGTTTTGCACGCGCCACATACATCATGGAGCGGCTCAATCCGCTTATTACTGCTGGCACTTTCGCCTTGGTGACGGGAGGGGTACTGTGAACAGATTATCTGGTCAATTTGCCCCCAAGGACGCAAACCGTCCTGGTCAAGGCGCACTGGTTTCGGCTTCAACCGCGGCGCGTCCCTTGCCGGGAGGCACAACCGAGCAGGCGCTGTTCCGTGTGGATCTGCGGCGCAGCCTGCAACTGCATCGTCGCCTGGCGTTGCTGGTGGCCCTGACGGGAATCGCATTGGCCGTAGTGTATTTTTTCAGGCTATGGCCCATTTACATCGCAGAGAGCCTTGTTTATGTGCAGCCTGCGGCCCCCAAGGTGCTGGATCAGGGAGGAGCCGGGCGCTGGCCTTACGATGGCAGCACCTACGAGTCTTATCTTCAACAGCAAATTACCACTGTGACGCGTCCGGATGTTCTGCTCAACGCGCTCAAGAAGCTTGAGCCCGGAACATGGCAAGGAAGCGGCGAGAGCGATCAAGCCGCAGCGGAGCGGCTGGGCAGGACTGTGGAAACAACGCGGAATGGCTCGTACCAGTTTGCAATAGGCGCGCGCGCTTCCACGCCGGAGCTTTCCGCCCAACTGGCGAATGCAGTTACCGCGAGCTACATTGAAAGCGCCTCTCGCGAGCAGAAGGCTGGGGACAATCAGCGCCTTGCCATCTTGCGCGAGGAACGGCAGCGCGTGCAAACGGAGTTGAACGCCGACCGCGCGGAGCAGGATGCTCTGAGCAAGCAATTGGGTGTGGCGGGAGTTGGAGTCAACGCTCCTAACCTTATCGATGATGACATTGGCCGTACTCGTGCGGAACTGGTGAGGGCGCGCACTGACCACGATGTGTCCGCGGCTCGATTTACCGCCATGGGCGCGGGCCAAGCTACTTCTTCCGCGGCCATTGACGCCGAAGCCGACGACCTAATCGCCGGAGACGCCGGACTGACGAGCATGAAGACATCGCTGAATCAGCGTCGCGCTGCGCTAATTACGCAGATGGCCAACATCACGCCGAACCACCCTGCGTACAAGCAGGACGCGGAAGAACTGGCGAAGATCAACGGCAATCTGGATTCGATGATGAAGGATTTGCGGGCGAAAGCGACTGCGCGCATCCAGGAGCGGCTTCGTACTGATCTGGAACGGACAGCCGGGGTCGAGTCGAAGTTGAATGGACAATTGCGCCAGCTGGTCGGTGCGGCAGGCGGCGCAACCCCCAGGCTGCAGCGAGCAGCCGATCTTTCAACAGATATCACCCGGCTGCAGGCGCGTTTTTCAAATGTGGATGAGCAGATGCACAACCTGATGCTGGAGGTTGGAGGGCCAGGCGCGGTATTCCTGACCTCGGCAGCGGTACCTCCGCTGAAGCCAGCGAAGTCCGGAGTTATTCGCAATTCAATCCTGCTGGGTTTTGCGTCGGTGCTGTTTGGAATGCTGGCTGCCGTTGGCGCTCACAAATTGGATCCCAAACTCTACATTGCGTCGGATGTGGAGCATGTACTTGGCTTTGCGCCCATGGCGCAGTTGCCGAACTTCAGAGAAGTCTCCGACGAGGTCTCAGAGGAACATCTGCTGCGGCTTACGGCGGCGATTGAGCATGCGCGCAATCAGAGCAATATGAAGAGCATGATCTTCACGGGAACTGCCTCCGGAACCGGGGTAACGACCGTGGCGACGCGGGTAAGAGACATCCTTGAGTCCATGGGCAGGCATTCGGTTCTGGTGGACGCCTCTGGCGGCCCGCTATCCGCTCCAAACTCCAGCGGGAACAGCAAAGGGGCAGGGCCGACTGGCTCCCAGCGCGGTAGCCGCTCCATGGCAGTGTTGCAGCAGGTGGCTGAAGAGGCCAAGGCCGGGCACCAGAGCCTGGTGCTTACTGACACCGCGCCTCTTGTATTCTCTGCGGAGACTGAATATCTAGCGCGCTTTGTTGATTGCACCATCGTGGTTATCGAGTCCGGCGTTACAACGCGCGCACAACTCCGCGCCACGGTTGATGCCTTGCAGCGGCTGGATGTGGCAGCGGTCGGGTTTGTGCTCAATAGTGTAGGTTTGAAAAAAGCGGACCCAGTCTTCCGGCAATCGGTGCAGGCCGTGGAAAGGCATCTTGGCTCGCAGAGCAGAACCGCATCAAGGCAGACGGTCAGAAGTCGGCACTTTGAGAATGCGCCAACGAGGGTTGCGGAGCAATTGCCCATGATGCCCGCCAGCGTTCCGTCTGAAGCCGCCCCGCCGTTGTCCGTTGCTGCTTCACACCGGGCGGCGACTGCCGTTCCTGAATTGCCGATGCCTGTAACTGGGCAACAGCCATTTTCGCAGCCTGCGACCAATCAGGGGTCAGAGATTCCCTGGTGGCTGACTGATGCGCACCATCAGCCCTCCGTGGCCTATTCTGAAGTACCTGTTGCGCCGGCAATGGCGCGCGAACAGGAAGTGGCGTCCGCCTGGCCTTATCCGCCGACGCCCACATACGAGAAAGAAGTGCCTCAGTCTTCGGCTTGGGAAGCACCTTCCAGCGCTCATCGCGATTTAACGCCCCAGCCTGCTCCGCATGAAGTGCATGCGGCTGATAGCGATGAAAATCCTTATGAGACGTCATCGCGGCTGAGCGGACTGCGGGGCCTGCTCTTCTCATTGGGCATGAAGAATAATGTGGACAAGGAAAACGAGACTGCGGCGCATCAAGATGTAACATTGCCGCCAGTCGATATCCAACGGGAACGCCCGGCCCATGGCCATAGCTTTGCGAAGCATTCGGAGCCCGTTTCAATTGATCCTTTGCCAGCAGAATGGATCGGATTCAAACCATCGTCAAAGCAGGTGATGGCACAGCCAGAGTTTCTTCCTCCCAGGGAGTTCGTCCCAGCGCCAGACAAGGAATATGGGCGGGATGCAGAAGAAACAGCCCGTCACGATCGGCGGGATGCTTACGACGAAGTTGAGATTCTGCCCTCATGGCGTGGTCAATACAGGAAGAAGGGATAGCGCTCACTTTCACGATTGGTAGCCACTCGAACTCCCTGCATTGGGGAGTTCGAGTGCGTTTGGGGCAGAATCCGTCGATATTTACAGGGCTGATCGCCGCAGTCCAAAGCCAGAAATTGGAGCCCCGTCCAGCAGGGATCTCGCTGTTTCCCCCTGGTTGTTGCAAAGGCAGGCCAATTGAGCACGTTGAAAGATCATAGAACTGGGAACTGCTCTCGCTGCGTCGCTTTTCGCGTTCTGAGGTGAACTGCGGAAAGGCTTCACAAAGCCTCAGCGGGGAGCTAAGATATGCCCAGCATTGCAATTCCCGCAACCCGGACTGCCACATTTGCAAGCGAATACTGAGATGGGAGAATCGGCTATGTCAGAGATTCCAGATCTGAAGACGACCGACGGTACGCCGAGGTCTGTCACCAGGCGCAGGTTCATCATGGGAGTCATCGCAGGCGGAGGCGTTGTAGCCGCGGCGAATTATAGATTCCTTGCCTCAGCTGTACATGGCCAGATATCCTCCGCCGGCGAACGCCTGATTACGCTCAATGTGAACGGTATGCAGCGGCGCGTGGATGTGATGAAGCAGGAAACCCTGGCATGGACATTGCGCTACAAACTCGGGCTAACCGGCACCAAACTTGGATGCGACCGTGCCGAATGCGGGGCCTGCACAGTTCTGATTGACGACGTGCCGCACTACAGTTGTTCCACTCTTACGCACACGTTGCGCGGGCGCAAGGTACTGACTGTTGAAGGATTGGCTTCTGCCGATGGCAAACTGCACCCGATACAGCAGGCGGTTGTGGACGAGCAGGGCTTTCAATGCGCATTTTGCATGTCGGGATTCATCATGTCAGCCGTTGGTTTCCTAAAGAAGAATCCCAACCCGACGCGGACCGAGTTTGCCCACGGTGTTTCCGGCAATCTGTGCCGTTGCCAGGACTATAACAAGATCCTCGACGCCATGATGCGGGGCGCTGAGTACATGAGGAGAGCCTGAGCATGCCAAGCGTACCCACCAAAGATACAGCGCCTGCCAAGTCTTCAGAGCACCAGTATGGCGTCGGTCGCAAGTTGATCGGCAAGAACTACAAGACCAGCGACATGTTGGCGAAGGTTACCGGCAAGGCCAAATACGCAGAGGACTTTCGTGCGGAAGGCATGCTGTTTTGCAGATTGGTGCTGAGCCCCATGCCGCATGCGCGCATCAAGCGCATCCACATGGATGAGGCGCTGGCGATGCCCGGCGTCAAGGCTATTCTCACGGCTGACGACATTCCCGCACAGGCCGACAGCATCAACGACAACGGCGCGGTGATCAAGGCCAGCAAGTGGGGCGAGCGGGCGCTTACCAATGAGCCCATTTATCAGGGCGATCCGATTCTCGCTGTTGCGGCATTTGATGAACTCACCGCGGCCGAAGCAATCGAGAAGATCAAGATTGATTTTGAGCCGCTTCCGTTTGTGATTGATCCTCTTGAGAGTTTGCGGCCCGGCGGACCTAATCCGCGTGAGGATGGCAATGTATGGGTACGGCCTGCGGCGCCGAATCCTCCTACAGTTCAATTGAGTGAAGTGAAGTGGACAGAGCAACAGTTCGCCGAGTACAGCCATGGCCGCATGCCGATGGGCCACGCGCCGGACGAGTGGTCTTTCGGCGATATCGATGCAGGCTTTGCCAAGGCTGCGCTCATTCTGGATGAAACATTCATTACGCCCGACGTGAGCCACCAGTGCCTTGAAACCCGCACCGCCATGGCCTATTGGCAGAATGGCAAGCTTTTTCTACATTCTGGAACGCAGAGCACCAGCCAAACCCGGCCTGCGATTGCGAAGTGGATGAACATTGATGAAAGCAAGATTGTGTTCATCAGCGAATATACCGGCGGTGGATTTGGAAGCAAGATTACCGGCGGCATTACGATGATTATTCCCGCGATTCTTTCAAAGAAGCTGAACGCCCCAGTGATGATGCGCATCAGCCGCGAAGAGGAGCACTTCATCGGGCGCGCAAGGCCCAGCGTTGAAGGACGCGTGAAGATCGGGTTTGCCAAAGACGGCCGCATCACGGCCATGGACATGTTTACCGTATGCAACAGCGGAGCCTACGAAGCGCAGAACGATGGTGCTTCCGCGGCGCGCATTGTCTCGTTGCTTTACCAGCCGCCGGCCATGCGGCAACGCGCAATCTCGGTGATGACCAATACGCCTCCGCGCAGCGCACAGAGCGCGCCCGGCGGCATGCAGGGGGTCGCCATCATCGAGCCGATACTGGCCAAGGCCGCACGCAGACTTGGCGTCGACCAGGTAGCGCTGCGTCGCATCAACTGTCCTGAAGGCAAGGCAGAGTTCGGGCCGCTCTCCCACGGCAAGCGCGGCTATACAACGAGTTGCTTTCTCAAAGAGGCGCTGGACCGGGGAGCCGAGAAATTCAAGTGGAAAGAGCGCGTGGCGCGCCAACCGAAGCGAATCGGCAGCAAGGTTCGCGGCACCGGTGTGTCCTTGAGCTGCTTTGTCGGCGGTTCAACCGGATTTGACGGTCTGCTGGTGATTACGCCGCAAGGCAGGGTACAGTTTCAATCGGGCATCGGCAACCTGGGTACGGAATCTGTTATCGATGTTCATCGCGCCGGAGCTGAGGCGCTGGGCGTGCCTTGGGAGATTTGCGATGTTGTGTGGGGTGACACTTCAAAGAACTTTCCGTATACCTGCGCCTCTGGCGGCAGCACCACAACACACACCATGACGCGGGCATCATACGCAGTGGCCGAAGAGTGCAAGCTAAGACTCAAGGAGATTGCTGCGAAGACCCTTGGAGGCAAGCCGGAAGACTATGAAGTCGCCAATCAACGAGTCTCCCGCAAGGGTGGCGGCGCGGGCCTCAGCTTTGCGCAGGCAGCACAGCGCGCGATTCAACTGGGCGGCATTTATGACGGTCACGAGGTAACTGCCGACGTCAACAAGCTCACAAAAGCCTCAGTGGCTGCACTGGCCGGTCAGGGCCTGGTTGTTTCAGCAAAAGACAAGTACCCTCACGACGGCAACACATTTTCTTATGTCGCCACCTTTGCTGAGGTTGAAGTCGATGTCGAAACCGGCAAATATGACATCGTTGATTTTCTTGCCTACGCCGACGTAGGCACCGTGCTGCATCCTCGCTCGCTGGGCGGCCAGATACTTGGGCGCTCGACGCTCGGCATTGCCCATGCGATCGGTCAGAAGTGGGTCTTCGATCCGCACTATGGCGCAACCGTGGCCAAGCGTTTCTACCAGAACCGGCCACCCACCATCCTGGACGTGCCTGTGGATATGCAATGGGAGGCGCTCGATATTCCAGACCCTGAGACGCCAGTTGGAGCGCGCGGCATTGGGGAGCCGCCTGTTGGTGGTGGCTGCGCATGCATCCTCAACGCACTTTCAGATGCGCTTGGAGACGAGATATTCCAGCGTGCCCCTGTGAATGCCGACACTATCCTGACGTCGTTGGAAGCAGGGCGTCCGATGCAACATCCCCTGATGGCCCATATTTGAAGGTCAACATCGGACCGCGATGTGAACGGAGAGAGCTATGGCAGTAATACGAGACGTGATGCCCGCTTTTGATCTGCTTCAGCCGAGCTCGGCCGCAGACGCACAAAAGCTATTGGAAAAACACGGAGGAGATGCCTGGGTAATGGCAGGCGGACTCGACAGCTTTGACTGGCTCAAGGATCGCATCAAGAAGCCGAAGGTGCTGGTTGACCTGAGCGGAATCGATGAGCTGAAGGGAATTCGCGCGAACGGGGACGGTATTGAAATCGGCGCCATGACCACCCTCGCTGAAGTTGCGAATCACCCCACGATCAAGAAAGACTATGGTGTGCTCGCGCAGGCGGTGGAACTGGTAGCCTCGCCACAGATTCGCAACCAGGGCACGCTTGGCGGCAATGTGTCGCAGGATACTCGCTGCTGGTATTACCGAGGAGGATGGCCCTGCTATCGCGCTGGCGGCAACATTTGCTATGCCGATACGCCGGTGGGCCGCAATCGCGAACACGCGATCTTTGGCGCCAACCGATGCGTGGCTGTGCATCCCTCTGACGCGGCTCCGGCGCTTATTGTGCTTGACGCAAAATTCGTGATTCAGACGGCCAAGGGCGAGCGCGTTGTGGATGCGGAAGATTACTTCGTTGGTCCGGAGAGGGATATTACGCGTCTGAATATTCTTGAGCCGGGTGATCTGCTGACGGCTATTCGAATTCCAGCGACATGGTCTGGCGCAAAGTTCTATTTCGAAAAGGTGCGCGACCGTAACGTGTGGGATTTTGCATTGATGAATGTCGCGTCAGCGACGATTATGTCAGGCGGCAACATTGAGCGCATACGCATCTCAGTGAGCGCCGCCGCCCCCCGGCCGTTGCGCTTGAAGGCAGTTGAAGATGCAGTGCAGGGCAAGCCCGCAAACGCTGCTACTGGAGAAATGGCGGGAATGCTTGCTGTGCAAGGCGCGGTGCCGTTGCAGTTCAACGCGTATAAGATTCCGCTGATGAGAAATCTCGTAAAGCGCGCTATCGGTGGCGTGCAGGAGGCAACATGGACCCTATAACCTGGGCAACGAGTCCGTGGGGCAGGTCGGTCCCGATCCATATTGCGTGGTATTTGATTTGGGTTGCCCTGATTGCGGGATTGCTTTTCATGATCGTCCACGCAATTTACGTGAGCGTGATTGCAGCACCCAAGAGATTTGCGAAGAGCGATTCGCCTGAAGTGCTGGCATCTATTCCCGAGCGCGTTCCGCGGCACTCAATGCATGCGCGCGCGTTTCATTGGGTGATGGCCATCTCGATGTTCGTGCTGCTGTTCACCGCGTTCCTGCCCAAGGTTGGAATGAAGTTCAACTGGGTGGCCTATCACTGGATCGCTGGCCTGGTGCTTACCGCGTCCATTTTATTCCATGTAATTCACGCATCGTTCTTCATGGACTTCTGGTCTATCTGGCCGGACAGGATCGATCTGCGGGATGCGAGAAGAAGGCTGCTGCGGTCGTTCGGCAAGCGGGCGCCGCTGCCCGACAGATTCGCAAAATATCCGCTGGAGAACAAGTTTTACCATGCAGTGATTCTGCTCTCCGGCCTGGCGGTTATCTTGACCGGGTTGTTCATGATGAAGCGCGTGAATACGGCGGGCATCCTTACACGCAATCCGTATCTCTTCGGCGACATGACATGGGGAATGATGTATGTGCTTCACGGGCTGGCAGGAGTTGGCCTGATCGCATTGATCATGATTCATGTTTACTTTGGGATTCGCCCGGAAAAGCTGGCCATTACCAAGTCAATGATCTTTGGCTGGATGAGCCGCGATTTCTATCTTGAAGAACACGATCCACAGCGCTGGCCGGTGAAGAAGCCATCGCCATCACAGGAAGAACGGGGCTGACCAGCAATTCATGTCGACTGAAATCCAGGAACATTGCAACACAATAGAAGACTGCTACGAATTTACGCTTTCGTATGCTGCACAGGGGCTCCCGAGCGATGAAGGCAGCGAGTCGGGCAAGCAGTTGCGGCAGAAGTTGGCTCGCGCCGTTGCTGCGATGCGCGGTCTTGAAGCGGGCTGCGCGGCAACAATAGTGCAGGAACAACTGACGCCCGTCAAGCCGTACACGGAATTCTTTACGGTGCTGGCGCGGGATGCTCGTAGCTCCATCGCCGTCATCGAACTGGTGCTTGCCCAGCCTTCGATCAGTTCTCAATTGGTGGACAACCTCAATGCGTCAATGCACCTTCGGGCGCTGCTTACGGACCTGTTTCTTGTGACTGAGATTCTTGAGCTGCGGCAAATGCGGGCACAGGCGCTGGCATCCAACTAGCAAGAGTCGCCGAAGAGACAGGTGACTGTATGTATTCTCCCCAGGTTCTCGATCATTTCGAGCATCCGCGCAACGCCGGTGTGGTTGCCGAACCGGATGCATCAGTGCGGATGGAAAACCCGGCCTGCGGAGATGTCCTCCAGTTGACTCTGAAAATTTCAGGCAATCGAATTGAAGAAATCTGCTTCCGCGCCAAAGGGTGCGTTGCTTCCATAGCCTGCGCTTCTGTGCTTACAGAAATTGTGCGGGGACAATCAGTAGAGATGGCAAGGGCGTTGAAAAGGGAAGAGCTCATCGGTGCGCTGGGAGGTTTGCCTGCAGCGTCTTCACATGCCGCACACCTGGCGATGGATGCGCTGGCAGCGGCGCTCAATCAACACCGTGGCAGGCTCTAGCCTGAATGATGGAAAGTCGCCACCAGGGCCTTATATTCTTCAGGAGTATTCACATCCAAACTTACCAGGGAATCGGGTACGGAGATGTACCCAATGTGCCGCGCGTTTGCACGTTTGACCTCTCGTGCGTTGCTCGTAACAGGACTCGCAAGGAACGCGTCGATCAGATTTCGGCCTGCGAAGAGCGGATGCCCATGTTTGCCGTTGTTCTCCGGTGCCACTCCCCATTGACCTGCTGAAAGCGCATCTTCAAAGGCTGAATTCAGTTTCTGCAGACTTGCCATGCATAAGGGCGGGCAGTCAACCAGCGTGATGATTGCGGTGTTGCAGCCGCCGGCCAATACTTGCCGCAAACCAACTTGCAGGGAACTGAACTGCCCACGCTCTGGCGCGGGATTCTGAACCAGCTCCGCGCAACAGCTTTCGACAATGTCAGCGAGTCTCCCGGCATTTGCACCGGCCACGACGATGACACTTTGAGTGAATGGCTTCAGCGCGCGAATGGCCGCGGAGAGCAGTGTGTTGCTGCCGGAAGCGACTGCGCTCTGCGCTGCGGGAGGCCACGGGAGCAGCGCTTTGTCCGTGCCCATGCGCGATGAAGCGCCCGCCGCTAGTACGACTCCGCACAGGCTGGGCTTGCACATCATAAGAAGACGATAGCAGAATCCGAAGGCGCGACTAGGCTGGTTCTCCAGGCCCGCCGCAACATTCAGCGATGCTGGTAACGGCGTTGTTCTCGGTGGGCAATGCCTCGTCCGCCATGTTCTTATGGAACCAGCTCATGTGCGGCAGCACGCGATCTGCGCGGCGGCGCATTCCAATCAACTCGGCCACGATCGCAACAGCAATTTCCTCGGGAGTGATCGCGCCAATGTCCAAACCCACCGGGGAATGCACGCGCTCAAAGAGCTCCGTTTTCAATCCTTCGCGGGTGAGCTCTTGAAAGATGGTGATGGCCTTTCTTCTTGAGCCGACCATTCCGATGTACCTTGCCGGGGTCTGTACTGCCCAGCGCAGGACGCGCATATCGTCGTGGTGTCCGCGCGTGACAATGACGATGTACGAAGAGTCGCCGGGAGACAGGCTTGCCAATGTCTCGTCGTAGTCCTCGGCAATCACCTGCTTTGCATCTGGAAATCGCTCGATATTTGCATAGGCATCGCGATCATCGGCGACGATCACATCGAATCCTGCGTTGCCTGCGGCCTTGTAGAGTTCGTAACCCACGTGGCCGGCGCCGAAGATATAAAGCACTGGCGGCGGCAGTATCGGTTCAATGAAGATATCCAATGTTCCTCCGCACACCAGGCCGGTGTCGTATTTGGGATCCTGGTTCAGGTCGAATGTGAGGGTGCGGGGCCTTTCGCTGGCGATTACTTCCTTCGCGGCTTGCCACACTTCAGCTTCCACGCAGCCGCCGCCGATGGTCCCAGCGATAGTGCCATCATCACGCACCAGCATCTTTGCACTCTTGAAGGAGGGAATCGAACCGCGCACGTTTACGATAGTGGCCACAGCGCCCTTGTGGCCCTCTCGCTGCAGCTTGACGATTTCCTCGTAGATGCTCATCGGTATCGATTATTGGATTTACAGCAAGCTAAGTCAATCCGATACCGGATGTGGACTCGAATTTGGAGAGTTCAGCGGATAGGCGCGGCTTCCGCAATGTGGAGGATCGCGCCGTGGGCACGAAGTTTGCTTTGTAATGTTTGAATCGAGACATCCTGCACTGCCGTCCCCGTGTTAGTCGAGAGCGCAGCCGCAACGCCTGCGGCCTGGCCGATGATCATGTACTGCGGTTCCATGCGCAAGGAGGAATACGCTGCGTGCGTAGCAGAGAAGCAGACAGGCACCAGTAGGTTTTCTGCCTGCGCGCGCTCAGGGAGGATGGTTCGAAAGGGAATCTCGTACGGCTGCACAGGAACCTGCACATCCCCTTCGTTTGCCACGGTTCCATCTGGCATAACTATGCGCTGGATATTGTGCGAGTCGCTGTTATAGGAGCCCATTCCGATTGAATCGTCCTTTGTGCGGGCGGTTTGCAGATCTGCCTGACGCACAATGTAACTGCCGATCATACGGCGGGATTCACGGATGTAAAGCTGGTTTGGCCAGTGCCCTGTGTCCTGAAATTCGTCTTTTGGAAGCCCCCACTCATTTGCCTCCTTTTGCAGGCTTGGGGGAACACTCGGGTCAGTGCTCAGAAAGTAAAAGAAGCTCTGCACGTAGTTGAGGTGGTCGTTCCAGATTGCTTTCTTGTCTGCATACGAGGCATCCGGAAAGCTCCAACTGTGCCCGATATAGTCCGTTGAGACGGGGCCGTTGTTGTTAAAGTCAGCTTTGCGATTGGGGATGCGAACGGGGTTGGTTACGTCGCCGAGCCTGGGTGCGCGGCCCATGTGCGATTCAAACTCTGCGAGGTAACGCTTCAGCAGATCGAAGCGTACGGTGTCATAGTGCTCCGGCCTTGGAAAGGGAAGCCGGTCTGCCGGGTCCTGTGTGAGAATCACCCGGAAGTTATATGCCTGCACCAGCTTGTCTCCGCTGCCGGGGGCGGCCAGTGGGCCGGGGCTGATCTCCGGCAGCAGTTTATGCTGGCCGTCATAGGCAGACATGGGCCAGGGAAAGCGGTGTCCCGTTGACTGCGCGCGCACACCGGCAAGGTCCTCAGCATATTGCGAGGCGGGTTCGCGACCGTAGGTGTATGTGACGCCCGCCTGCGCCATGAGTTCGCCCTCGTAACTGCAATCCGCATAGACCTTGGCCTGCCACAGCTTGCCGTCCATGGTTACGATGGATTTGAGTTTTCGCCCCGCGCGCAGGATGCCGTCGTGTTCTTTCAGCCGCTCGCCAAAGTGAACTTCCACCTTTGCGTCGGAGAGCATCTTTGTGAAGATCGCTTCTCCCACCTTTGGTTCAGAGAGCCAGTTAGCGCCTTTGTTCAGATCATGGAGCCCATAGTGCGCGGCTGCCTGCATGTAGAAGTCTCGCGCATAGCCGCCAATGATGCGGAACTGTCCGAGGTCGGTGGCCGAGAGGCCTCCCGTCACCATGCCGCCAAGGTGGCTGCCCGGTTCGAGCAGAATCACATGCAAGCCTTCTCGCGCGGCTGAGTAAGCTGTCATGACCCCTGATGCCGTTCCGCCGTAGACAATGAAATCAGCGTTGGTGGTTGCTGAGGGAGTCTGGCCGAGGGCGGCCTGATGTACAAGGAGAGCGGCAGAGAGAAATACAGCAGAACTAATGAACCGGGACATTGCGAAATGATTGCACACTGTCATGATGGCGGCAAGTTGCCTGCTCCATCCCGATCCTTCGCCACGGCCGTGCCAGGGCGGTGACGAAGGAGTCAACGGAGATCGAAGGTTATTGAACGGTGTGCGGTTATACGCTGGAGTACTTGTGGCATAGCTCCCGAATGGTGGCTAGCGCTTTGGGAACGCCTGTCTCTGCCGGCTCTCCGTGCGGGCCCGGCTCGTATTCAAGAGACATGTAGCCCTTGTGGCCGGACTTGGCAAACATCTGCCATAGGCGGTCCATATCAATGGGAGTCTGATCGTCGAAATGGTCGCGGATGTGCGTTACGGTTGCGTAAGGAATGCACGAGGCAATCTGCGCGTAGGAGTCCTGCGTAGCATTCGGAATGAAGTGCGTGACGTCAAGGTTGATGCCGGCATACGGCGAGTTGACGCGGTGCATGATCTCAAGGCAAACGTCAGCGCTTTGCGATACTCCGGCGTGGTCTTCCAACCCCAGCATGATGCCCTTGGGGGCTGCATAATCGCAGGCAGCCTTCATGCCCTCTACTACCCATGTGGTTGCCTGCGGCATGGTGACGCCCGCAGGAAGCGGACCGGCAAAGATGCGCAGATGCGAGGCTCCGAGGCGCTCAGTCACGTCAATCCAGCTCTTTATCTGCTTCAGCACTTCTTCTCGCTTGGCTGCATCTGCCTGCACCATGCTGGAGCCGCAGGCCGCGCCAGAGAACGCAACGGCGTTCTTGTAGGCCAGGTGGCGGAGGCCCTCAAGGTATCCGGGGTCGGTGGACTTGAGGAAATACACCGTCATGTCCACGGCATCCACCCTTAGTTCAACGGCCTTGAGTATGAAGTCTTCCATCGTCATTTTGCCGTGGGTGAGTTGCTCGCGATAGGAATAGGCGCAGCAGGCCGTAAGGAACCGCGGCGACTTGGACATATCCACGTTAGCGTCCGCGGCCTCCGCATGGGCTAGTGGTACGTTCATTCCCAGGCCTGCGCCGACCAGGGCGCCCGCTCCGGCAGACTTCAAAAACTGACGGCGTGCAATGGTGCTATTCATCATGGCTTCCTCGCGTGTGAGATACCCGGTTGCCCGCAAGAAAATCGGGAACAAATCGGCGAAAACAGTCTACTCCATGGGCGAAGGATGGGTAAGGGCAGGAATGGAGAACCAGGGCCGGTTCAGCCTCCGCGGCGAATACAGGCGCGCTGCGGGATGCCAGAAGAAGGTGTGAGCCAGACTCGCAAATGCGGTGGTAAACTGGCTCGTCGCCGGGAAGGCGGATGGAGACTCCATGTTGGAGCGCTTCAGTCGAATGCTTCGCAAAGAGGCAAGTTATATAGGAGGGCTGGGAGATGCCGCTAGAACGCCGCGATCTGTTCAAGGCCATTGCAGGTGCGGGGGTAGTCGCGCTTGCTCCGCGTTTCACCCATGGGGAAGAGCAGGTGGCGCGGGCTACGCGGGCAATACCGTCGCCTCGAATCAAGGACATCAGCGTGATTGAATGTCAGCCGCAGGGCGTGCGCCTGACCGTGGTGAAGGTTACAACAGATCAGGATGGGCTCTATGGGTATGGCTGCGCTACCTTCACGCAGCGCGCCGATCTGGTGAGGCCCGCGGTGGAGAAATATCTCAAGCCATTCCTGCTCAATAAGACAACCGAAAGAATCGAAGATATCTGGCAGTCCTGCTATGACAGCTCTTATTGGAAGAATGGCCCGGTGCTGAACAACGCGCTCAGCGGTGTGGACCAGGCGCTGTGGGACATCAAGGGCCGCCAGGCCGGCATGCCCGTCTATCAACTGGCAGGCGGCAAATGCCGCGAAGCCGTGGATTGTTATGCACACGCCAGTGGGGCGGACTTTCAGGATGTTGTGCAGGATGCAAAAAACTACATGGCTCAAGGCTTCCGCAATGTGCGCGTGCAGGTGGGCACGCCGGGAATGGCAGGCTATGGGTCGGCGCACAAGGGAACCAGCGACCTGAAAGCTCTGCATGACAAGCCGCTTTTTGAACCTGCCTACAACATGCGCCGCTCGCTCAAGCTGCTTGAGATTTGCCGCCGTGAGTTGGGCGACGAGGTTGAGTTGCTCCATGACATGCATGAGCGCTTCACGCCCAACGAGGCTGTGCAGTTTTGCAAGCAAGCCGAGCAGTTCAGGATGTTCTTTCTTGAAGACCCGCTATCGCCGGAAGACCTGGATTACTTTCGCCAGATACGCCAGAACTGCGCGACGCCCATCGCAATGGGTGAGCTGTTCAACAGCCCTCATGAATGGCAGCCGCTCATTGAAGGACGCTTGATCGACTACATCCGCGTGCACTTGTCGCAGACAGGCGGGTTCAGCCCGGCGCGCAAGATCGCCATCCTGGCCGAGCAGTATGGCGTGAAGACGGCCTGGCATGGCCCCGGCGATGTTTCCCCTGTGGGCCACATGGCCAACGTAACCCTCGACCTGGTCAGCTACAACTTTGGAATTCAGGAGTACTCGCCGTTCAACGAGCGGACAAGGGCGATCTTCCAAGGGTGCCCGGAGATGAAAGACGGCTACCTGTGGGTGAACGAAAAGCCAGAATGGGGAATTGAAATTGACGAGAAGGAAGCGGCCAAATCGCCATTCACCGCCAGCCCGCTCAATGGCGGCTGGGGCGAGATACGGCTGCGGGACGGCACGGTAATCAAGCAGTAGGCGAACTGCGCGCTGAAACGAATAACTCAGTTGGAGACGAACGCTATGGAATACTCTGAATCGAATCGCGGGATATCAGATGTCGCAAGCGGTGAATTTAGCCCTGACCGCAGGGAGTTCGTAAAGCTGGCAGTGGGCGGCGCTTTAGGTACCGCTGCTCTGCTTTCTGCTTCGGCGCCTGCCTCCGCAAGTGTGCACAAGAGTGCTCCAGGCATGAAGCTGTGCGCGCAGGCTTCGGCCAAGCCGACGGATGAAGAACTGCACTTCCTCAAGCAGATTGGCGCCGAATACGTCAGCGTCGGGTCCACGCCAGACCTGCGCACCGCTGACGGATTTCTGCAAATCAAGAAGCGCTATGCGGATGCGGGAATCACGGTGTGGAACATCGGCAATACAACTGTGCACAACATGCCTGAGGTCACGCTCAACCTTCCCGGACGCGACAAGAAGATTGAAGCTTACAAGCAATACCTGCGCAATCTGGGGCAGGCCGGCATCTATTACACCACCTATGCGCACATGGGCAACGGCATCTGGAGCAGCGGCCGGGCTGAGATACGCGGCTCCTTCGCCAGGGAGTTCGACATGGCGAGTCCGAACAAGGTGGGGGTCTGGATGGACCAGAAGTTCTATGAGCCGCTCTCACATGGGCGAAGATTCTCGCAGGAAGAGATTTGGGAGAACTTTACCTACTTCATCAAGCAGGTGGCTCCGGTGGCGGAAGAGAACAATGTTCGCATCGGTATTCATCCGGACGATCCGCCGGTGCCTGAACTTGCCGGCGTTCCGCGCTGCATCTTTGCGAATTTTGAAGGCTACAAGCGGGCGATGGAGATTGCCAACAGTCCCAACGTGGGAATCTGCCTGTGCTGCGGATGCTGGAATGAGGGTGGTCCCAAGCTCATGCACAAGGACCCGGCAGAGATGATCCGCTATTTTGGCGCGGAGAAGATTTGGAAGATCCACTTCCGTAATGTGAGCGCGCCGCTGCCGCACTTTGTTGAGACTTTTATGGATAACGGGTATTACGACATGTCGAAGATCATGACGGCCCTTGTGGATGTGAAATTTGACGGCATCGTGATTCTGGATCACACCCCCGAACTTGTCGGCGGCCATTACCCGGAGCAGGCCTACGGATTTGCCTACATGAAGGCATTGAAGGATCGTGCGGTAGCTGAGGCGCGTACCTGAGCGGTAGGCGCCTCAGCGGATGGAAGGCGCCCCGCGCTCTCTCGCTGTGCCGCAGAGAAAGGGTACTTTAGTACTGCTGAGTCCATCGATGACAAAGATTCTGCTATACAGGTAAATGAGGCTTTAGTAACTCTACCCATGAAATCTGGATTGGCTCTTAACCAGAAAAGGGCGTAATGGAAGGGCCTATGCAAGCGAATTTGTCCGCCCTGCTCGAAAGCACAGAGCAACTTGTCTGGTCGGTGGACCTCAAATACCGGCTCACTCTCTTCAATCGCGCATTCAAGAAGCACTTCAAGACCTACTACGACATTGATGCGACTTTAGGGATGGATGCGGAGCAGTTGCTGCCGCCGGCCAAGGCTGAAGTTTTTCCTGCGCTTTACCGCAGGGCGCTGAATGAAGGCCCGTTTCAAATCGAATTCCAAATCGTTGGCGGGCGCACTCTGCAAATAGCTTTCAACGCCATCTTTGTTGATGGTGTGGCAACCGGCGTTTCTGCCTTTGGCGGGGATATCTCAAAGCGCAAGCAAGCCGAGGCCAAGCTGCAGGAGAGCGAAGAGCGCTATCGCGCAGCCTTCCAGACCAGTGAGACACGTTATCGCACTGCCTTCCAGATGAACCTCGATTCCATTGACATCTGCCGTCGCGCGGATGGAAGGTTCGTGGATGTGAATGAGGCGTTCACGCGATGCACGGGTTTCACGCGCGAAGAAGCCGTGGATCGCACGGCGATGGAGCTTGGTATCTGGGTCCAAGCGCAGGATAGGAATGTTCTGCTCGATGTGCTCGCCAGGGATTCGGTTTGCGAGAACCTGGAGGTACAGTTTCGGACTAAAGATGGAAGGTTGCGCTGGTGCCTGCTGTCGGTAGCTCCAGTGGATCTGGATGGAGTGCCGTGCATTCTGTCCATCACCCGGGATATTACTGACGTCAAGGCAGCCAATGAGCGCCTGGCAGCGGCGCAAGAGGCGATGCGGGCCAGCGAAGCGCGCTATAGCACAGCCTTCCATATGAACCTTGACCCCAGTGGAATCAGCCGCCTCGACGATGGGATGTATATCGAGGTCAATGCGGCTTTCGTGAATACCCTCGGATTTACGCGTGAAGAAGTGTTGGGAAAGACCGCGACGGAACTCGGAATCTTCGCTCAACCAGGGGCGCGAGACAAACTGACTGAGACAGTGCGCAAGCAATCCTTTTGCCGGGACGTTGAGATCCAGCTTCGCAAAAAAACCGGCGAGACTTTCTGGGGGGCGATGTCGGCGAGCCTTATTGAGTTGGACGGAGTTCCGCACCTCTTTACCGTGACCCGGGATCTCTCCCCGGCACAGGCTGCGGAAGACCAAATATACAAGCTCGCCTTCTTTGACCCCTTGACGCAACTACCCAACCGCCGCCTGTTTCTCGACCGGTTGCGGCAGGCCCTGGTGACAGGTGCGCGCGACGGTCAGAAGCAGGCGCTGCTTCTGATCGATATCGACAACTTCAAGGCGCTGAACGACACAATCGGTTATCCGACAGGTGACTTGCTGCTTCAGGAGGTTGGGCGGCGCATTAGCGGCTCAGTGAGCGAAGCCGATACCGTTGCGCGGCTGGGTGGCGATGAATTTGCCGTGATGCTGTCAGACTTGAGCAAGGACCCGGAAAAAGTTGCTTCGCACGCCAAGGTTGTAGCGGACAAGATTCTTGTTGCGCTGAGCCGGCCTTACCAGTT
>Ga0007854_10000765_pt1 | contig 20773 bp, 21 predicted proteins | sample CryBogCBH12Aug08_FD_60382 | JGI IMG/M metagenome (GOLD analysis project Ga0007854, IMG submission 60382) | Freshwater microbial communities from Crystal Bog, Wisconsin, USA - CBH12Aug08 | ecosystem: Environmental > Aquatic > Freshwater > Lake | place: Crystal Bog, Wisconsin, USA | collected... | reverse complement strand
TGAAGCTTTTTCAGGGAAAAGGGCTTTTCCAAAAACAGATTAACGCCGGATGCGTAAGCCGTCCGTTCGGCATCCGGGCCGGTTTCTCCGGTCAGAAGAATGATTTTGGTTGCCGGGTCAATGCCTTCGATGCCGCTACGGATAAGGCGGGTACATTCCAGCCCATCCATAATATCCATCTTCCAGTCCATCACGACAACGTCGGCGCCGCCATCCCGGATGGCGTCAATGGCTTCCTTGCCATTTGTGGCTTCGGCGATTTCTTCGATCCCAAGATTGCCCAGCACCATTTTAATCAGTTCAAGAAACTGCACGCTGTCTTCGACGACCACCGCCCGTTTAACCAAGCTTTTCATCTGTTGCCCCCAAAGAAATTCTATTCGACCTCAGCAAGACTTTTACGAATGCCGTCCAACAGCGTGGCCAATCGCTCCTCAAGAGTGTCGGTTAACAAGAGCGCCGTCGCAATATGAGAGCTTTTCAGCCGCGATTCAATCGCTGACGCCAAACTATGGACCTCGGCCGACTCAATCATGCCCGCAGCCCCTTTCAGGCTATGGGCTTCGCGGATCGCACCGTCTTTGTCATTTGTGGCGATTGAGGTTCGCAATCGGTCAATGCTTCCGCTTTGCTGGTCAAGAAAACTGCGCAACATTTTCAGATAGAGAGCCTTGATTCCTGCAACGCGCCGTAATCCGGCGCGAATATCCAGCCCCTCGATGGCATATGGAAAATGCTCGGTTTCCGAGTTTGGGGTTCCCATCGGCCCGAATTCCAGAGCGGCCGCATCAGCCAATCCCGTGACCCATTTATGGATGACCGCGTATAAAGTGCCAGGATTGAAGGGTTTGGTGATAAAATCATTCATGCCGGCGGCCAGGCAGGCTTCTTTATCCTGCTGCAACGCATTGGCGGTCATGGCGACGATAGGAAGCTCGGCGAAGGCTTCTTCTTCGCGGATCATTCTCGTGGCGGTTAAGCCGTCAATGACCGGCATAAACATGTCCATCAGGACAATTTCATAGTCATTGCTGCGAATTTTGGTCAAGGCCGTGCTGCCGTCCCCGGCGATTTCGACCCGCATGCCGACCATTTGCAACAGTTCGGCGGCAACCAATTGATTGGTCGCGTCATCATCCACCAACAGAACCCGGGTGCCCTTAAGCAGAGCCATTTCGTTAGCGTGAAGGCTTGGTACCCCGTCGGATCGCACCAAAGGCAATCCGACGCCCAGCGCCTGCTCATCCGCCTTTTGCATAGGCAGCAAGGCCCAGAAAACACTGCCTTTCATGGGAGCGCTTTCCACGCCGACATCACCGCCCATTAACACCGCGAGCTTTTTTGAAATGGCCAGCCCCAGTCCGGTTCCCCCATATTTTCGGGTGGTCGAAGAGTCGGCCTGCTGAAAAGATTGGAAAAGCTTGGACTGCTGCATTTTAGTCAGCCCAATCCCGCTATCTTCCACGCTAAGGCGCAATAGAAAGGTCTGTCCGCGATCCTCTTCCAGGACCAGGCTAACCGTAATCTGTCCCTGCTCAGTGAATTTGATGGCATTCGTCAGATAGTTAAGAAGTATTTGCCCAATTCGCAGGGGGTCGCCGATAACGGTAGCGGGTAAATCAGCCGGAATGATATCGCGGACCACCAGACCTTTGGCATCAGCCAGAGGCTTTATTGCTGCGATTTTGGCCCTCACCATTTCGCACAAATGGAAGGGGACTTTTTCTACAATCAATTGGCCGGACTCGATTTTTGAAAAGTCGAGAATGTCATTGATGATGCCCATCAGGTTTTGCGCCGATCGGGCGATGGTCTCAAGGAAAGAGCGTTCGCGGGTGGGAAGATTACCGCTGAGCGCCAAATGGGTCATGCCGATGACGCCATTCAAGGGTGTGCGGATTTCATGGCTCATATGGGCCAGGAACTCCCCTTTGGCGCGGGATGCCGCTTCTGCTTGATCCCTGGCCTCCAACACCGCCCATTGGGCTTGTTTGCGCTCGGTGATATCGCGCGAGGAATTGAACAACAGGGCTTGTCCGTCCAATTCAAAGGGAAACCCCGTGATTTCGACATCCAGCACGCTGCCATCCTTGCGGCGGTGGCGTGTTTCAAAAACCCTGGTGCCATCCTGCACAAATTGGCTGGCGACCAAGGTACGCAGTTCGTCACCAGAAAAATCGGCCTCCCATACCGCGACATTTTTGCCGATCAATTCATCCGGCGCATAGCCCAGCATCCGGCTGAAGGATTCGCTGGCCTCCAGCAGATTGCCATCAATATCAAGAATATGAATGCCATCACTGGCGGCCTTCAGCAGAGTTTGGGCCCGTCTGGATTCGCGTTTGGATCGGGCGATCGCCAGTGCCTCGCGATAGATGGCGCGGTTGGCGAAGCGCAGCAACATGAGAAAGCTGCTGGCAAGCACCAGGGTCGCCAAGACCAATTTCCAAAGCGACTCAAGCCAGGGTTCCAGGATCGAAATCTTCGACTGGCTAACCGCCACCAGAAGCGGGTAGTCGTCCAGAGCCTCGTAGGCGATCAGACGTTTCTCATGTTTCGTGCCAGGTTCCGGGGCCTTTGGCAGCATCGCCAGAAGCACACCATCATTGCGCCATAACCCAATATTGTCGTCGGCATGCAGCCTTACCTTGTCAAAAAGCCGGTCGATATGGCTGGTCTCAATGCCGCAAAAAATGACGCCCAGGAAATGTCCTTGGGCGTCATGGAGTGCCCGGGTAATTGGGATCAGTTTTTTTCCGCTAAGACGCCCAACCAAGACAGTGCCGATCAAAAAGTCGGCGCCGGCCTGATGATCGCGGAAATAAGGGCGATCCGCATAATTTATGGCGGGGATGACGTTCTCTTGACTGCTCCAGACCAGGTTGCCGTCAGCGTTGATCAGCAGGACATAAGCGATTTCCGGGAAAAGCTGTATCAGAGAGCCCACATCGGAGCGGTCAAGCGCCACCAGCTTTTTACCGTCCGGGCTCAAGGCCTGGGGGGCCAGATGGCGGAGAACCGAATCACTTAAACGAAACAAAGTCTGGACATTTTCTGCCAGTAGTTTGGCCGAGGTATTGTTTTGTATGCGGGCAATTTCGATGGCAGACAGATAGCCATTGTAAGCAAAAAGGCTGGCAAAGGCGAACAGGCAGAACAATAGCCCCGCCGCGAACAGCCGAAAGGTCGTTTTAATGCGCCTGGTCGGGTGGGCGCGGTGGGAAAAAGACGGGGGCGGAGTGTTGTCCATGTCAGGTCTTTTGTACAACCCCCCGCGCTTGAAAAAAAGCGGAAGTCGTTTCATCCCTGCATTGGAGAGGAAGAAAAGAAGGCCCCTCTAATTTTGCAGTGCAGTCTTTCGAATGCCGATATTGACTGTTCCCTTTGCCGGGCACATTGTAAGAACGCACGTTTACAGGTTGACGGAGCGGGGTCGTGGCTGTCTATGGATATTGCCGCGTTGGCGATGATGGTCAGCAGGAAAAGACAGAAACACTGGCGATGCAGCGCCAGCGTCTTGATGAATATTGTCGGGACTGCGGCGTAATCCGAGACCGAACTTTTGTCGATCGCGGGGTTGATGGCACCCGCCCGCTGGGCGATCGTCCGCAAGGGGGGCGGCTCCTGGCCAGACTTGGCCAGGGGGATGTCGTTATGGCCTCGCGCCTGGATCGGCTCTTTCGATCCGCGCAGGATGCGCTGACGATTTGCGCCTCTTTTAGGGCCGCGGGGGTCTCGCTGCATTTGATCGATCTCGGGGGTAATGTTTCCGAAGATGGCATTGGTCGGTTCTTGCAAACGGTTCTGGCGGCGGTGGCGGTCAGCGAGCGGGATCGCATTGGTGACCGGATCCGGGACGTTAAGGCGGAACAAAGGATAAGGAACCGTTATCTCGGCGGCTTTGTGCCCTTTGGATGGCGCAAAACAGTGGATGGGGACATCGTTTCTCATTTGGCCGAACAGGCCGCAATCCAAAGGATGATAGTGCTTCGCAATCAGGGTGGGTCCTTGCGGGCCATTGCCGGGGTCATGAGCGCGGAAGGCTTCCAACTGACTCATGCCGGGGTGCAAAAAATTATTCGGGCGGCCGAGCGGCGCGACGGATCGCGGCGCGCTTTACCTTCTGACCTGATGTGATGGGGTTGGCTTGTCATGGCACGGATGAAGGAAGACTACAAATCGCTGTCAGGCCCACAGAAAGCGGCCATCCTTATGTTGTCGCTGGGGGAAGAACAATCTTCGCGGCTGTTCGCCATGATGGCCGACGAGGAAATCAAGGAACTGTCCCAGAGCATGGCCTCTTTGGGTACGGTGAATGCTGGTGTCGTGGAACGGCTGTTTGTCGAGTTCGCGGATCAGATTTCTTCTACCGGTTCTTTGGTTGGTTCTATCGACAATACGGAACGCCTGCTCCTTAAAACCCTGCCGAAAGACCGCGTCGATCTGATCATGGAAGAAATCCGTGGTCCGGCCGGTCGAACCATGTGGGACAAGTTGGGCAATGTTCATGAAACCGTTCTGGCCAATTATCTGAAGAATGAATATCCGCAGACCGTGGCGGTGGTGTTGGGCAAGATTAAGCCGGATCATGCGGCCCGCGTGCTGTCGATGTTGCCCGAAAATTTCGCCATGGAAGTGATTATGCGACTTTTGCGCATGGAGGCAGTGCAAAAGGAAGTGCTGGATGGCGTCGAAAAGACGCTGCGCACCGAGTTCATGTCCAATCTGGCAAAAACCGCCCGCCGCGATGCACATGAATTGATGGCCGATATTTTCAACAATCTCGACCGCAATGCCGAGAACCGCTTCATGAGTGCTCTGGAAGAGCGCAACCGGGAATCGGCGGAACGCATCAAGGCGCTGATGTTTACCTTCGAGGATCTGGTGCGGATCGATATGGCCGGGATCCAGGTGCTGTTGCGCAATGCCGAAAAGGACAAACTGGCGATGGCCCTAAAGGGCGCTTCGGATTCGGTCAAAGAGCTGTTCTTCAAGAACATGTCCGAGCGCGCCGGCAAAATGCTGCGTGAGGACATGGATGCCATGGGACCGGTGCGCTTGCGCGATGTCGATCAAGCGCAAAGCATCATTGTCGCCATGGCCAAGGATCTCGCGGCCAGCGGCCAGATCGTCATTTCCGAAGGCCGTGATGCCGATGAACTGGTTTATTGACCGGACAATCCATTCACCCGGTTGATTTCCGCCTGGATCCGCTCGGTGACGTCAACCAGATCGGTCAGCAATGTGACATCGAAATCGCCGCGCGCGGTCTGGATTGCCTTGGCGATGTCATTCAATGCCTTGGTGTCGTCGCTGATCGTGCTGCGCCGCCACTGCGCCGTGTCGTTATAGAGCTTTTGCGAAACATTTTTGATTTCTTCGACATTGGCCAGGACAGTGCTGTCGGTGCCACCGATCCGATAAACTGTCTCATAAATGGTCTTGGCTAACCAATTAAGCTGGACCCCTTGGCGCTGAAATTTTAATTGGCTGATGCGTTGGGATGCCGCATCAATTTCTTTGGTAAGAGCCAGTTCGCTCAGGCGTTTGATCTTTGCCGCCAGCGGATTTGGCGGCTCGATTTCAGGGATGACTTCGGCGCCGGGCGGATTTTCTTTTCGGCGCGTTGGCCCTGTATAATTTCGGGTGACGACGAAGGGCAGCCGGGAACGCGCCAGACCATCCAGTCTTGTTAACAAATGGCTGGCCACCAAAGGCATTTTTAAAATATCGTCGGGGCCGCAATCGATGACATTCTGCATGAATTCCGGTGTCGGGCGGGTCAAATAAAAGCAGACGATGGGAAAGGGGTGGCTGCCGATGCGGCCGTCGCGGATTTCTTTGCAGAATCTGGCGTAATTTAAGTCATTTTGTCCAGCTTGCAGAATAACCAAGTCAAATTGTGTTTGCTTGAATTTGTTAATTGCCTCCTTAAACTCATCAGTAATAGCTAAATCGCCGCGACTATACTGATGTTCTAGAATGCTTTTTATTTCTTGACGAAAATCATTGTCCTTAGTAATTACAAGAATGCTTAATTTTACGAAATAGCTTGATCCGCTATCAATCGATTTCTTAAGAATCGACATGGCCCGTCCATTCTCTGCGCTGGCGGGCATTGCCCGGACATCAAGACGAATAAAGTCGAGCATAAAGAGTTGGTGAGCAAGAGAAGATATTTATAAAATTCGAGGCGAAGTTACAAACTGTTACAATATAGCCGTCTGGCCGTCATTAAGCTGGAGCAAGGGTCTGTTAATGTCCAAAAATCAATGAGGCGAGGAATCCCGATGGCCCTGAATAAAACGATAGTGATTGCGGCATTTTCCTTTTTGGCGGCTTCCGCTGCCCTGGCCGCTGAACCCACGGCCCCATCTCAAAAGATGGATCACGCGGCCATGCATCAGATGATGTGCAGCGAGCATTTTGCGCGCGAAGCCGCTAATTTGGCCTATCTTGAATCAAAGCTTGATCTGACCGAGGCTCAGCGTCCGCTTTTCGCCAAATGGCGGCAATCGCTGCAGGACGGCCAGGCCAAAGCCAAAACCAGCTGTCTGGCCGGAGCAGAAAAGGGTGCTGGGCATCACACGGCACTTGACCATGAAGACCATATGGAAAAAATGCTGGCGGCCAGATTGGAACAATTGCAGGCCTCGCGCCCGGCTTTGACGGCCCTCTATGAATCCCTTAAGCCTGAGCAGCGCCAGGTCCTTGATCAGGCCGCGCATCATCATGGGCACCGGCATGCCGGTATGATGAATGGGATGGAAGGGCATCATCCCGCCATGGAGCCTATGCATCAATAAAAAATCAGCTGGCTTGGGGGGATAGACGGGCCAGAAGGTCCGGCAGGTTTCCTTCAAAGGGAACCCCCCCGACATGGGTCAGACGGCTGCCGGCGTCAGCCCAAATTTTGCCTCCCATACCGCGCCAGCGGCGACAGAAACCATAATCTTCACTGAGATAGACCCGGGTTTCGGGGTCGATAAGACATTCGAAGAAATTATAGCAATTGCCGCTGGCAAGGGCATCATTGGCGCCGAGTTCCGCCCCGTTGAAGCGCAATTCGGGATAGCGTTCGCCAATATCTAAAAAGACCTGACGCCGGATCATCAGGAAGCCGGTGCCGATCGTTTTGACTTCGAGAAAGCGACCTTGGTAACTGAGATGCTCAGGGTCAACCAAATCAACGATATAGCTGAGGGCTGCGGCGGGTAGGTTCCCATGGCCTGAACGCGCGGTTTCGGCGATCAGTTTCCAATCCAATTTTTTCATTGGATAGACCGCACCGGCCACATCCAGTCCGCTGTCAAGCAAGGCAAATACCTGCTCGGCAGGGAACCCGATATCGGCATCAATAAAGATCAAATGCGTGGCGCTGGGATCATCAAGAAATTGGCTGACAATCAGGTTGCGCGCCCGCGGGACCAGTGAATCGTTACCCAAGAGCTGAAAGGTCAGCTTGAGTCCGCGTCGAATGCAAGCAAGTTGCAGGTTCAGAACGGATATCAAATAGTGATGGGTAACCTGACCGCCATAGCAGGGCGTGCCAACCACAATATGGTAAGGCGGTTCCTGGCTGCTGCCTTCGGCCTTATTGCTCATCGCCTAACGGATCCTGGATGATGACACCAAACCAGCCAAGTCCGCGAAAGTTCTCAAAGCCCTGTCCTTTGGCAAAACCAACCAGCCGGCCGTCCTGTTTGACATAAGTCCCGTGCGTTCGGCTATCCACCTCCAAGGGCAAAGAATGCGCGAGGACCCCTCGTTTGTCCGAGGCGGCAATGATGCGGCATTGGGCATCCAAAAGCAGGCAATGGGTTCGCGTTACCTCATCCTCGTCGACGCGAACGCCATCGACGACGATTTGGCCCTGTGCCTCCCAATCGAAATGGGCGGCGATGACCCCCGCCGGCTTGCCGTCAACACGAACCGGGGCCGCAAAAGTGATGATGGCCTTATCGCCAAGCAGCGGGGATTTATAAACATTTGTGGCCACGAACGGTTCGGCTCCGCCACCGGAAAGGGCATTGCGGAACCAGTCTAGGTCGGTCAGGCCGGTGCTCTTAACGCCGGGATATTGCCGGTCACGGGCGCTGGCTACAATTTTCCCGCGGGCATCGATCAACCACAGATCCAAATAAACCGTGAAGATGTCCGCCAAGGCTGACAGCCGGTCGGCTGCCCGCTGCACCCTGTCCTCAGACAAGGCGCGGCCTAAAGTCTCGTCTTGGGACCAGGCGCGGACATCGCAGGCGCGATCGCAGAGGCTGCGATCGACCATCCGGATCATCGAAGTGGCGAAATCAATCAGCCGTGTGCCGCGCATATGGCCGATCATTCGGCTGCCTAATTCATTCAACTCGCCGACCGCCCCCTGCAATTCGCGCGAAAACTCCTGCGCAACCACGGTCACATTGTCGGATACGCTTTTTACTTCATTGGCGACCACCGCGAAGCCCCGGCCCAATTCGCCGGCGCGTGAGGCTTCGATCATGGCATTGAGCGCAAGAATGCGGGTGCTGCGAATAATCCCGTCGATGGCACCCAGGCGCCGGTCGGCGATATCGGATACCTCTTGGGAAAGGACGAGTATTCTTTCTGGATCGGCCATTTCGGTCCTGCTTCAAATTGGGCGCGAACAATCCGCCTTGGTCGATGGAAACGCTATCGCATCTTACTTCCGACGGGCGGCCATGACGTTTAGGGTCGTCGTTATCAGTTTCGCCGGATTGAAGGGCTTGGCAACAACCCCATTGGCGCCGGCTTCACGGATATCGGTAACGATTGCCAGGGTTGTGTCATCGGTCAGCATAATAAAAGGCACTTTGCGATGGGCTTCCGGTGTTGACGCATCCTGCCGTAAGGTTCGCACCATCCTCAATCCACCGACATCCAGATCGCAGATGATCAGAGCCCAGTCCTGGTCGGAGTTGCGCAGGATCTGCATGGCGGTCACGCTGTCTTCTACTTCGACAATGCTGGCGACCCCGGCTTCGCGGAGATTTCTGTTCATTTCGCCTCGGGAATAGGGCACCTCGTCAACAATCATCACCGCGCCCGTCAGGGCCGCCAGGGGGCGCGCAGAAGAAGAGTCCATCGGGGGCATTCGTTACTCCAGGTGCGACAGCAAAAACCTGCTGCAAAGCCATATATTTTTTGGCGTGACCTGATTATCGGTCAGCAAGCTGGACGGTGCAAGTCATGGTTTGTCAGCGTTTCATGGCCGGGAACCCCAGCCATACCCAATTTGCATAGAGCCCATCGGTATTGTGCGTTTGATCTTTATCCTGGGAGCATATTAGGGTGCCACTCCTGAATGGAGTATTTTGCCAATGGCGAGTTTCGCCGACGATCGCGAGAAAATATGTAAAAATAAAGGCTGCGACGATGAAGCCATCGGTCGCTGCTTCGAGCAATCTGGTCAGCGCGAATTGGTTTTCTGCCAGAAAGATGGATATTTTTTCGTGAAAGTCGATGGCCGGGAACGGCTGAGAACCGATAATTGGCGGACCGCCTACGGTTTTTTTCTCAGTCTTTCAAACCGTTAGAGTCTAAGTCGTAAAAACGGCACAAAAGAGCGGGCCCGCAGAACGATGACGGGCGCGGTAGGTCTCGGTGGCTCCCAGTAATCTCGACAGAGCAGGGCTTCAGAAATCGGCCTCGGCGCGCGCCAGGATTCCGTCGGGGTCGCTGATTTCGGCGTGGCGGATTGCTTCAGCGACGGCTGCCAGACAATCGGTTTCCTTCTGTCCTTCCGCATCCAACTGCCACCGGGCGTTGCGGCCTTCCGCCGAGAGCAAGGCGCTGTCGGTCTGCAAATCCGTGGCTTCGGCCAGAAGTTCGGCGGCCCTGGCGGCATGCCGAGCACATTCAGACCGGGCATTAGCGGCTACGGCCTTAGCGGCTTTGGCTGAGCGATCATCCCCGGACAGCCATCCCTTGGCCCAATCCTTCCAGGCTTTGTCTGACTCGGTTTCCTGCGCCGCCAAAACAGCGTAGGCGACGGCCTGTGCGACGCTCAGCTTGGTTCCAAGATCGGTTGTCATGGTACGTTCCCGGTTTGGTTTCTAGTTAAAGTTATGTCCGGCAGCAAATCGCCGGACGGGGTCGCTATCTCAGGAGGAAGGTCGCTGTCCGTCAACCTCAAAATTGAGGTTAAGCTGATTTTCCTTGAAAGTTAGGATTTTGCTTGGGTAGGTGCGGATTTTCTTGCAAAGATGCTTGAAGCTGTCGGCGCGGAGTCATAGTATCCGTGCGCGATTTTGTGCCGCGAAGCTTGCGTGCCTTTTATTAGGTGGGTGGGCGGTGCCAATTTACAAAGAGTTTAGTGGGAGGAATAGGGGCCGATGACCCTGCGAATTACACGCCGCCGTGCCATCACCGTGCTCGCCGCTGCTGCCGGTATTCCATTGGTGTTCAAAGCCGGTCGGGCCCAGGCCCGACAGATTGAGTGGACTGGGTTCACGCTTGGTGCACCTTCGACCATTCGGCTTTACCATAATGACGAGGCCAAGGCGCGCGCTGCCATTGATGCAGGCTTGGCCGAACTGGCCCGACTGGAAGCGGTTTTTAGCCTCTATCGTCCGGAGTCGACCATCTCTTTGCTCAATCGCCAAGGTGTGGTTGAGCAGGCTCCTCCCGAATTCCTTGAAATGCTGTCTCGGTCGGTAGCTCTGGCGCAATGGACGGACGGTGTCTATGACCCAACCGTTCAGCCGCTTTGGCAGCTTTATTTCCGCCATTTTACCGCGGCTCAAATTGACCCGGCCGGACCTTCGGCGTCCGATTTGGCGGCGGCCCGTGAATTGGTTGGATGGCGGGGATTGGAAATTGATACCCAACGCGCCCGGGTGGCTTTTGCCCGTCCCGGCATGGGGTTGACCTTAAACAGCGGCGCGCAGGGCTTCATTACCGATCGTGTGGCTGGCGTGCTTCGCCAACATGGTTTTGAAAATATGCTGGTGGATATGGGCGAGCCTCGTGCCTTGTCGACCAGGCCGGATGGATCGGCCTGGCGCATCGGCATCGCCAATCCTGCCAATCCGAAGCAGGCGATCACGACTTTGGAGGTCGTCGATAAATGCGTGGCCACCTCGGGCGGCTATGGCACTGTTTTCGATCAGGATGGAAAATTTACCCATATCATCAATGCTCGGACCGGAATGACCGTTCCCGCGCTGCTCGGGGTTTCGGTGGTTGCCAATACAGCATTCCTTGCCGATGGTTTGGCCACCAGCATGCTGCTGGTTCCGGTTGAGCAGCGTCAGACGGTTCTGCGTGCGGCCGGTGGCTTGAAAGCCGTCTATGTTACGCCGGAAGGCGTGGTGTCGACGGTCGAGGCCTGAGGTCATGGCCGGAGCCTTTGCCGAAGCGGGCGGGCATCCCCTGGTGGAAGGGCTGGCGCGGGTGGTGGGTGCTGAAGGTGGCCGCATCTGGCTCGAGCCAGAGCAAACCAGCACCTGTGGCGGCTGCCATTCTGCTGCGGCTTGCGGCGTGAAGTCGGGACAAAACACGCGGCGCCTGGAGGCGCGGCGGTTTGTTCTCGACAACGAAGCCGGCTTAAAGATCGGCGAGCGCGTGGTGGTCGGGATTTCTGAATATGCTTTGATCCGGGCTTCTTCCATTGCTTACGCTGTTCCCTTGCTGTCGATGATTGGCGGGGCCGTGGCGGCTCAGTTGACCTTTGGCAATGATGGCGCGGCCATGATCGCTGCGGTGGCTGGTTTGGGGTTTGGCGTGTTGGTGGCCCGTGGGCGGGCAGGCCGTTTATTGGCGCGGGGTGAATTGACGCCGCGTTTTCTTCGCCGGATTGCTGCGGGCGAAGAGTGTCACGTTGATTAGGCGAGGGGGATGACGCCGTGCAGGACCTGATACTGCTGATTGTTGGGACGGCTTTGGTAAACAATGTCGTTTTGGCGCGCTTTCTTGGTCTTTGTTCCTTCATGGGGGTAACAACGAAGGTCGACACCGCCGTTGGCCTGGGCATGGCCACGACTTTTGTGATGACCGTGTCCTCGGTCCTGGCCTGGGCGGTTGAGACCTATCTGTTGGTGCCTTATGGCCTTGGCTATTTACGGACCGTAACTTTCATTTTGGTGATCGCCGCCGTTGTGCAATTTACCGAATCGGTGGTGCGCAAAGTTTCGCCGTCCTTGTTTCAGACATTGGGCATTTACTTGCCGCTGATCACCACCAACTGCGCGGTGCTGGGCATCCCATTGTTGAACGTCCATGACAAATTCAATTTCATTCAAAGCATGCTGAATGGGTTTGGGGCGGCGCTTGGCTTCAGCATGATCCTGGCGATCTTCGCCGGGCTGCGGGAACGGCTGGCTTTAGCCGACGTGCCCAGGCTGTTTATGGGGCCGCCGATCGGTTTTATCACCGCCAGCCTTCTGGCGCTTGCCTTCATGGGTTTCTCAGGCATCCACACCAATTAGGAGACCGGCCATGATTTTAGCCATCGGCAGTCTAACGGCAATGGGAGCGGCACTCGGTACAGTGCTTGGCGTGGCGGCCCGCTATTTTGCGGTTGAGGGAAATCCGCTGGAAGCCGAAATTCTGGGTCTTTTACCAGGCTCCAATTGCGCTCAATGCGGCTTCGTCGGGTGCGCCGGCGCCGCGGCCGCTTTGGCTGCGGGCGAAGCTCAGGTTACGCTTTGTCCACCCGGCGGCAAGGCCGTTGCAGAGAAGCTGGCGAAAAAGCTTGGGGTGTCGGTGGATCTTTCCCATGCCGAAGATAAGGGCCCTCAGGTGGCCTTTATCAACGAAGACTCCTGCATTGGATGTCTGCGTTGCATCAAGGATTGCAGCACCGATGCCATCGTCGGCGCGCCCAAGCAGATGCATACGGTGGTTTCAGAGGTTTGCCATGGATGCGGCAAATGTTTCAAAGTCTGTCCGACCGAGGCCATCGAAATGCGACCGATCGCCACGACCATAGAAACCTGGCATTGGCATAAGCCAGGATCGACTCTTTCGCATTGAGGAAACGAAGGCATGAGGATTTTCCCCGTTCGTGGCGGCGTTCATCTTGAATATCGCAAGGAACTGACCAGCGAGAAGGCCATTGTTGCCCTGCCTTTGCCCAAGATCCTGCTGATTCCGGTTCAGCAGCATATGGGGGCACCGGCGATAACGATGGTCAAGGTTGGCGATAGCGTTGGCAAAGGCCAGGTGGTCGCCCGAGGACAAGGTTTGGTTTCAGCGCCGGTCCATGCCCCGACCTCAGGGAAGGTGGTCGAGATTGAATATATTACCGCGCCGCATCCCTCGGGTTTGCCTCAAATTACCATCGTGCTGGAGCCTGATGGTTTAGACCAATGGGCTCAGTTGCCGGACCCCATCGCCGACCCCTTTGCGGCGACGCCGGCGGCCATCCGCGAACGGGTCGCCGCCAGCGGTATTGTCGGCATGGGAGGGGCCACTTTTCCATCGGCGGTCAAGTTGGGCCTTGGCGCCCGGAATAAATTGGACACGCTGCTGCTTAACGGTGCGGAATGTGAGCCCTATCTGACCTGTGATGACCGACTGATGCGCGAGCATGCCGAGGAAGTGCTGGACGGCGCGCGGATTATGGCCCACGCCCTTGGAACGGCCCAGATTATCGTTGCCATTGAAGGTAATAAGCCAGAGGCGCTGGCCAGTATGACGAAGGCTGCTGCGGGCTTCGCCAATATTTCTGTCGCCACGGTACCGGTCCAATATCCGATGGGGGCCGAGCGTCATTTGACCCTTGCGGTGACAGGACGCGAAACACCGGCCCGTAAATTAACGGCGGATGTTGGGGTTGTCGTCCATAACGTCGCCACGGCGAAGGCCGTGCATCATGCGGTGCGTTTTGGTCGGCCCTTGGTGTCGCGTGTCGTAACCGTCAGCGGCCATGCGGTTGCCGAGGCCAAAAATGTAGAAGTGCCGTTGGGGACCAAGGTTGCCGATTTGCTGGCGTTTTGCGGCGGACTGTCGTCTCCGCCGGCGCGGGTGATCAGCGGTGGTCCGATGATGGGCCAGCCACTGCCATCCCTTGAGGTTCCTGTGGTCAAAGGAACCTCGGGAATTCTTGCTTTAACCGCATGGGAAAGCAATGAGGCACCGGCGCAACCCTGTATTCGCTGTGGGAACTGCGTCAATGTCTGTCCTTGCGGGTTAGTGCCGGTGGAGATGGCGGCCTTTGTTCGCAACGAGAAATTAGAAAACGCAGCGCAGATTGGCTTGATGGATTGTGTTTCCTGTGGGGGATGTTCCTATATCTGTCCTTCGCACATTCCTTTGGTCCATTATTTCAATTATGCCAAAGGGCGTTTGAATGCCATGGACCGTGACCGTCGCAAGCGGGATTTGGTCAAGACGCTGGTTGAGGCCAGAGGCGCCCGTTTAGAGAAACAAGCACAAGCCAGAAAAGAAGCTGCCGCTGCCGCTGCGGCGGCTGCTGCCGCCGCGCAAGCTGCCAACCCCGATGCGAACAGGCCTAATCCATGAATACCGCAGCCCAAAGAAGCGCGCCATTCGCCCATGCGCCGACCAGTATCCAGAACACCATGTCGACGGTGTTGCTGGCGCTGATCCCGGCGACCTTGTTTGATGCTTGGCTCTTTGGCTGGCCGGCCATTGTGATGTTTCTGACAACGGTCGGGTCTTGTCTGGCCGCGGAAGCAGCCTGTTTGCATTTGGGAAAGCGGCCCTTGCAGCCAACCCTGTTTGATGGATCTGCGGCTTTGACCGGCTGGTTGCTGGCGATGAGTCTGCCGCCATGGTCGCCCTGGTGGATTTCCGTTATTGGCGCCATTTTTTCTATTTGCCTTGCCAAGCATGTCTTTGGAGGGCTGGGTCAAAACCCCTTCAATCCCGCGATGGTTGGTCGTATTGCCTTGTTGGTGTCCTTTCCCTTGCAGATGACCAGCTTTATTGCGCCGCGCCCCCTGATGTCGGCTGGAGCACCGGGGTTGGGCGAAAGTCTGGCGATCATCTTTGGCGGGCATGCCAATCTTGATGGAATCAGCGCGGCTTCGGCACTTGGTTACGTCAAGACAGAATTGTCGCGGGGTATTCCGGTATCCGAATCGGCCTCTCATGTTCCAAATCTGATGGACATGGCCATGGGCATGCATCCTGGCAGTTTTGGCGAGACATCGGCCCTGCTGATTTTGGCGGGTGGCCTGTTCCTTTTGGCACGGCGGGTGATTTCCTGGCATATCCCGGTCGCGGTTATCGCCACCTTGTTTTTCATGGGTTCAGTGTTTTCGGCCGTTGACCCGGGGCGCTTCACGAGCGGTTCTTTTCAGGTCTTTTCCGGTGCCACCTTTCTCGGGGCCTTCTTTATCGCCACCGATTATGTCACCTCTCCGGTTTCTAAACCGGGGCAGTTGGTCTTTGGCTTCGGCGTTGGTTTATTGACTTGGGTCATCCGAAGTTTCGCCGGATATCCCGAAGGGATGGCTTTTGCCGTTTTGTTGATGAATGCGCTCACACCACTTATCGATCACCATATTCGCCCGCGCGCATTTGGTCGTACCCGCAAAGGTGATCCGCTGCCGGTGAAGGGGGAATAATGAACGGGCGCACGCTGTATCACGCCCTGGTCCTGGGGGCATTCTGCCTGGGCTTCGGCACATTATTAGCAACGACGGATCTTTTGACGGCAGACGAGATCAAACTGCGCCAGGTTGAGGATTTGCAAGCCTCCTTGGGGCAGGTGATTCCGGCGTCGATCCATGACAACAACCCGGTCAACGATGCCATTGTCATGAAGAATGAGGAAGGCAAGGAGATCACCATCTATCGGGCAACGCGCGGTGGACGGGTAACCGGCGTCGCCTATGAATTGCTGGGCAGCGGTTATGGGGGCGAGATCCGTCTGTTGCTCGGCGTCGATGGTGACGGCAAGATCTTAGGTGTGCGGGCGACCGAGCACCGGGAAACGCCAGGCCTTGGCGACAAGATTGATGTTGCGAAAACCGATTGGATTTTGCGCTTTACCGGCCTTTCCCTGGGGGCTCCCCCAGCCGACAAATGGAAAGTCAAAAAGGACGGTGGGCAATTTGACCAGTTCTCCGGCGCCACGATTACGCCGCGCGGCGTGGTTTCGGCGATCCGAAGTGGGTTGGAATTTTTCGCCGCTCATAAAACCCAGATGCTGGAGGTTCACTGATGGCCGACTCTTATAGCCGCATCATCAAAGATGGTCTCTGGGAGAACAATGGTGTTCTCTGCCAGATGCTGGGTATGTGCCCGACCATGGCGATGACCACCAGTGCCACAAACGGGCTTGGCATGGGTTTGGCGACTGCTTTTGTTATGGCTACGTCAAATCTGCTGATCGCGGCATTGCGGGGATATATTACTCAGGAAGTTCGTATTCCGGTCTATATCCTGATCATTGCCGCCATGGTGACTTTGGTGGACCTGTCCCTGAATGCTTATATGCATGAACTCTATAAGGTTCTCGGCCTGTTTATTCCTTTAATCGTTTCCAATTGTTTGCCGCTGGGTCGGGCCGAGGTTTATGCCTCGAAGGAGCCGGTGCTTCCTTCTTTTCTTGATGGCGTGTTCATGGGATTGGGCTTCACCGCCTCTTTGACGGTGATTGGCGCCTGCCGTGAAATCGTCGGGTCCGGCACCTTGTTCGCGGATGCTCATTTATTGCTGGGGCCGGTTTTCTCGTTTCTGGAAACCCGTGTTTTGCCGGCCGATACCGGTATTCTGGTTGTGGTCTTGCCGCCAGGCGGCTTTCTGGCCACGGGCTTGCTGCTTTCGCTTAAGCGCATTCTGGATATTCGTGCAGGTAAGCCGATCCGGCTTGCTGGCGCCCATTCGGTGTAAGGGGATAAACAATGAAAGTCGGGGTTGTTTACGCCACTCCGGCCAGGCAGGCCTGGCTTACCATTGATGTTCCTGAGGGGGCGACGGTACAGCAAGCCATTGACCGTTCTGGCATCCTGTCCCAATTTCCGGAAATCGATCTGGCGCAACAGAAGGTTGGCGTTCAAGGCAAGGTGACGGCCTTGGACGCGGTGGTTGATGATGGAGCGCGGATCGAAATTTACCGGCCCATTACGGCTGACCCGAAAACCGTTCAGCGCCGGGCTCAGGAAAGCTAATTAAGGCAGGGCCGGATATAAGGTCGGTTGGCCTCCCACAATTCGTCAAGAATTGCTGTTGCGGCGCTGGTAGAATCCACGACCGGGTCGGTTAGCAGGGCTTGAAGGGCAATTTCCCTCGAGCCATGTACGGCCGCTTCGACGGCTAATTGTTGGACGCTGGCCTGGGTTCTTAGCAGTTGAGCAATCGCTTCGGGAAGGGGGCCCAGCGAGACCGGATGGACGCCGGCAGCGTCAGCCATCAGGGGAACCTCGACCGCCAAATCTGCGGGCAGATTGGGGATGACGCCCCGATTGAGGACAATCCCCGATTCGATAAAACGCTTCTGGTTATGCAGACATCCGGCGATGACTGCCACGGCGCGTTCGCCCCAGGACGGGGTCCGCCATTCCTCGGGCAGCGGTGTTTTTCCGGCAATGGCATCATCCATCATCGCGTTCAGAATGCCGCGACCGCGTTCATCCTCAGCGAAATTAAAGCCATGTTCACCGGCTTCCCAGCCATAGGGAAGAAACTCGCCCATATGGTCGTCACTGCAACTTGGCCACAGACCGAAGGCATGAAACATTTTTCGGGTCAGCGGGGTGAACGAGGCATCATGGGAGGGTTCACATTGTCTGAGCAGGGGATAGAGGTCTTGTCCGGTGGTGCGGTCATGCAGATGCATGACCCATTGGAAATGGTTGAGCCCGGCCCCCCATAAATCCACGTCTTTTTCCGGCCGGCCAATGATCTGGCAGATGAACCAACGGGCGAGAAACAGGCCATGGCACAGGCCGAGGGCACGGATCTTGGTGTATTTGCAAAGACCAAGCACGACCCTGCTTTCCGGGTTGGTCAAATTGATGAACAGTGCATTGGGGCAATAGCGTTCGACATCCCGCGCCAGATCAAAAATCAGGGGCAATGTCCTTAGCGTAAAAAACAGGCCGCCCGGTCCGCCATTTTCACCCAGGGTATGTCGGATGCCATGTTTTTTTGGTACGGAGAAATCGAGTTGCCACAGCCGATTGCGCTCGATAGCAACCGAGCAAATGACAAAATCGGCGCCGGGCAGCGCGGCCTTGCGATCGGTTGTTTGTTCCAAGGTCAGGGAAAGGCCGCTTTGGCGGCGCATAACCTCGGCCAAGTCGGCCATGCGCTGCAATTGTTCGGCATTGGTGTCCACCAGGGTCAGCGTGCATCCTGACAGTTCGGTGGAGGTAAAAATGTCGCGAAATAAACTGAGCCCGAAGGCGGCGCTGCCTGCTCCAAGAAAGACGATTTTGGCGCTATTGCCCATTTGCCTTTTCCTTGTAGCGGCGACCGACACTCGGCCGAGGGTGTTTGTTCCCCCGGCCGAGTGCGGTTACCGTTACGGCACCATGCCGGGCAGCAAGTAAGCCTGGATCACAGTAATTATGCCGATAATGCAGACAAAGAACAGGCTATGTTTGACAGTAAAGCGGAACAGATCCGACTCCTTGCCGACCAAGCCCGTTGCCGCGCAGGCCACCGCGATGGATTGCGGTGAAATCATTTTACCGGTGACACCACCGGTCGTATTGGCGGCGACCATCAGTACGTCCGGTGCGCCAATTTGATGCGCGGTATTGGCCTGCAGGCTGCAGAACAGCGCATTGCTTGAGGTGTCGGAACCGGTCAGGAAAACGCCCAGCCAGCCGAGGATCGGCGAGAAGAACGGATAGATGGCGCCAGTGCCGGCCAACAGCAGTGCCAAGGTCGATGACAGGCCTGAATAATTGGCGATATTGGCAAAGGCCAGAACCGTGCCGATAGAATAAATTGGACGGGCCAATTCACTAAAGGTCTCGCCAAGGGTTTTCAGCGCATCGCCCGGTTTCATTCCCAGCAGAAGGATGGAAATGATGGCCGAGATAAGAATGGCTGTACCCGTCGCCGAAAGCAGATTCAGGGAATAAGACGCAGCATAAGGCGTCGCGGTGGCGACGATGGGCATGGTCTTAATAACGAGCTTGTCCAGGCCGGGGAAGGCAAAAGTAATCACCGTCGATTCCAGGGCCCCACCCTTGGCGAACAGATCCTTAAAGGGCTTAAGGCTCCAGACCGTAACCACGGCGGTCAGGATCAGGAAGGGGGCCCAGGCCTTGATGATCTGCCCCAGGGAATAAAGATGCGCCGTCTGTTCTACCGCCGCCTCATTAGGATTGAAGCGGAAAATCTTCTTGGGCTTCCAGAATTTCAGGAAGACCGTCAGCGTGACCAGGCTGATCAAAGCCGAGGTGATATCCGGCAATTCCGGGCCGACAAAATTGGAGGTAAAGAAAACGCCGCAGGCGAAGCTGGCGCCTGCTACCAGGACGGCCGGCCAAGTCTCTTTGATGCCCTTGACGCCGTCCATGATGTAGACGATCCAGAACGGAACAAACACGGCCAAAAGGGGCAATTGCCGTCCAGCCATGGCGCCGATCTTGAAGGGGTCAAGGCCGCTGACCTTGCCGGCCACCAGGATCGGAATGCCCATGGCGCCAAAAGCCACCGGAGCGGTGTTGGCGATCAGGCAAAGGCCGGCAGCATAAAGTGGATTAAAGCCAAGCCCGACTAGCAGGGCCGCGGTTATGGCGACGGGAGCGCCGAACCCGGCTGCGCCTTCGAGAAAGGCGCCGAAAGAAAAGCCGATCATCAGCATTTGCAGCCGCTGGTCCTCGGTAATCGAGATCACCGAGGCGCGAATGATTTCAAACTGACCGGTTTTTACCGTGATCTTATAGAGGAAGACCGCCGCGACGATGATCCATGCTATCGGCCACAGACCATAAATGAACCCATAGCCAAGAGACGCCAAGGCTGTGGTAACCGGCATGCCGTAAAACAGCACCGCTACGCCCAAAGCGATCACGATGGTTAGGGTCGCTGCGACATGACCTTTCATGCGCAGGATGGCCAACGCTACGAAGAAAAAGATGATCGGCAAAGCGGCGATCACTGAGGATAGCCAGATATTGCCTATTGGATCGTAGACTTGCGTCCAAGTTTGCATGGTTGCTTGTGCTCCTCCAAGTGCCGTCAGCCCATTTCTACGGTTGCCGCTTGCAGCAAGCCAAGACACATATATGTGTTGGCTCGTGCAAATCGCTCCCCCCCGGACGGTCGGCGGCTATTGCATGGCTGCATGGTAAAATAATTTTACCAAGTCTGTAAAGCGGACAAATTTGCGAGCCAGAAAAAAACCGCAATCTACCGTTTCCGTGTTGGGCTTGCCAATTCCCTGCAAGGGCTCTATTGAAAAGAGGTGCTCGCCCTGGATCTCGCTGACCGACTTCTTTACCGTGACGCTATGATGCTGGTTATCGACAAGCCAGCGGGGCTTGCCGTTCACGCCAGCGGTCGTGACAACCTACATCTTGGCCAATTCCTTGATAGTTTGTCTTTCGGATTGCCGAACAAGCCTGAATTGGCCCATCGGCTGGACCGAGACACATCGGGCTGTCTGATTTTAGGGCGCCATCGTCAGGCCTTGAAGCGACTGGGGGCCTTATTTGCGCATGGCCGTATCGAAAAGCGATATTGGGCGGTAGTGGCCGGGTCCCTATCCAGCGAGTCGGGGAAGATCGATTCGCCGCTGGCTAAAATTGGTGGGCGAGGAAATTGGCGCATGAAGGTGGATCCGCAAGGGCAGCCTTCGCTGACGGAATGGCGGCTTTTGGGAAGC
>Ga0007854_10000763_pt1 | contig 20777 bp, 13 predicted proteins | sample CryBogCBH12Aug08_FD_60382 | JGI IMG/M metagenome (GOLD analysis project Ga0007854, IMG submission 60382) | Freshwater microbial communities from Crystal Bog, Wisconsin, USA - CBH12Aug08 | ecosystem: Environmental > Aquatic > Freshwater > Lake | place: Crystal Bog, Wisconsin, USA | collected... | reverse complement strand
CCATGGATGGGCGGAATGGGCAGAACATTGGGACGTTCGTAGAATCGCCGAACCCCTTCCCGCCCAGACTTCGTTTCACTCCGTCGGTCTGCCCTTCCCCACGATTTTCTCGAGGACTCGAAAGATCGCAGGGACGGGCTTTCGGAAACGCGCATGATGCCGATCGTTTTGCCAAACCAATAAACTCCGCGAAACAGGACGTTTCGCAAACACACACAAGATGTGCCTTAGGAATGGCAGAAGGACCGTAAGGTAACTATACGGCGTTCGCAGAATCGCCGAACCCCTTCCCACCCAGACTTCGCCTAGGCTACGTCTGGCTTCGCAACTCGAGGACTCGAAAGATCGCAGGGACGGGCTACCGGAAAGCAAGAAAGCCAGTAACCCCTGTAGTTTTCCGGATCACCCATCCCAACCCTTCCCTCACGATCTTTCGATCAGAATCGAAAACATCGCATGGGAAGGACCCGGAAAGGCACAAGCCCCATCGCCTCAGCGAAAAACGCGCCATTTCAGGACAACGTCTCAACCTTCACAAAGCTTAATGGTTTATTGGAACGGTCATTCCAATAAATATGCCAAGCTTTTGTTCCATGGGGAGACCCCGCCAATTTGATCGAGACGAAGTTCTTGATTTGGCAACTGAGATCTTTGTTGAGAAAGGGTTCGAGGCCACATCGATCCAAGACCTGATTGACTCCATGGGAATCAATCGGGCAAGCCTCTACGACACTTTTGGAGACAAAGAGCGCCTGTTTCTTGAGGTCCTGGATCGGTACGACAACCGAATGTATCAGGAGCTCAACGACGTACTCCAAAGCCACCCCTCACGCGTCGATGGTTTAAAAGCTTGGTTCTATCGAGTTGTGGAACAGGGGTCGAACAATCGACATCCCGGCTGTCTCATGGTGAATTCCACCATTGAAAGGGCACTTCGAGATGAGGACTGCGCCGCCCGATCGTCCCGGAATTTCCGAAGGAGTGAGGAGGCTTATTACGCAGCGCTCATGGAAGCCCAACAAGCGGGTGAAGTGGCCCCAGACCAAGATTTGAGGGCGCTTGCGCGCTTTCTTGCCGGCACCATTCGTGGCCTACGAGTGGCAGCCAAGGCAACTCGAGATTACAAAACATTGAAAGACATCGCTGACATTGCACTGAGCACGATTCGATGAAAAAACCTTACTCATCCTCCGAACTTGTCCTTGCTCCAAATCTTGGAGTCGGTTGTGGACATGACGCGGTTACCCAAGGGGGCAACACCAACTTATGTGGATAGTCAAACTTGCCCTAAGGCGCCAATACACGTTTATCGTTATGGCGCTTTTGATCATGGTTATGGGAGCGTTCACAGTCTCCCGAACACCAACTGACGTCTTCCCGTCTATCAATATCCCAGTCGTGACCGTCATCTGGTCATACAACGGATTCTCGCCCGATGACATGGCAAAGAGAATCTGTACGATCAGCGAACGCGCTGCCACGACGACGGTTTCCGATATCGAACATATCGAGTCCCAATCGATGCCGGGAATCAGTGTCATTAAGTTCTACTTCCAGCCCACGGCGAAAGTGGAATTGGGTGTGGCACAGCTCACCTCGATCATGCAGACACTCCTGCGTGCATTCCCTGCTGGCACCACTCCTCCGCTGATCATTCAATCCAGCGCCTCCAGCGTCCCTATTCTTCAGTTGGGACTGGGTGGCAAGGGGATGTCGGAAACCCAGCTCTATGACGCGGGAACGAACTTCGTTCGAACGCAGTTGGCCACGATTCAAGGTGCTTCAATCGCCACTCCGTACGGTGGTAAGCCCCGCCAGGTCATGGTTGATCTGGACATTCCAGCCCTCCAATCCAAGGGCCTCTCACCCCTGGACGTGAGCAACGCCATCTCGCTCCAAAACCTCATTCTTCCTTCCGGCACAGAGAAACTTGGATCCAAGGAAGTCAATGTGGTGCTGAACGGCAGCCCCAACGCCATTGAGGCGATCAACAGCATGCCGATCAAGCAAGTGAACGGGGCAATGGTCTACATCCGAGACGTCGCCCATGTCCACGACGGCTTTGCCGTTCAAGGCAATATTGTCCGAACCAACGGTGTGCGATCCAGCTTGCTGACGGTTCTGAAAAGCGGTGATGCATCCACCCTCAGCGTAGTCGACAGAGTGAAGAAGGCTCTTCCCAAGATCCTCACCACGCTCCCGCCGACGATGAACGTCACCCCTCTTTTCGACCAGTCCATCTTCGTAAGGGCATCGGTGGAAGGCGTGGTGCGCGAGGCCGCTATCGCTGCTTGTTTGACCGCAGCGATGATCTTGGTCTTTTTGGGAAGCTGGCGAAGCACCCTCATTGTTGCCGTCTCCATTCCCCTTGCGATCCTCACGTCTATCATCTGTCTCGGCTTCCTTGGCCAAACGATGAATACGATGACGCTGGGCGGGTTGGCCCTTGCAGTCGGAATTCTGGTGGATGACGCAACCGTCACCATTGAGAACATCCACTTGAACATCAGTCAAGGAAAGTCGCTCACCAAAGCGATCTTGGATGGCGCTCAACAGATCGCCGCGCCGACCTTTGTCGCGACGATTTCGATCTGTATCGTATTCGTCTCGGTCATCTTCCTCACGGGACCAGCCAAGTTTCTATTCACTCCTTTGGCAATGGCGGTCGTCTTTGCGATGCTCGCTTCCTATCTTCTCTCCCGAACTTTGGTTCCGGTGATGGTGAAGATGATGCTCCACAAGGAGATGGATATGTATCAGGCCGAGCATGTCGGTGATCCATCTCATGCCCGTGATCCTTTCTACCGATTCCATATCAAGTTCAATGAGAAGTTCGACAAGTTCCGTAACAGCTACATCGCGTTGCTGACGAACTGCTTGCACCATCGCACGCGAACTCTCAGTGTCTTCTTGGCTCTTTTCGCATCGTCCTTCTTGCTGATCCCATTTGTGGGGCAAGACTTCTTCCCGTCAGTTGACGCTGGCCAATTCCGACTCCACGTTCGAGCACCGTCGGGAACTCGATTGGAAGAAACGACGCGAATCTTTGAGCAGGTCGAGGAAACGATCCGAGAGACGATTCCGGCCAAAGAGCTCAATATGACCTTGGATAACATCGGCCTTCCGACAGGTGGTATCAACCTGGCCTACAGCGACAGTGCCACGATCGGCTCTGCTGATGGTGAGATTCTGGTACAGCTCAAGGAGCATCACGGCTCAACCACTGAGTACATGGCGAAGCTTCGAAAGACGTTCCGTCACAAGTTCCCTGAGTTGACCTTCTTCTTCCAACCTGCCGACATCGTCAATCAAATCCTGAACTACGGATTGCCCGCTCCGATTGATATTCAAGTCGTTGGCCGATCCGAGAAGAACTATGGGGTGGCGGTCCAGATTGCCAACGAGGTCAGAAAAGTTCCTGGTGCGGTCGATGTTCACATCCACCAAGTCATGGACACTCCAGCCATCGACGTCAATGTGGACCGGGAGCGAGCCCAACTGGTCGGACTCTCGGAGAAGGACGTCGCCAATAACCTGCTGGTCTCATTGAGCTCCAGCGGTCAAGCGAGTCCAAACTTCTGGTTGGATCCGAAGAATGGTGTTAGCTACCCGATTGCGGTCCAGACCCCTCAGTACCAGATGAATACTATCGGAACGCTGCAAAGCACTCCGATCACCAGCAACGGGACTGGGATGCAACTGTTGAGCAACCTCGCCAATGTGAAGCGAGACAAGAGCATCCAGAACATCAACCACTACAACGTTCAGCCAGTCTTCGATGTCTACGCGAACGTTCAGAACCGAGATCTTGGTGGAGTCTCACGGGATATCAACAAGATCTTGGCCAAATACGAAGGACATCTTCCTCGTGGTTCGAGTCTCACCGTACGAGGTCAGGTTCAGAGCATGAACGACTCGTTCATTGGCTTGGGAATCGGAATTGTCTTTGCGATCTTGCTGGTGTATCTCCTGCTCGTCGTCAACTTCCAAAGCTGGCTCGATCCATTCATCATCATCATGGCTTTGCCTGGTGCGTTGAGCGGTATCGTCTGGACCCTGTTCGGAACCCACACCACATTCAGCGTCCCATCGCTGATGGGAACAATCATGTGCGTGGGCGTTGCCACCGCCAACAGCATCCTCATCGTGACCTTCGCCAACGACAGGAAGTTGGCCGGTGATAGCTCCATTGAAGCAGCTCTTGCAGCTGGATTCACTCGACTCCGTCCAGTATTGATGACCGCCCTCGCAATGATCGTTGGTATGTTGCCCATGGCGTTGGGCCTCGGTGAAGGAGGCGAACAGAACGCACCTCTGGGCCGAGCCGTCATTGGTGGATTGGCGGTAGCAACTTTCACAACCCTACTCTTCGTTCCGGTGGTTTACAGCCGGCTGCGAACACGACAGCAAGCTCCCATGAGTGAAGAAGATGCCCTGCTTCTCGCCGAGGGACCCCAAGCATAACGAGAAACAAGAATGGAAACTCATACCCCTCAACACGGCCCGAAAACGGGAACGAAATCTCCAGGTCTGCTGATTTCAGTCGTCGGCATCGTTATTCTTGCTTCGCTGCTGGCAGGCGGCATCATGCCTCGAAACAAGCAGAAGAAGGACCTCGATGAAGACACCAAAGACATCAATGCGCCCGTCAAAGAAGTCAATGTTGTGATGCCTCACATCGCCAAGGATGAAGGATTGGAGCTACCCAGCACGATTCGTGCACTTGAGGAAACTCAGATCTATGCCCGGACTTCGGGATACTTGGCCAAGCGCTACGTGGATATCGGATCGCGAGTCAAGAAGGGAGACGTTCTTGCTGAGATTGAGTCCCCGGATGTTGTTCAGCAACAATTCCAAGCGCAAGCAGACCAGGCCAAAGCCGTCGCGTCGGTCGGGCAATCTCAGGCCGATGTGCGGAACAAACAGGCAACTGTCCAGATGGCACAGGCCGATGTAAGTCGGTCACAAGCTGGAATTGCCCAAGCCAGAGCCGCGTTGGCTGGTTCGATGTCGAAACTCGCTCAGACCAAAGCGGCATTGGCTTCGACCACTGCCAAAGTAGCTCAAGCCAGACAAGCGTTGGAAACTCAACGAGCGGCACTCAAGCAGGCAGAAGCACAACGAGACTTGGCAGAAACAACCGCCAAGCGGTATCGAAACCTCCTTCTGCAGGGGTTTGTGTCTCAGCAAGATGCGGACCAGACAGAAGCCACGTATAAGACGACCAGTGCCGCTGTGGAATCGGCTCGTGCTTCAGTTGGAGCTGCTCAGGCCAATTTGGATGCCACTCTGCAAGATGTGGAATCAAGTAAAGCGGTCGTCCGATCGGCCGAGGCTGACGTGCGTTCCAGCCAACAAAATGTAATTGCTTCGCAGTCCACCTTCCAGGCATCCGTCGCCACCAAGCATGCCGCCGAGGCCAACGTCGGAGCGAGCCAAGCAAACGTCGTCGCATCCCAAGCTCAGGTGAGATCGAATCAGGCGAACACCCAGCGATTCTCCGTGCTCAACAGCTTTTCGCGCATCGTGGCCCCATTCGACGGGGTGATCACAATGCGCAATGCCGATGTGGGTGCGCTGATCAATCCAGGTGATTCGTCCAACCCTCGTCTTGCCCTGTTCTCGATGGCCCAAACCGAGACACTCCGAATTCAGGTTTCCGTTCCGCAGACCTACTTCCAGGCGGTCCGCCCTGGAACCAAAGTTGTGTTCTCCGTTCGCGAAATTCCGGACAGAAAGTTTGAAGGCACGATCTTCCAAAACGCGGGAGCGATCGATCCCACGACGCGAACCTTGTTAACAGAAGTCCGGGTCCCGAATACGGATCACATTCTAATCCCGGGCATGTACGCTCAGGTGAACATCGAAACGAAAGCCGCAGCCAAGAACATTCGCATCTCTGCCAATACCCTTCAGATTGACGCTGGTGGACCGCGTGTTGACGTGGTTGGTGAAGATGGCAAGCTCCATTTCCGTCCAATCAAGATCGGAAGAGACTTCGGCGCAGAAGTTGAAGTTGTGGGTGGACTGACGGCTGCGGATAAGGTGGTAGCCAATCCTACCGACGATCTCAAGGACGGTCAAAGTGTGAAGGCGATCGCGGCCAAGGAGGGCAAATGAAGCTCTCCTTTATCCTTCTCACCGTCGCCTGCACCGCGGTGGTTGGTGCTCAGGTGAAGGCCCCACCGCCCAATGCGAAAGACGTATCGGTTCCCAGTCACGTTGGTATCCCTCATACCGAATCATCAGAGAAGGTGCTTACAGTCGAGGACGCAGTCAAGATTGCTTTGTCCAAACAGCCCACATTGGAATCGGCTCGTCAGGCGGTTATTGCTGCCGAAGGGCGGGTTAAACAGGTGCGATCCAAGCTGCTCCCGCAGTTGGGGATTGGCGGGACTTACTATTCCTCTCGGTTCATGGGGAACGAGCCCAGGCTATTGGAATTGAACGTGCCCAAAGGTTATGGTGCCTCGGCTGGTCTCACGCAGTTGATTTACGATGCCAACCATTCATCTGATTTGGTGAAACAATCGAAAGCGCTCCAAGCGGTGGCCAAACACGATTTTGAGCGCGCCCAAGAGGATTTGATTTTCCAAGTCTTGGTGGGTTGCTACCTATTGAATGAAGCTCATGAATTGGATTCCGTCAATCAAAGGAATGTAGACAATCGAAATTCCCAATTAGAATTGGCTCGGGCACGGTTTAAGTCGGGCATTGGAGGTCCGGACGACGTCTTGACCGCTCAAACTGCCAAGGGGAACGCTGTCATTTCGCTGATTCAAGCTCAGAACACCGAAGATTCTGCCCGGGAATCATTGCTGGAAACTTTGGGATTAGATGCGCAAGAGAAGGTGCAATTCCAAGTGTCCATCCCTCAAGCGATCGAAGGTGGAGGCTACGAAACTTGGGTGGAACAAGCGCTCAGCAAGCGCCCCGAGATTCTTCGCGCCAAGTCGGCAGTCGATGCGGCCAGTTATGGTGCCAAAGCCGCCAGCACCACCAGTGCCCCTTCCCTCTCCACGACCATTTCATGGTCGTCTAACGACCCGGGATTCCCTGCCGGAGCGCCTGGTTACGGAATTGGGTTCATCCTGTCCGTTCCCGTGTTTGATGGGGAAAGAGCATCGGGGGCGCGGAAGGAAGCGAATGCCACGTTAAAGGCAGCCAAATCCGAACTGGTGAACGCCCAGCTCCAGGTCAAGACGGATGTTTCTCAGGCCTACTTGGGGGTTCAGAGCGCTGAGCAGCAGGTCGAAGCCGCCCAGACCAACGTCGCCAATGCGAAGGAATCGTTGCGGATTGCTGAGGGCCGGTACAAGTCAGGACTTGGGCTGTTCTTAGACATCATCAATGCTCAGACTGCGCTCCTCTCGGCGGAGACGAATTCGGTCGTTGCCACGGCAGAGTTGTCCCGGCAGCGCGCATCGCTCCGAAAGGCGATTGCAGCGTTGGAGCCGTGAGGTCGGATCGATGGGGCTGTCTTATGAGAGGTCCCAGATATTAGTACAGCTAATATCATAAGGTTGAGCCGATAGCATGCACGCGGATGGGCATAACTAAAAGAGTTCAAATTGCGGCAGGACACCGCAATTTGAACCTGAAAATAACGTTCGCAAGCTGGCACACGATGTGCCATCCATCCACCAACCGAATCCTCATAATCTTAGGTCTCCAAAGTCCGTATCAGGCTTTGGAGACAGCCCCATCTATCCGGCTTCATGCCGCTCGTTTTGCATTTCTTTCGTTCGCCCATCTTTGGGCGCCCAAACTTTCCTCCCTTCTGCCGTTCTCTCTTTCTGCCCTTGTCTCTTAATGGTGTCCTCCGCGGACTGCGCATTGCCTTCTGGGAATGCGGATTTGATTCGTCCAAGCGCCGATGTTGTGTGCCACTGGTCAGAGAGGATCTTCGATCCGAGATGCCCAGTGTTATTTTTGAGATTCGTTGATGTCGCCGCTTACAGGGCTCAGAGGTTGATCGGCATCCTTACCCTGGGTTCCTTGCAGTCACCTAGGGCTGACTTAGGTCGCGCTTTCAGCGCTACATGTCCTACTCACTTCCTTGTAGCCCGTCCCTGCGATATTTCGAGTCCTCGAGAAAATCGTGGGGAAGGGCAGACCGACGGAGTGAAACGAAGTCTGGGCGGGAAGGGGTTCGGCGATTCTACGAACGACGCATGGTTCGGCCCATTCCTAGCGCCCATCCGTGTGCGCTCAAACATTCCACCCTTCTGCCCCTTCCCACCATGCAATTTAATGGTGTCCTCCGCGGACGGCGCATTGCCTTCTGTTGACTCGAGTCCTAACGCAATCTCACTTGACCTGTCCCTCGGCCAATACTCGCATACGCTCGAACACGGTGTGGCCTCCGAAAAGACAGGTCAAAGCTCGATACCGGACTCAGGCCAACAGAAAGCAATGGGATTTATCTAGGGGAACGAGAGAATTGGTGATGTCGCCACTTACAGGGCTGCCTTAGGTCGCGCTTTCAGCGCTACATTGCCTTCTGGCCTTCCCCCGTTCCGAAGGTCCCTTCCCAGAACCCCTAGCCCTGCAAAGACTGCTTGAGCATCTGAGCGACTTTCACGTTGGCGGTATGGCCATTTCTCTCACCAACTGCGCTTAACATTCGAATCGGGATTCCAGCCAGGTACAGGTCGCCAATCATGTCCAGTAACTTGTGCCGAACTGGCTCGGTATCAAATCGTGCCTGATTCCGGTAACCCGATTCATCGAGGATCACAGCGGAATCCAAGTCCAAACCTCGCCCCAGTCCGTACTTCTCAATCATCGGAAGTTCTTCGGAAAGGGCAAACGTCCTTGCGGGCGCGATCTGATCGGCATAGTCTTCGATCACGGCGCTAGTCTCATAGACCTGCAGCCCGGGCCACCGATCCCCGGTGTTGTACTCATAGCGCCAATGCCCACTTCCTTTCGACACCGCGACTTTACACGTTTCCTCTTGAAGGAAGATACGTCGGTACAAGGAGGGAACGGTTGCCTCACCCAGGTCGACAAAATCGCACTCCCGTAACGCCTCGACGTAAAGTTTAGAGCTCCCGTCCATACCGGGAAGTTCTGACGCCGTGAGTTCCACCTCAACGTCCGTGATTTCCAACCCGGCGAGGGCACTCATCAGATGCTCGATCGTGCTCACTGGTCCTAATCGAGTGCAACGAGTGGTGTCGGAAACATTCTCAGGTACTGCCTGAACCCGATCTGATCCCAAGCGAAACCAAATACCCGCTTCGCCAGGATGGACGGTCATCGTCACCGGTGTGCCTGAATGGAGTCCTTTCCCTTCGAAAGTCACTGGGCTACTTAGCGTTTTGCGCGTGTAGTTCACTTCTGATCCTTCTCCAGATCAGCAATGCGCCGCTCCAAGTCTTTGATGGTCTTCATTGTTTCGGGCAGTTTCAGCGTGAGTTTAATAACCCGCTTCATGAAGACGAGCGGAGTCGCCGGAACGCCCCAATAAGCGCCTGGTTCCAACACACTCTTGGTTGCTCCTGCACGTGCCGCCAGAATCACGTCATCGCCAATGGTGACGTGATCAGCGGTACCAACCTGTCCCCCGATATCAACTCGATCTCCGACAGTTGTACTTCCGCTAATTCCGGCTTGGGAGGCAATAACGGTGTGGGAACCAATGACGCAGTTGTGAGCTATTTGAACGAGATTATCGATCTTCGTGCCATCAGCGATTGTGGTACTGCCCGCCGTTGCCCTGTCGATTGCGGTGAGGGAACCGATCTCCACATTGGCTCCCAGTTGAACGTTACCAACCTGGGGAACCTTCTGACGGAACTCCCTTTGGGGGCTATTCCAAAAGTATCCAAAACCGTCCGCTCCGATCACCGAACCGGCATGGACAATGCTCTTTTCACCCACCGATACGTCCTGGTACAGAACGGCGTGAGGGTAGATGATCGCCTTTGGCCCAACTTTACAGTTCTCACCGATGTAAGCGAATGGATAGATTTTGGCTTCATCCTCGATGATGGCTCCGGGCTCAATCACGACATAAGCGCCGATCGAAGCCGTCGCCGAAACCTGAGCTGTGGGGCTGACCACCGCGGTGGCGTGGATTCCCGACTGGATTGGGAGCGGTCTGTGGGACATGGCCAACACATAGCCAAAGGCAGCACGGGGATTTTCGACTTGAATCGTGGGAATGGACTGAGCAGGAGTGCCTTTGGGCACCAGGATGGCGCCGACACTGGATTCCAGCGCTTTGGCAAGATAGTCAGCCGAGCCGGCAAAAGTGATGCCGTGAACATCATTGCTACCCGCTGGGACTGGCCTTTCAATAAGGTGGTCGGCAGGTCCGTTCAGCTCACCGTTTAGAATTTGGGCTAATTGCCCTAATGTCCAAGCCCGTGTCTTTGTCTCCATTGTTGGAACTCTTCTGTCGCATTTCGCACCGATTTTGGCGAGTGCACCAAATCGTAGCGATTCAAGGCTGCCCAGATTCGAACTTCCTGTTCGATACGGTCTTTGACGTCCCCTGATTCGGAAATGCTTTTCTGAGAAGGTACCCGGGGCGCTGGATCAAGTGCCGGAATTGTGGCAATTGGGATGTTTCTGGCCGGGGTTCCCGGTACGTAAACCGGGGCCGGATCAGCCAATTTAAACTCCAAGTGGGATGCGGCGCTTCGAATTTGAGCCTTCGCTTCTAATTCGGCTTTGCGATCCATCTCGTTCGAAAATGCTTCGATTCGGGTTTCCATGTCGGCAAGTTCGGTGCTTGATTGATTCAAGACCTCACCAAGCAAGCCGGAACACTTCGCATAAAACTTGGCGTCGATCTTCTGCAACTCCGTCCGGAGCGCCTGAGCGGTTTTCAGGCGATTTTGTTCGACCGGTCGCGGGCGTCCGCCCGCTGAGGCGGGTGGAGTTACTGGGTCGGGGAAACCAGCCACAAGAGTGAGTTTGAGAAAGACAGGTGCCCGCTCATCGGCCCATTCCAGAAACGCTTTTCGAATTGTCTGATTGATGACCCGATATGCTTCCGTCTCTTTTCCAGCAACTGCTTGAGCTTGTTCAAGACGAAATCGACTGACTTCACTGCGATAGAACTCACGCAGGCGTTTACTCAGTGCGTCAAATGACTTGGCCTGCTCGCGGTCAAACATCTCTTGGACGTTCAGTTTGGGCGTATTGGAAGGGTCTCTCAGGATATGTTCGGGCAGCTCAAGAGTTTTGCCTGCTAACGATTGAGAATAATTCGGCGGAACAGGGGGGGAGATCTGCGAGACGGGTGGACTGGCTTCCGAAGAGGCGATCCTTGTGGTGTCAACGTAAACCTGAGTCCGTTGCGGCTGGCAACCGGACAACAGGACGACGACACCGATCGTAGCGAATCCGAGCTTAACCCTTTGCATTCATCGCAGCCAATGCCGCGTCGGTAAGATCGTTGGCTCCGTACGGCGCGGTTGTTTGATCGAACACGACGGTGTAGCCCTGAAGCTTTGAAACGTCGTTGATAGCCTTCTTTGCCTTGGTCAATCCGGCCAGCTTACGCTTGTCGGCAAAGTCGGCCATTTCGTTATTGAAATCCTTGAACCAGCGTTGAACGGTGTCGTTCATCTGCTGGCTACGCCGAGCGTATTCCTCCACCAGAGTTCGTTCTTCTGGCGTCATGTTCGGTTTGGTCGCCAACTCAGTTGAGCGCTTGTTGGTCGCAATAACTTCCGCTTTGATGCGGTCCAGTTCAGCTGCTTCCTCTTTGGAAGGAGTCTCCTTCAAACTGAGTTCCTTAATTCTTTGCGCCTGTTCAGTGGTCAGTACCCGATAGGAGTCGACAAACTCGAGGATCCCCTCACGCGCACCCTTCATCTTCTTAAAGATGTCCTGACCTTCTTTGCCGTAGTCACTCTGATCGAGAAGACGTACGATATCGACGGTGCCGATTTTGATCTCCGGCCCCTGGAATCCACCTGCGAGCACGATACCGATCAATGCGGCAGCAAGGATCCATCCAAACTGAAGAAAGCGTGTGAGATGCATGGGGCTGTTGTTTCGGTCCATCGAGTTTATAGATAAAGACGCGCCGCCAGAAGTTCCTGTGTCAAACAGTGCATTCTTGCGGCGCGTTGTTCAGTTGAAGGCTACTTCTTGTTGTTCATCGCCTTCAGAGAGTCAGCCGTAAGGTCATTGGCACAGTACGGCGCAATCTCTTGCGCGAAAACAATCGAATAGCCCTGATCACGAGCGACTTGCTGGATGACTGATCGGACACGAACGAGCGCGTCGCTGTTCATTTTTTCCTGCTGAGCCTGCAGTTCTTGGTTGAACTCCTCTCGCCATCGGTCTAGCCGCTGACCCGTTGCATCCTTTCGCTTGGTGTACTCCTCAATCTGAGTGAGCTCAACTGGAGTTGGCTTCTCCTTGGTTTGAAGGTCCCGAGCTTTCTTTTCATCAGCGATGGCATCGGTCTTGATGCGCTCAACGTCGGTTCGGTCGGCCGGAGTCGGCTTGTCCTTGGTCAGAAGAGTACGCAGTTTGTCTGCATCTTCTGGCTTCATACTGCGATTGGCTTGGACGAACTGCACGACGTCTCTGCGAGCAGCAACTTGTCCCTGAAGGCCTTCGTTCTGGCTCTTCGCGTATTCGCTGTCCTTGAATACCTTAATGACATCAACAGTGCCTGTCTTGTCACCAGGAGCCTTGAACCCCATTCCAATCATTGCACCAGCCATTGCCGCTGCAACCAACCATCCGAGTCTTTCCATTTTCATATTTAACTTGTCCTTAGAAACTGCTGCCAATGAGGAAGTCCGGCTGGCTCTTTCCGCGCTCGTTAAAGCCCAGGTCAACTCGAATCTGGCCGAACGGCGTCTTGAAGCTCAATCCAACTCCATAGCCGACGTGCAGTTTGAAATCTGAAGATTGTGTGTAATTATTGACGGTTCCATAGCCGCCCCATGCTCCGCCGTAATCCACAAACCCGATTAGGTTGAAAGATTTCTGGAGTGGGTGACGATACTCAATCGTCGACAGGAACGATTTGGTTCCCCAGAATCGATCTGGATCATAACCACGAAGGGAATCGGGACCACCAGCAAAGAACTGCTCGAAGTAAGGGACCCTTCCGGTAATAAACCCATACTTCATGCGAACCGCAACGACTCGGCGAGGATCGTCAAGGTTGAGTTCGCGCTTCTTTTGACCGGGTGCCCAATAGGTTCGATACTCGATGGTGTTACGGGTGAACAGGTTGCTTCCCAAAATCGAATTGTTTTGAGTGGCGCCACCAACGCGAGTGATATCGGAATATCCCGGTTCGAATAGCAGCTTGACGTAATCACCGCGTGACGAGTCTGTATTGACATCTCGGCGATCGCGAATCCCGGCAAAGCTCAATACTCCAATATCTCCGTCTTGTTGAACGAAGCTATTGATCGGGGCCGCTCCAGTATTGCTGGTAATAACGTTTTCAAATCGAGCAGATACGCCAAAACTCAACTCATCGTTGACTGGGCGAGAAAATCCGAATTGAGAGCCGGTTCGCCGCTCATGGTATTGCGTGCTGTTGTTGATCGGACTGTTTGTTCCAAGGAACGAGTTGCCAAATCGATAAACGAGCCGGCTATAGACCGAAGCTTGGAATGACGTGTCTCGTTGGTCGTAGAACGGATTCGTATAGTTGAGGTCTACGCTCGGACCACCGCCAGAGATTGCCTGAGTGAAGTTCAGTGCGACACTCTTACCGGTTCCGTACAGGTTGTTTTCAGAGAATCGGATCAATCCTGCCAAAGATGACTGAGGGTCAAGCTGAACACCGACGTTGAACTGTCCGGTCTTTGCTTCTTTGACTTCTGCGATCAAATTGCGACTAATCTTGCCCGGTTCTGGAGAGACGTCCTCACGCTTGGCTTGAACCGAGTCAAACCAGTTGGTGTTGTGAATACGAGTGACATCCTTGGCCCACTTGTCTTCGTTATAAACGTCCCCAGCACGGGTTTTGATCAGGCGTCTCATCACCCAATCTTTGGTGCGGGTATTGCCTTGGGTGGAAACAGTTCCGACCTTCAATTCCACGATGACCATATTGATGGTTCCGGGAGAATCGGGCATCGGGGCAAAGTCATCCATGCCGGCAAAAGCAAAGTGCTTCTTATCGTAAAGAGCTGCGATGGCATCGACACTGGTGCGTCTGGCGTTCAAGTTGAACACATCGCCAACCTTCATCGAGATTGCTTTGAGAATCTCTTCACGCGAAACCACCGTATTGCCTGTGATTCGAAATTCCTTGATGATCGGCCACTCTTGAAGGTCAACCGTAATCTGGTAGGCATTCAGATCAGCAGGGGTGGCTCGGACATCAACGGCCGAGAAGATTCCCAAATCTTCGAGGCTCTTCTTGTCCTTGTCTAAGTCATCCTGCACATAAGGCTTGCCGACCTTGGTTCGCATCGCGGCGAGAATCGCCTCTTTCGATACGCGCACATTGCCTCGAATAAGGATCTCCTTCACCGAGCTGGCTTGCTGTCCGTAAGCTGCCGCAGTAATAAGGCATAACGCTGTGATGCTACTAATCCGTCTCTTCAATCTTCCTCCCAGTCGCCATTGGGCGAGGGGCCCAAGTAAGTTGGTTGTCGGTGAACTTTACCCGTCCGAACTACCTGTTGCCGCGAACTTCTTGTTCCCGTATCAGATGCTTCAGTTCACAAACCGTTTCAACTGTCGACTAAGAGTGTACTAACTGTTGTCAGAAACGGATACCGTAATCTAACCCGACCTTCCAAGCTCGATCCTGATCGGCACCGAAGAAGAAGCGAATTTGGCGCAAAGCACCGGGAACTCGCCGAGGTCGAAACATCAGTCGCACGTCAAATCGGGTCAAAAATCCAGGAGGTGGCTCTGATAATTGGCGAGAACCAATCACGGAGAACCCTTTGCCAATATCTTTCCCAAAGGCCAGTGAAGCCTGGTCGAACAAGTTGTATTCGATATTCAGATAGTCCAGTCCGAATCCCTTTGCCAGTTCAGAAGTGAGTGGGTCCAGCAGGGTCGGAACCACGAATTGTGCCACTGCACCTACCGCTTCAGATTGCTTAAATCCGGTGGAAATGCTCTGGAGGAAATCGGTCTGACCCAAAATGCCCAAGATTCGATCTTGTGATAAGTCGGGTGGGTCACTCGACGCAGTGAGGTTTAGCCCGTTCGCATCCAATAAATCTCCCTTCATCCCGAGAAGAATCTGATACCGTTGAATATCCGATTCACTCGCCCGTGTTGTGGTGACCGATGTGGTCCCTTCCAGGTCAACGTTCACACTGGCCGTCGAACCCACTCGCGTGTTTTGATAATTGACCTGAACAGTGCCACCTTGATCGATTCTCAAAAGTGCCGCGGGCAACCTGACGGTTCCCTTATCGACATAGAGGGATGAGTTCAGGCGTGGATACTGCAACGACCCATTCAAAGAACCTGTTCCGAGCAGATACAGGTTGGCAGTTGAAGACTGAAGGTGAGCCGGACTGGAAAGGGATACGTCAATGCCAAACCTTGGGTTGATAGAGAATTCGGCCTGAGATTGGGTTGATGGTTGAATCCCTTTGAACGCAAATTCGCCGTTTGCGACCGCGATATTGCCCTTAATAGTCGGTGCAACCAACCTTCCTGTCAGATTCAGGTCGCCTGATACAATTCCGCCGCCAGTCGAATCGGTAAAGAGAGATTGCTTAAATTGGAGATGGTCGAAACTTGCTTTCCCATCCAAGGTTCGATCCAAGAGCCCATTGACACCAGATTTCTGATAGATAGCAATCAGATCTTCCAAATCTTCCACTGGGGTGGACACATTGGTTTTGAAGGAACCTCCGCGGCTGGATTCACCCTGTGTCGTTACTGTGAGTTGATTGGAAATCAGCTTTGCACTTGCCGACAAGTTTTTCAGGATATCTGTGACGCCAGTCACTGCCAGGGAATCTGCTTTTAACTCGGCAGATGCGGCGATTTTAATGTCACTTGGCATGCCGCCTATTTCGATGTCCCCACGAACCTTGCCGGATGTTTTTAGCGGATCGATGCCTCCCAAGAGTGGAGCGATCTCTTTGAGAGAACTTTCTTCCAGGGTCAACTTGCCACGCAGGTCACCGGTGTTGGGAATCTTGAACGGATACTCGAAAGGCGAGATAAGGGAAATGGCGCCCCGGAATCCTTTGTAGAAATATTCTCCTTCTGCTTCAAGGGTGGCTTCATTCTCTTCAGTCGGTTTGAGCTCGATTTTGTCTAAGTTAAACCGCAAATTCTTATCCTCATTCTGATTCACGATACTCGTGCCTGGAGGAGCTAGAAGGTTGTTTACTTTGAGCGAAGCTACAACATGGGGAGACTTTGTCTCGCCGTCGACGTTAAACCAGAACTGAGCGTCTCCGGTGACAGCACCCCATTTGGGGTCAAAGGCGCCCAGCTTGCTGAGGTTCACGCGGTTCTCGTTACTTCCATCAATGTGGATGGCGCCGTTCTCTTCGACCGATCCAGTTAGCGATAGGCTGATAGGTCCCTGATTGATGGCAAAGCTTTGGATATCCCATCGATGTTTGTGTATTACGAACGCTGAGTCGATCTCACCAATCGGATCGTTGTGATACTTGATGTTTGCGGCCTGAAGACTGGAAACCCGAATATTGGGGTCAGCGAATGTGCCATCAAAGTTTGCCGCCAAGTTCACGTCGGACTTCAATGCTGACAACCGGTCTTTTGTATCTTGTGTTAGGTTCGGGAGGTACCTCATCATCGCCGAGACTATGTTTTCAGCGCGGACATTAAACAGGGATACATCTCCCGAAGCGACTTGCGTCGCAGGATTGTAAGTCAAGTTGTCGAAGGTGATAAACCGCTGAAGGTCTCCGATTTCAAGGCTGCCGGTGTAATGGTCCCCATCCGCCTGAATTTGCCACGGTCCTGAACCGAGCGGTGAGCCGTTGGCAGTGATAGAAGTTAAATCACCGGATAGGTTCGCATGGCTGAGATGATCCTTTTCAAAATCCGCAGTACCTGTTCCACTGATCGTGCCCAGAAGCGAAATCGTATCGGAAACTTCTGGGACGAGCTTCTCAACGGACAGACGATTGGCTTGGACTGTGACACGGCCGCGATGTTCGGCAACTTGATAAGTTCCGCTGGCCGTCACCTTTCCATCTGCACCCGCCAACTCGAAGTTATCGGCAGATAACTGATTTCCGTCATAGCTCAAGATTCCGCTCAGAGAGTCGATCTTGACCCCCTTGATCAGGATGCTCGTACCGTTCACGGCAGCCGCAATATTGGGGTTGGAAAGCGTGCCGCCCAATTGAATGGAGGGGACGTCAATGGATCCCAGATATGGCTCGCCTGCCCAATCTGCGATTTGAATATCGCGGGCTGAAAGACTTCCAGAGATTCGATTGCCGGGGAATCGGATTTCGGCACTCCCGGTCATGCTGGCAGTCCCTTTGGCTGCCTCAATGGAGTTCAGTACCACTCGTTTTGGTTCAGCCTCTATATTGGCGACGAATGCCGGTAACAGTTGATCGTGGTAGCCGATATCGAACCCTTCCAATCGACCATCAAAATGTGGTTTCTGGAATGAGCCACTCAGCGTTCCCGCAAGGTTTACGGTTCCCGTCACGTCAGAGAGCCAAGCCCCTGCCTGCATACCTCTGATCGCGATCTCCAAACTTGATATCTCTCGTTGGCTTAATGCGCCTCTCGCTGAGATGAGGCCATCAGGTGAGTCAGCAAAGGCATGTTCGATCTGCAGAGTGCCGGACCGGTAGGTCGCAAAGCCTTCGAAATGTCCAAGTTCAACACTTCTTTTCTTATCGAAAGAGAAAACGGCTTGTCCATTGGTCGAAAGATCCAGTTTCGGATCAGAAAGAGTTCCAGTCAACTCTGCCTGAATCGTCGCGTTTCCAGTTACAGAATTTAATCCGAACCGGGAGCAGATTTTGTTGAGATCTGTTTTGTCGGCTCGCAAGGTCCCATTGATCGACTTGGAGTGGAGATTGAGATTCAAATTGCCGGATGCCGGTTGACCTTGATACCGACCCGAAACAAGGTGAGTGGCAACATGATCTTGATCCACGTCGACTTGCAGGGAGAGAGCAGTGGCTGATTGATCTCGGAAGGTTAGGCGTGTACATCGTACATCACCAGTGGCTCGAAAGTGCTTGAGATCCTTACCGCCGATCCATCCTGTAAATCCAGTGTTGTCGAACCCAAGGTCTTGAGGTAGCAGTCGCTTGATCCAAAGTGGCAATCCATTCGATTGGACATTATCGACCGTTAATGATCCACCCCATTTTTGTGTGTGATTCCAAGACATGCTGCCGTTGAACTTTGCTTGAACGGCTCCCGTTGAAGTCGTAACTTTGCCGGCTATCCCATCCTGCTGTATTTGACCTTGGAACTGAATTCGGTCAACGGACTTGTCCCCAAGTTGAACATGATCAGCGGCAAGGTTTGAATTTGCCCAGAAGAGGATTGGTTTCTTCGGTTCAATGACCAATTTAAAAGGCCCAGATGTGGTGAGCGATCCAACCGATAGATCAGAGAGGCTCTTCCATGAACTTAGTTCAGGTGTTCTTTTGAAGTGTCCGATGATGGATGACAACTGGGCCGACGCACAGCTCCCGGTTATGCTTAGTCGGTCAGATGAACTGTGTTCGACTCTTGAGTCAATGGTTCCGACATCCGGGATGACAGCGGTTCCTCTCGCAATCCAGCTGGTGCCGGTTCCTGCCACATCAAGAGTGGGAATGCGAATCATGTGTTGCCATTGGTCGCCTCCACTCTCATCGATATATTGGATTTGACACTCGTTGACATGCACGTCGAACGGTGTCTGCGATGGTGGGCCTTTTTGTTTGGGTAGCAGATCTTCAATCTGGAATTGGCCAGACTTCTTTCGAACGAGAGTTGCTTTAAGGTGGCTCCCTTCAATCCAAAGGGATTGGTTGGCTCCATAGATCGGACGCAGTCCCTTGGCGGTCAAGGAATCCAAACTTGCGATATTGGATCCGTGAGGATCCACCAGTTTGATTTTATGGAGGGCAACCACACCTTGATCGAAATCGATTGAGTAGGCGTCTGCCGATAAGGTGATCTTGCCTGCCGGGGTTGTGTAAGAGAACTGAATGGGAACGCCAGGCGCTTCAAGTGACCGCACGCAGGCGAGAACATACGCACCTCCCCATACAGCAATTGCTGCTAACGGAGATGCGGTGACGACAAACTTTACAGCCCCGGTTCCAAACCGGATGGCGGACCTCCCAGATCGACTTTAGAGTGCGTTTGCTTCCTGAGCGTCCAGACTTTGGACACGCTCGGCCATAACCTTCTTGCTGAACTCTATCGCATTATATGAGCTTCTGATGAAGGGTCCGCTGGCGACAAATGCAAATCCCATATCCTCTCCAATCTTCTCGTATTCAGAGAATACGGTCGGGTGGATAAATTCGTTCACCGGAAGGTGCTTCATCGTTGGGCGAAGATACTGGCCGATGGTTACCGCATCAACTCCCGCTGCACGTAGGTCACGTAGAGTTTTGAGCACTTCGTCTTTGGTCTCACCGAGTCCGAGCATAATGCCCGACTTCGTGTAGATGGTGTCGTCGAGTTCCTTAACCGTGCGTAAAACTTCAAGCGTCCTTTCATATTTCGCTTGGGGTCGCACGACGGTATGTAACCGTTCGATCGTCTCAATGTTGTGATTGAAAATCTCGGGGTGGGAATCGGTGACGTTCTTGATGCACCACTTCTTACCTTTGAAGTCAGGTGTTAAAACTTCGACAATCGCGAGCGGGTTGGCGGCATGGAGGGCTCGGATCGTTTCGGCGAATTGCATGGAGCCTTCGTCGGCAAGGTCGTCTCTAGCAACCGACGTGACAACAATATGCTTGAGGCCAAGCTCTTTTGAGACTTTGGCAATATCTTCAGGTTCGTGCGGATTGACAGTCGTTCCACGACCAACCTTGATGGCACAGAAGCCGCAGCTCCGTGTACATGTGTCCCCAAGGATCATAAATGTGGCGGTTTTCTTACTCCAACACTCTGGGAGGTTTGGGCATCGCGCACTTTCACAAACCGTATGCAGGTTCTTTTCCCGCATCATGCCTTCCACCTGTTTGATGGTGTCTGGCCGAGGCATTCGAATGGTTAACCACTCGGGCAACCGCTGTGTCATATCCAATTATAGCTGACGAAGAGGGTGAGAGGGCTGTGAGAGCCCTCTCTCAAAGACTTGAGTTCTCAGTCTTCTTCGTTTCGGTAGTGGACCTGGATCACGGTTTCAACCGATCCTCCATTGCACGAAGCCGTTAGGTGAACGTTCTTGTGGTGCTTGAAGGAACTGTAAGGAACGGTGAACGTTGCGGTGCCAGTAGATGAACCGGCTGGGACCACCAGTTGTGCGTCAACCGTGATGATGTTGTGGTGGGAAGAGGTCAGAGTAACGATCTGATCGTTGGTGGTGACACTATTGAGCGTCACGGAAACTGTATAGGATTGACCCTCAAGGCCGTTTCCACCGTCGCCGCTGACATTGTTTGTCGAAGGCACGATGATGGAGGGAAGGTTTCCGTTATCCTTTGTCGTTGAAAGTAGATTGCTTGAGTCATTAGTTTTGATCGCGGGCAATGTACCTGTTTGGTTAGCGAAAGCCTTATCCATGCGGCCGCCGAAAGTAACGATCGCGAGAGCTGCTACTACGAGAGAGGTCTTTGAGAGAGAGGAATTGTTCACGCCCCGGAGTATAACATAGAATCTGGGCTTTTCAGTACTTTGAGTAG
>Ga0007854_10000761_pt1 | contig 20803 bp, 16 predicted proteins | sample CryBogCBH12Aug08_FD_60382 | JGI IMG/M metagenome (GOLD analysis project Ga0007854, IMG submission 60382) | Freshwater microbial communities from Crystal Bog, Wisconsin, USA - CBH12Aug08 | ecosystem: Environmental > Aquatic > Freshwater > Lake | place: Crystal Bog, Wisconsin, USA | collected... | reverse complement strand
AAGTCTATGCTCTTCAGGATGATCTGGAGGGGATTCCTGACTTCGTGCGCGACTCCGGCGGCCAACCTTCCCACCGTCTCCATTTTTTCCGCATGGATTAGTTGGAGGCGAGCTGTCTTGAGCTCCTCATTCGCACGTTTCAACTGGTCGTTTCTTTCCTTTAGGGAGACAGTTCGTTCATCAACTAGATTCTCAAGGTTATGTTGATATTGCTTATGACTAGCGATCAGGGTCTGTATTGCCTCGGCCATTTCATCTATCGCTTTTGCCACCTCGGTAAACTCTCCGAAATGATGATTCGGTTTCACCCGAGCCATCAGATCCCCGGAACGAAGACGCTTTGCGGTAGTGATGAGTTCTCTTGATCGCTGAAGCACAAATGAACCGCTGAGCATCCAAGCTGCAACAATGGCAAAAGCGCCGACCATGGCGGTAAGGAGAAGACTGCGAATCATCACTCTATTTGCATCCGCATAAGCCTCCTCTATTGAAATACCTAGGATAACAAACCCCACAATGGAACCACTCGGGCCCTTCAACGGGGAATATGCATAAAGTCTCGTTATCCCGTCCGGCCCTGTGCCCAAAACTGTTCCCTCATTGATCCGAGCAATAACAGTCTTAATTGCGAGTGATTCAACCCCCGTTTTTCCGACCCACTTGTCGGGGTCGACACTCCGCGCCAGAATCATGCCTCCAGCATCCACCATGGTGGAAATTGTCCCTTCCGGCAGGTGTACACGCGCGAATATTTGATTAAACCATTTCAGGTCAACCCCTGCGTATACGACGCCACGAAGGTTTCCGAGATCATCAAAGAAAGGGCAACTGAAGTGCAATGTAGGCACATGTGCCGTGCGGCTAATTGCATACTCACCAACCACAAAAGCGCGTGTCTCCAAAGCACGCTTAAACCATAATCTGTCAGAGTCATTAATTGGGACATCCGAGGGCAGAGCACTGCAAGTCATTAAGCCATTGGAATCCACAACCCCCAAAGTCACATAGAGCGGATTTTGCTTGAGCAGGTTTGCCAAGAGAGGATTGCAAAGCGACGGATGCATGGAACGAATTTCGGGAATACGAACAAGCACTTCCAGAAGCTGCCTCGAATTTGCGATCATCCAATCCTGTTGAGTGGCAATAATTTTTGCCATGTTCAAGAACTCTCGATTGGTTTGCTCTGCTAATCGCTGCCTTTGGGCGAAACCGAGATACAGTTCAAGAACCAGTGCAGGCATAACTGCAAAAAAAACCAATAAAATCAGCCTCACGCGGAGGTAAGAGAGAACCAGCTGAAGCAATCTATGGATCGCCAGTTTCACAAATCTGATCGTCAACCGGAATACTCACTAGTAAAGGAGATTCGCAATACGGGTTGCCTGATTAGGGAAGTCGTTTCCCCCATAATCAGTCTGTTTTTTGACACCCAATAGAAACACATTTACCCAGCCCATTTTTCCCCTGTACAAAATGAATAGGAATATTTTCCTTCTGATCTCCTTTGTTGCATTCAATGCTGGCAGGCCTCCTGCCGATCTTCATGCCAGCGCTGAAGATATTACTGTTTTTTCAGAGCCTCCCCTCTCCCAGACCAATAGCTTTTATTCTGGCAATCGCCCCCCCTTGGAACCGAGCCGTTTTGTTCCACTCCCAACGGGAGCTATAGTGCCGAACGGTTGGTTGCTAACAATCCTAAAACGTCAGGCAGACGGGCTTTCTGGACATCTCGAAGAGATCAGTTCATGGCTCCGAAAAACGGATAACTCTTGGCTGAACAAGGAAGGAAAGCCGGGGCAAAAAGGCTGGGAGGAAGTTCCCTACTGGTTACGGGGATACATTGAGCTGGCCTACCTGCTCAAGGATCTGAAAATGATCGAGGAAAGCAAATTCTGGATCGAGGCTGCGATCAATACCCAACGACCCAACGGCGACTTCGGACCTGATCTCCAATTGCCTCAGCACGCACGCCCTGACCCCATGCATCCAGGTGGCATCCGGGATTTCTGGCCTAATATGGTAATGCTTTTTTGTCTTGAGAGCTACTACGATCAAACAAGGGATCCGCGCGTGCCAGAGCTCATGACGAGGTATTTTGCCTACCAACTCTCACTCCCAGACGGCCAACTCATCCCACGATCGTTCGCCAAACCGCGTGTCGGGGACGAACTTTGCAGCATATACTGGCTCTACAATCGCACCGGAAACCCGGACCTCCTCAAGCTGGCGGAGAGGATCTATCGCTGCGGTTTCGACTGGGAGAAGAAAAATGATCTACCAGTCTGGCATAATGTGGACATCGCCGAGGGCTTCCGACAACCAGCCCTTCACTTCCTCCTGACTCATGACCAGGCGGAACTTCAGGCCACCTACAACAACTTCAAAGAGGTCAGGAAGCGCTACGGCCAGGTTCCTGGCGGGATGTATGGTGGCGATGAAAACTGCCGAGTAGGTTACTCCGATCCCCGTCAGGCGGTGGAGACCTGCGGCATGGTCGAGCAGATGTTCTCCGACGAATTGCTCACGCAGTTCACAGGGGACACTTTCTGGACCGACAACTGCGAGGATGTCGCATTCAACAGCTACCCCGCAGCCCTGACTGCGGATATGCGGGCTCTGCGCTACCTCACCGCTCCGAACATGACTTCGAGCGACGCATCCAACCACAACCCTGGGGTCCAAAACGACGGCAACGAGATGCAGTTTTGTCCCGACCGATTCCGCTGCTGTTTGCACAACCACGCAATGGGATGGCCGTATTATGCCAAACACCTCTGGCTTGCATCTCCTGACAACGGTCTTTGTGCCTCGCTTTATAGCACCTGCGAAGTAAAGGCCAAAGTCACTGATGGCACCAACGTGCGCATTGAGGAAAAAACCCTCTACCCCTTTGAGGGAATAATCCGATTCGTAATGCACCCTACCAAACCAGTCACCTTCCCTGTCTACCTGCGCATTCCCGGATGGTGTCAGGACGCTTCCCTTTCGTTCAATGGAATTAAGGAAAACATTAGCACATTTGCTGGAAAATATGTGCGTATCAATCGGACGTGGAAAGAGGGAGAGATCGTTGAGTTGAATCTGCCCATGAAAGTCAGTGTACGGCGATGGACCGATAATGGAGACAGCGTGAGTGTCAACTACGGTCCCCTCACCTTCTCGCTCAGGATCGGAGAGGCGGCAAAGACCAGCTATGCCAGCAAAAAGAATGATCCATGCCAGCAATGGCCTCGTACGGAGTTATACCCCTCGACACCGTGGAATTACGGACTAGCGCTTCCCAAGGAGAATGCCGAAGGCGCATTCACCATAGATAAACTTCCATGGCCGAAGAACGACTATCCATTCACGCCTGAAAGTGCCCCGATCCAGTTGACAGTTGCAGCGAGGAGAATCCCCCAGTGGACAAACGATGCATGCGGCCTCTGCTCTATCGTACCACGAAGTCCTGTTGCAACCAGCGAGCCTATCGAAAAGATCACACTGATTCCAATGGGGGCCGCGCGTCTGAGAATCTCGGCTTTCCCCACAGTTACAGATCTGGGGGCCGCTAAAGATCCTCCCTAGAGGTTATGTTTTTACAGTCCAGTTGTGGAAGTGGGTTGGCTGGGACTCGAACCCAGAACCAATACCTTAAAAGGGTACTGCTCTACCATTGAGCTACCAACCCGGAATTTGCTCGCCCCGTGCAACAAGAATTTGCGCCGGGCTTAAGTTGTCCCTAAAGGGAAAAAAGTGCATTCACACTACCTTCCCAAAGGTGCGTGGAGACTATCCCGCGATCTATGCGACAATCAAGTGTGAAGAACCCAATCGATAGAGGTCGCAACTGTTTGCTCCAAACAAAACTCCTCTTAAGCCGCCAGTTGAATGGATACGACTCAGCGTCCACCAAGGCACTTCAGCAGCACCAGATGCGTTTGAACGATGCAACTGATAAATAATGACAGGCCATAACACAGAGAAACTGGCACGCAATTTTTTATTTTCTTACATTGTTGTATTTTGTCCTACACTAATAAAAAATATTTGGGTTTTCATTTGACACATACGCTTTGCGAGGGGAAAAATATGCCCAGGATAAATCCTACGCATGAAGATAAGTAAACTTCCTCTCCCCTCTCAGGACAAACGTTGGAAGATCATCGACGCTAGAATGCGGAAGTACGGATACCAATCCGATGCGTTGATCGAAGTACTCCACGTCGTCCAGGAAAGTTTCGGATACCTTGACGAAACATCGATGAAATTTACCGCGGCGGCTCTCCATCTGCCGCTGAGCAAAGTTTACGGGGTCGCGACATTTTATTCCTTCTTCAACCTCAAACCGCAGGGAGAGCACACTTGCGTCATCTGCACGGGTACCGCCTGCTACATCAAGGGAGCACCTTTGATTCTCGAAGCCGTACAAAAAGCTGCTGGTGGAGTAAAGGTTGGCAATACGACACCCGATGGAAAGGTTTCAGTCGTAACGGCCAGATGCTTTGGTTCCTGTGGTCTAGCTCCGGCAATCGTTCTGGATGGGGAGGTCAAAGCCAAAGCCGACCCTGCTGAGACAGCTGAGATTATTAAAACCTGGATGACGAAATGACACGCGAAGAACTGGAAAAACTGGCCGAAACCGAACACGAATCCCAGAAAGCATTCCCCCATTCGATCCATGTTTGTGTGGCAGCAGGCTGTGTCTCCTCCCAGTCTGACAAAGTACGCGCAGCCTTTGACAAGGAAGTCGCGGAGCGCGGACTGAAGGAAAAATGTAAGGTAAGAGGTGTCGGATGCATGGGACTGTGCATGGCAGGACCGCTGGTAGCAGTGGATGGAAATACCACCATGTATCAGCAAGTTACCGTTCCAGATGTCGGTGAAGTCCTAGACCAACTCGGCAAAACACCTGTCAAACGACTAGTTTGCGACTCAACTACTCCCTTCTTTGCCCGCCAAAAGCGTATTGTGCTCGAAAACAGCGGGCTAATCGATTCCGAAAAAATCGAGGAATACATTGCAGCCCTAGGTTACAAGGCCCTCATGGAGGCCTTGACTTCAATGAGGCCAGAGGAAGTTATCAAGGAGGTCACAATCAGCGGACTACGTGGCCGCGGAGGCGGAGGCTACCCTACTGGTTTGAAATGGAGCACCGTTGCAAAGGCACATAATGGCAAACAGAAGTATGTCATTTGCAACGCCGACGAAGGCGATCCAGGTGCTTTTATGGACCGGAGCGTTCTTGAAAGTGACCCTCATCGCGTAATCGAAGGAATGGCCATCGCGGGCTATGCGGTTGGAGCACCAAAAGGCTACATCTACGTCCGCGCCGAATATCCCCTCGCAGTCAAGCGCCTCCAGACAGCCATCAGACAGGCTGAACGACATGGCCTGCTTGGAAACAACATTCTCGGAACTCCCTTCAACTTCAGCATCGATATAAGACTCGGCGCAGGTGCTTTTGTCTGCGGGGAGGAAACCGCACTCATCGCCTCAGTGGAGGGAAAGCGCGGTCAACCACGCCCACGCCCTCCATTCCCTGCCGAAGTCGGCTTGTGGGGAGGACCGACACTCATCAACAATGTCGAGACCTTTTCGAGCATTGCTCCCATCATCCGTAACGGAGGGGCATGGTATGCTGGCATCGGCACGGCAGAAAGTAAGGGAACAAAGGTCTTTGCCCTAGCTGGTCGCGTACAGAACACAGGCCTCATCGAGGTTCCCATGGGAATTTCGCTCCGGGAGATCATCTTTGACATTGGAGGAGGAATCCCAGACGGAAAAAAATTCAAGGCAGTTCAGACAGGGGGTCCTTCGGGCGGTTGCATTCCGGAGCAGTTCTTGGACATGCCGGTAGACTACGAATCACTCGCTAAGGTCGGTTCCATCATGGGATCCGGAGGAATGATCGTCATGGACGAAACCTCCTGCATGGTGGATGTGGCGAAATATTTCATGGAGTTTTGCATGACTGAGTCCTGCGGTAAATGCGTTCCATGCAGGGTGGGAACCGTTCAGATGCACGGACTGTTGGAGAAAATCACAAACGGAACGGCCAACAACTCCGACCTAGCCATGCTGGAGGATCTCTGTGACATGGTGCGCAACACCAGTCTCTGCGGACTTGGTATGACCGCTCCCAATCCGGTGCTCAGCACCCTGCGATATTTCAAAGACGAGTACATCGCCCACATCAACGACAAGTGCTGTCCTGCAGGTGTGTGCAAAATCGGAAAGGAAAACCTCTCACACGCATGAATCCATCAGGCCAAATCAAAACCCTGAAAATCAACGGGCGCGAGATGAGCGCCACCGGAGATCAGACGATCCTCGATGTCGCCCGCGAAAACGGCGTTGAGATTCCCACTCTCTGCCATCTAGATGGCCTGAATCCGATTGGATCCTGCCGCCTCTGCCTCGTCGAGATCAAGGGTGCGCGCCGACTGCTCCCGGCCTGCACGACAGGCATCACAGAGGGCATGGAGATCGCCACTGAAACAGAAACCCTCAGCAAGTACCGCAAGATGGTGCTGGAGATGCTTTTTTCGGAGAGGAATCACGTCTGTGCGGTTTGTGTTTCCAATGGAAATTGCGACCTGCAGCAACTTGCCGCCGATCACGATGTCACCCATGTGCAATTCCCCTATTTGTACCCCCACGCAACAGTGGATGCATCGCACGACTGGTTTGCCATGGATCACAACCGTTGCATCCTGTGCCAACGGTGCGTTCGTGTCTGCGACGAGATCGAAGGCGCACACACATGGGATGTATCAGGACGTGGTGTAGAGTCCCGAGTCATCACCGACCTTAACCAACCGTGGGGTGATTCCGACAGTTGCACAAGTTGTGGAAAATGCGTTCAAGTCTGTCCCACCGGCGCTCTCTCCAACAAAGGAAAATCAGTTTCAGAAATGTCAAAGCGACGCGAGTTTCTCCCCTATCTAGCGCAGCGAAGGAAAGATCACCAATGAGCAAGACAAGATTAGCAACAGTATGGATGGATGGTTGTTCGGGTTGTCACATGTCCCTCCTCGACATGGACGAGAGAATCCTCCAAATCGCACCCCTGATTGACCTGGTCTATAGCCCACTTGTAGACGCCAAGGAATTTCCAGAAAACGTGGATGTGGTTCTCATCGAAGGTGCAGTCAGCAGTGAAGAAGATCTCGAAAAAATCCAAAAGGTGCGCTCGCGTTCCAAATTCCTTGTGGCACTCGGCGACTGCGCCGTCACCTCCAATGTTCCCGGCATGCGCAATCAGTTCACCGTCGAAGAGGTTGAGAACCGCGCTTACATCGAAAACGCTGGTCTAAATCAGCACATTCCAAAAGAAGTCATACCGGCATTGCTCCAGCGATCCCGTCCTGTGCATGAGTTTGTTAAGGTGGATCTCTTCGTTCCAGGCTGCCCCCCGCCTGCCGACACAATTTTCTACGTTCTCTCAGAACTGCTCGCCGGAAGAATGCCCGACGTGACCGACAAAACCCGTTTCGGAAAGTAACACCATGGCAAAACAAATCATTATTGATCCGGTAACTCGCATTGAGGGACATTCGAAAATAACCATTCAGTTGGACGATCAGGGTGTCGTGCAGGATGCACGTTTTCATGTCACACAGTTCCGAGGTTTTGAAAAATTCTGCGAGGGACGCCCCTTCAGTGAAATGCCCTCGTTGACGGCCCGCACCTGCGGCATTTGTCCTGTGAGCCATCTAATGGCATCAGCCAAGGCTTGCGATGAATTACTGGCCGTAGAAATCCCCACCACGGCAGTAAAATTGCGCAGCATTATGAACCTTGCGCAAATCGTGCAGTCACATGCGCTGAGTTTTTTCCACCTTTCCTCCCCTGACCTTCTTTTCGGCATGGACGGCGATCCGGCCAAGAGACATATCCTCGGTGTCGTAGAGGAACACCCAACCCTCGCCACAGACGGCGTGATGCTACGTAAGTTCGGTCAGGAAATCATTGCTCTTCTCGGTGGGAAAAGGATTCACCCTGCATGGGTGGTACCCGGCGGAGTTAGCGAACCCCTCTCTCCGGAATCGAGGGATGCAATCCTTGCCAAAATACCGGCCGCCCTCGCCATCTGTGAACGCACCTTGTCTTGGTTTAAGGATGTACTGGAGCAGTTCCGTGATGAAATCCGAACATTTGGAAATTTTCCAAGCATGTTCATGGCCCTGGTCACTCCAACTGGAGACGGTCAGCCTGCACAGCTTGCACACTATGACGGAAAGCTCCGCTTTATAGACGCATTTGGCAAGATTGTAGAGGATCAGATTAATCCCTCACGTTACATGGATTACATTGAGGAATCCGTGGAGCCTGACTCGTATTTAAAATCTCCCTTTTACAAATCTCTAGGGTATCCTGAAGGCATTTATCGCGTTGGTCCCTTGGCCCGTTTGAATGTCATCGATAGTTGTGGTACGCCAAAGGCCGATCAGGAATGGGCCGAATTCCGTGCCCTTCGCCGCGGAACAATACTGAGTTCATTTCACCAGCACTATGCGCGCCTCGTGGAGATGCTCTACGGAGTTGAGCGAATCGAACAACTGCTCAACGAATCCGACATTCTAGACACTCGGGTGAGGGCATTTGCAAAACCAAATAAGTCGGAAGGCGTAGGCGTTTCCGAGGCGCCTCGCGGCACACTCATGCATCACTACAGAATAGATGACAATGGACTCATCACTTGGGTGAACATGATTATTGCCACTGGTCATAACAACCTGGCCATGAACAAGAGCGTCAAGCAGGTGGCCCAGCATTTTGTAAAAGCATCTCACCTTCAGGAAGGAATGCTCAATCGCGTTGAGGCAGTTATACGGACATACGACCCGTGCCTAAGTTGCTCCACCCATGCTCTGGGTCACATGCCACTGCAGGTACAGTTGCTCGGCCCTTGTGGAGAACTCTTGGATGAGATAAAAAGAGGCTGAGCGTCTGACACGGCTGGGCGACACAGCATCGGGCAAGGAAGTGAGGGGTCAGGTCCCATGAGCATTTTAATCGTTGGATATGGAAATTCTTTACGCTCCGACGATGGACTTGGTCCTAACGTGGTGACCCATCTCTCCTCACTACCTGAAATTGCGAATGACTCGACGATTACGGTAACAATATCCCATCAGTTGGTTCCCGAAATGGCTGAATTGATAGCTCAGAATCGGATTGTCGTATTTATTGATTCCAGAGCAGCATCCCCCGACCACCCTCCCGGATCAATCCACTGGGAAATGGTCCAACCTGATCCGCAAAAGCCCGTCACCATGGGGCATCATTTTACTCCTTCTGGGCTGCTTTCTTACACCAATGCCATTTTCAGAGTTCAACCGATGGCGTACGTAGCTTCCGTCTCAGCGGAATCGTTCGATTATGGCGACGCCCTGTCCCCAATAGTAAAGGCAGCCCTACCCTCCTTTGTTCAGCTTCTTCAGACAAAGATTCGGTCGTTCACTCTGAACCATTGATACAAGATCTGATACTAAGCTGTTGCAATCTATCGCAACAACAAAGTGATACAGCCCATTTTAGTTACGGCATGAGGCGGACGACCCTAAATGCAACAAGATATCAACTATGAGCTGAAACCACGATTTCAGGGCATAATGAATGTCTCTGGAGTTGCCCCAGCCAAATTAGTCATTCTTTCTGTATCGGTAGTAGGCTGCACAGGCACCTTCGTTTGAGACCATCGTTGCACCCAGGGGATGTTCGGGGGTGCAGCGAGAACCAAATGCAGGGCATTCATGGGGAAGCTTCAATCCTTGGAGAATCAGGCCACTGATGCACTCACTGGATTCCTCGGCCTGGTATTCTGAGACCCCAAAACGTTCTTCGGCATCAAAAGCTGCATACTTCTCTGTAAGAGCGAATCCGCTCTGGTCAATCCTACCAACACCACGCCATTTTCGCGGGATAATGCGAAATACTTGTCGGATGATCTCCCTTGCAGACTCGTTACCATTGGCCCGAACGGCGCGGGAATACTGGTTTTCCACCTGCGCCCTGCCCTGTTCCAACTGCTGAACGCACATCAATACACCCTGCATAATGTCCAGCGGTTCAAATCCAGTTACTACGATAGGAACATTATATTTCTTGGCAATCGGCTCGTATTCTTCTGTTCCCATGATTGCACAGACATGACCTGCAGCGAGAAAGCCGTTAACAAGGTTACTCGGAGATGAAAGGATCGCCTCCATAGCCGGCGGGACCAAAACATGGGAAACAAGCATGGAAAAGTTGCTCACCCCCTCCCGTTCTGCCCTGAAGACAGCCATTGCATTGGCAGGCGCGGTGGTTTCAAAGCCGACTGCAAAAAATACCACCTCCGAGCTGGGGTTGTCGCGGGCGATTTGCACGGCATCCAGTGGTGAGTAAACAATCCGAACATCCCCTCCCTGAGCCTTAACAAAGAGCAGATCACGTCCGCTGCCGGGCACTCGCAGCATGTCACCAAAGGAGCAGAAAATAACACCAGGCCGGGATGCGATTTGTATCGCCTTGTCAACCAACTCCAGAGGCGTCACACAAACCGGACATCCCGGACCATGAACCAACCTAAGTTTCTTGGGCAGAAGCTCATCGATTCCAAATTTTACAATAGCGTGTGTCTGTCCACCGCATACCTCCATGAGCGTCCAAGGCCTGGTAATAGTCTGGGCGATTAGCTGGGCTAGTTGTCTTGCGGCCGCCGGATCGCGGTACTCATCAATAAACTTCATTTCGCCGGTTCAGATTCCAACTCCGCAAGTTCCTCCATCTGCCTCAAATAATCAAAGATCTGGAGGGCCTCTTTCTCATCAACGGTACTGAGGGCAAAGCCTACATGAACCATGACATAGTCTCCAACCGTTGCTTCCGGGGTAAAAGCGAAGTTCACTTCTTTGACAACACCGCCAAAACTGACCCTCCCAGCACGCAGCACAGGATCATCTCCTGAAATGCTTAGAATTTTCCCTGGAACAGCAAGGCACATAATGATTTTTGAAACTTACTTGATATTCTACAGGCTGGAAACGTTCATTGCAACGGCAGCAACCTGACCTAAGGAAATTCCACCGTCATTAGGAGGAAATCGTTGATGCCAAACCGGTGTGTATCCTTCGTTTAGGAGATGCTGCACTACATGTCTCAGGAGAAACTCGTTTTGAAAACATCCACCAGAGAGAACGACTTGAGGATGTCCAATCCGCCTAGCCACATCGACAATCATTTTGACAAGAGTCCCGTGAAAGATTTTTGAAAGTTCATGGGCCGGTATTCCTGCTCGCGCTTCAGAGATGATGGCACGAACCATCGGTGCCCAATCGAGAGATTGTGGAAATGCCTCATCCGCCGCGCTAGTACAGATCGGATAAACGCGGTTATTTTCGAGCGATCCGCCCCCCGCCATCCACTCCCATTCCATTGCCGCCTGCCCTTCAAAGGAGGAAAATTGTCGGATGCCGGCTAGGGATGCCATTGCATCGAAGATCCGTCCCATGCTGGATGTGCGAGGGGCATTAAGTTTTCGTTGGAGCATGATCCGGAGATTGGATTTCTCTGCCAGAGAAAACGCACGGAGAGGTGGAAGGTCCGTCATCTCAAAAGCATCTTCGCCGAATATCTCGTACAGAAGACCCAATGCACACCTACGTGGTTCCCTGACAGCAACATCACCTCCAGGAAGCGGAAATGTACGGAGATGTGCGACGCGACGAACACCAGACGGGAATACCTCAAGAAATTCCCCTCCCCAGATAGTCCCATCAGGACCGTATCCGGTACCGTCCCATGCGATTCCCAAGACGGGTGGAACGATTTCATTCTCGGCCATACAGGAAAGGACATGGGCAAGGTGATGTTGCACTGTGATGAACCTAGATCCGGTCTCCTTAATCAGTTCCGGAGCAGCTTTGGTCGAGAGATAGTCGGGATGGGAATCGGCAGCAATTACCTGGGGTTGAATTCCGTAGAGAAACTGGAAATCTGAAATGGCTTTGTGAAATGCTCCAAAGGATGCCGCAGTGTCTAGGTCTCCAATGTGTTGACTGGAAAAAACCGAGTCACCTACTGATAGCGCAATGGTATTCTTAAGATGTGCACCCAAAGCAAGTGTCCTCGGAAAATTACTCCTTAACTGGACAGGGAGTGGTGCATAGCCACGCGCGCGACGCATAACCGATTCCCTGCCCATCATCACGCGCACTATGGAATCATCGACATGTCGCACAATACGACGATTGTGTACCAGATAGAAATCAGCAATTCCCTGAAGCTGCTGCAGCGCATCTGATTGCTCTGTGCAAATCGGCTCGTCGGAACGGTTTCCGCTGGTGGCTACAATAGGAAATGCAATCTTGGTCATCAGCAAGTGATGCAACGGCGTGTAGGGTAGCATGACGCCAAGAAGTGGATTACCTGACGCAACCGAAGGTGCAAGGGAACTCCCGTTCCTATTGCGTCTCACAAGCACAATGGGGGATTCAGGGGAACGCAGCAGTCGTTCCTCCATCTCGGAAATTACACACTCCTTCCGCACAGACTCCAAGGTGGGTAGCATCAGGGCGAATGGTTTCTCATCCCTATGCTTCCTAGCACGTAGCCGTAGGACTGCATTTTGGTTGTTTGCATCAACAACAAGCTGAAATCCTCCAAGTCCCTTAACGGCGACAATTGCGCCTTCCGCAATAGCGGCAACTGCAGCCTTTAACGCATCCCCATGGGTACACAGGATGCTTCCCCCATCACTCCACCATTCAAGATGAGGACCGCATGCCGGGCAGGCATTGGGCTGGGCATGAAAACGGCGGTCGTGCGGATCTTCATACTCCCGGCGGCAATCCGCACACATTGCAAAGTCCCGCATCGATGTGTTCGGACGATCATAAGGGAGGGCGGTCATGATACTAAATCGGGGACCACAATGGGTGCAGTTTGTGAAGGGATAGTCATGACGCCTGTTGCTCGGATCGAGGATTTCTCGAAGGCATTCAGGACAGGTTGCTATATCCGGAAGGACAATAGTGTATATTTCCCCTGTCGAATCACTTTCGCGGATTTCAAAACCCACCAGTCCAAGAGGTGCAAGCCATACGGTTTCAACGCTCTGGATGAAACTTCGAGGTGGTTTTTCAGCTTCGAGTCTCAGCAGGAACTTATCAACGCTTGGACGCATTCCCTCGAGTTCAATTGTAACCCCTTGAGAGGTATTATTAACCCAACCTGCCAGATTAAGTTCACAAGCCAGCCTGTATACACAAGGGCGGAACCCGACTCCTTGAACCCCCCCCCGGATTGTCAATCGCGCTCGCGCATGCATGTCAGAGTCGGGGTTCATCAAGAATCAACTAATCGGACCAGAACTACGAAGGAATGCAAAGACATGAGACTTACCCCAGAACGACGATCATCGCATAATATCACGCAAGGTGGGAGTGCTGCGTTGCAGTGATGAAAAAAATAGCTAGAATGCACTGGTGATCAACCTAGGGAAAAGTGAATCTAGTTTTCCCTCAAGCTGTCCAATCCCGTTTGCCGACTATCCCCAGGTGTTGATGGCACACGGTGGTGGTGGACGGCTCACGGCTCAGTTGATTTCAAAAATCTTTGCCCCTGCATTTGACAATTCATTCCTTGCTCAGCAACACGATGGCGCTCTATTGAGAGTTGGAAAGGAGAGGCTCGCGTTCTCGACGGATTCCTACGTTGTCCGTCCGCTTGAGTTCCCCGGCTGCGACATCGGTTCGATGGCGGTCTACGGAACCGTCAATGACCTTGCAATGTGCGGTGCCCGTCCTCTCTACCTAAGCGCTGGGTTCATCATCGAGGAGGGTTTTGCAATGGAGGCGCTCTGGCGTGTCGTACAATCCATGAAAGCGGCAGCCGAGGCTGCAGGCATTGTAATCGTCACAGGTGACACTAAGGTGGTGGACAAGGGTAAGGGCGACGGGTTGTTCATTAACACCTCCGGCATCGGAATCATCGAGCATGGTCACACCATCGCCCCTGTAAATATTCTTCCGGGTGATGTCATCCTGCTGAGTGGCGATGTAGGACGCCACGGAATGTCGATCATGTCCGTTAGGGAGGGACTTGAATTCGAAACTACTATCGAGAGCGACTGCGCTCCGCTTGCCACACCCGTGATGGCCCTGCTGGAGGAGGGAATCGAGGTTCATTGCCTCCGCGATCTTACCCGCGGCGGACTTTCCAGCGCTCTCAACGAATTAGCTGAGACTGCAGCCAAGGAAATTGAGATTGACGAGACCGCCGTCCCCGTCTGTGAGGAGGTACGGGGGGCATGTGAGATACTCGGATTCGACCCACTATATGTTGCCAACGAAGGGCGGTTCATCGCATTCATCCCGCCTGGCGATACAAAGCGTGCGCTCGGAATTCTAAAACGTTACTCGGTATGCGCCAATGCCACGGCAATCGGTTTCGTCCGGAATCCCTCAACTTCCACAAAGGGGCTTGTTAGAGTGAAAAGTGCCATCGGAATAAGCCGTATTCTCGACATGCTCTCCGGCGAGCAACTCCCCCGAATTTGCTGAGTTTACCGAGGGTTTTCTCCCAATGAGTTCAATATCGCTATCCACACCTGCATTCCCTCTCCGGTTCTTGCTGAAACCTCGACTACGGTAGCCTCAGGTGCAACGGCATGGATGTTGCGACGCAATGTTGCAATATCAATACCAGAGGCCGACAGAAGATCGGTTTTGCTGATCACCACAAAGCGAGCACCGCGAAAGATGGGTGGATATTTGAGAGGCTTGTCTTCTCCCTCAGTAACGGAAATTAAAACCACCCTCATTGATTCCCCGAGGTCGTAGGAAGCCGGACATACAAGGTTGCCGACGTTTTCAATAAAGAGGATACGGCAGATATTTAGATCCAATTGTTCCATACCGCTCGAAATCATCTCCGCATCCAGATGGCATACAGTTCCCGTGGTGACCTGTACGACAGGTGCCCCTTTTCCCCGAAGCCGCTCAGCATCGTTGGCGGTTTCCAAATCACCTACAATCACAGCAGCACTCACTTTTCCGTTTAGTAGCTCAAGGGTTTTTGCGAGAAACATCGTCTTTCCCGAGCCGGGGGAAGAGACAAGATTGATTGCAATCGTTCCCGTTGCGTTCAGGTAACCGCGGTTCCGTTCGGCCAGCCGATCATTCTTGATCAAGATCGGCAAGTGTACCGGCACGGTTTGAATCAATTCCTCACCAGCATGAGCATGAATCTCGCCATGGCCGTGAGTATGCTCGTGCAAAGCAGTCGCATCGTGGGAGTGAGAATGGACATGAGTATAGCGTCGACCATCAGCATCAACATGCTCATGTACGTGCTGGTGGGAGGCCCCGGCAAGACGGGCGTTTTCCCCGGGCGCATCTTGCATGGGGATGACTTTAAATGTTTCGACATGTCCGCAGCCACAATTCTCACACATAGGGATACCTCGTTAGGAAATTTTCATCTGGGTCAGTTCCAAATCAGCTCCACCCTCGCGTAGGACTAGCAATCCTCCACACCCGGAGCACTGGAACTCCATGCAATCGAGCCATTCATCCTTACCACAGCTCTGGCAGCAAAACAACCCCGGCATCTTCTCGAACTCCAGAGTTGCGTTGGCAGCTGGGGTGCCTGCCTTGAGGGAATCGAATGCAAACTCCATCGCTTCAGGCACAACCCCGGAAAGCAGGCCCACACGAATCCGTATGCTGTGTATTTCGGATCCTCCGGATTTCTGAAGATGCTCGATGGCTAGTTGCATCGTGTCCTGCATAATGGAAATCTCGTGCATTAAGATAAGCACGAGGAAGGAATCCTCGGAAATTCTGAAGAAGATTTCCTGTAAGTTTCACGCATGGCATGAATTCATAGCAGGGAATTCCCTAAAAGATAAGCTTGTATTTCATTAGCACAGCTTATAGGATTTTTTCAGATTGAAATCAATTCGATCAGCACAATCCAAGAAGGAGGAACCTCATAACGGCTCCTCGAGAACAGGTAACCCTCTTGTGTTGGTTATCAATTCCGGAAGCAGTTCGCTGAAATTTGCGCTGATTTACCCTGAAACCGGTGAAATTCCAATCAACGGTCTTGCCGATCGCCTCAATAGCCCGCAAGCAACTCTCAAGATAAATTCAGCAGCCGGATCTTCGGAAACCCTTTCCATTCCATCGGAAGGCCACGCAGAAGCCTTGGACGAAGTGCTGCGTCATCTCCATTCCTTTAATGTTGAAGCGGTCGGTCACCGGGTGGTCAACGGGGGAGAAAAATTCAACGAAAGTATCGTCCTCGACGACAATTCCGAAGCCGCCATTGCTGCCTGTGACGATATTGCGCCGGTTCACGCACCGGCCAATGCGCTGGGAATTCACGTGGCACGGAAGAAATTTCCTGAACTCACCCACGTAGCAGTCTTTGATACGGCCTTTCACCAGACCATTCCTCCACAAGCGTTCATGTACGGTGTGCCCCACGAGTGGTACGAAAAATTCCGCGTCCGCAAGTATGGATTTCACGGGAGCAGTCACCGATATGTCTCACACGAAGCCGCAATCCTCCTTGGAAGGGATCCGGCGGACTTTCAGTTGATCACGGCCCATCTGGGCAACGGTTCGAGTGTCTGTGCCATCCGCAACGGCAAAAGCATGGACACAAGCATGGGTTTCACTCCCCTTGAAGGCCTTGTGATGGGAACACGCTGTGGAGACATTGATGCCAATGTGCTACTCTTCATACAGGGGCACACCGGTTTTTCCCTTGCTGAGATCACCGACATCCTCAACAAAAAAAGCGGCATGTTGGGCTTATCGGGTATCAGTGGCGATATGCGCACGCTGCTGAAGGAGGAAGCCCAAGGACACAAGGGAGCCCATCTTGCAGTGGAGGTATTCTGCTACCGACTTGCCCGGCACATTCTGGCTCTTGCCGCAGCACTTGATCGCATCGACGCCCTTGTTTTTACAGGTGGGATCGGTGAAAATTCGTCACCCGTTCGCGCGAGGACTCTTGAACATCTTAAAGTTCTCTCCCCTGTACTTGATCCTTCGCTTAATGCTGTTCACGGCGTAGGAAGCTCGGGAAGAATCACAGCCTCGGATTCCCGCCTGCTTGCACTCGTTGTCCCAACCAATGAAGAACTTGTCATCGCCCGTGAAACCGCGCGCCTAGTCAATCATCGCCCTTGAAAACACCCCACACCCTTTTTCTTGCGCCGGTCGGCAGCGGATGCGGACTTACTTCCCTTTCACTGGGTCTATTTAGGGCTCTGGATAAACACGGCATCAGAGTCTCGTTTTTCAAGCCGATCGGACAGACGGACGATGGTAAGGACGAGCTTGAACGCTCTACCCATTTCATCCTTCAAACAACAGCCCTTCGTCCCCCCACCCCGATTCCCCTGGAGGAGGCGGAACGACTGATAGGAACCGGACATCTAGACGACCTGCTTGAGCAGATAGTTCGCTCCTTCCACGAGTCTGCCGAGAATGCCGATGTGGTGGTTGTCGAGGGGCTCATTCCTCACGCTGATTCAAACTACACCTCTGAACTCAACATTCACGTGGCCCGCACCCTTAGCGCAGAGGTTATTCTGGCCTGCAGCGCAGCCAATTCGACTCCAGCCGAAGTCGAGGAAAAAATCGGTATCGCTGCACAGCAGTTTGGTGGTGTCAGCAAAAAGGGTGTCATTGGATGCATTATCAACAGGATCCCGTCTTCTTCTCGTAAGTCGCCTGCAGAGATACGTAACGAGTGGTCCCGCAACAGTGCCCTTCTTCAACCGAACCGTTGCCGCATCATCGCTGCAGTTCCTGAGAACCCCGACATGCTCGCCTGTAGGACGGTGGATATCTGTCGCTATCTCGACGCAAAGGTCATCCACGAGGGCGAACTTTTCACACGCAGGGCCAAGAAAATCAGCCTGATCGCCAGAACGGTGCCCAATACGATGCACACCTTTATTCCGGGTGCCATTCTTATCACCCCTTCCGACCGTACCGATGTAATACTTGGCGTGGCCATGGCGGCCCTCAACAAAATCCCCATGGCTGGCCTGATCCTTACAGGAGATATGGAGCTTGAAAAATCGCTCATGGATCTTTGCAACCCTGCCTGGGAAACAGGTCTTCCCGTGCTGAGAGTTTTCACCAACAGTTGGGAAACGGCTACGCACCTCAGCAGCATGAGCAAGGAGGTTCCTTCCGACGACATCGAGCGAGCCCAACACTCGATGGACTTCATCGCAAATCAGATTGATTCTGACTGGATCACCTCGGAGTGCTCCTCCCCTGTCGAACCTAGGATGTCCCCTGCAGCCTTCTGCTTCAGGCTGACGGAACTTGCAAGAAGGAAGCCGCGGCGGATCATCCTTCCTGAAGGGGAAGAACCCAGAACGATCCGGGCAGCCTCCCTCTGCATAGAAAGGCGGATAGCCCAGTGTATACTTCTGGGAAATCCCGATACCATCCGCACGGTGGCGGCTCGTCAGGAAATCGAACTTCCCGAGTCCCTTCAAATCATCAATCCGGAATTGGTCCGCTCGAAGTACGTTGCTCCCTTGGTCGAAATGCGTAAGCACAAGGGGCTGAAGCCTAACGACGCCGAAGAAATGCTGGAAGATACTGTCTGGCTTGGAACAGTGATGCTGGCCCTGGGGGAAGTGGACGGTTTGGTATCCGGCGCCATCCACTCTTCAGCAAACACCGTCAGACCGGCCCTTCAAATCATCAGGACACAACCTGGCGTCAAGGTTGTGTCATCGATCTTCTTCATGTGCATGCCGGAGCAGGTTCTCATCTACGGTGACTGCGCCGTCAATCCAAACCCGGATGCCGAGACGCTTGCGGATATTGCCATCCAGAGTGCCGAATCCGCCATCCGGTTCGGAATACCTGCACGGGTTGCGATGATCAGCTACTCGACCGGAGAATCGGGTTCCGGGATCGATGTTGAAAAAGTTCGCGAAGCCACCGCCATTGCCAAGGCAAAGCGACCAGATCTCCTCATTGACGGTCCTCTACAATACGATGCTGCAGCAATCCCAGAAGTTGCTGCACAGAAAGCTCCGGAAAGCCCCGTGGCAGGCCGGGCTACTGTCTACATTTTTCCAGACCTGAACACCGGTAACACCACCTATAAAGCCGTGCAACGAAGCGCCAAAGTGATTAGTGTTGGCCCGATGCTTCAAGGTTTAAAACGCCCCGTCAATGACCTCTCGCGGGGTGCTTTGATAGAGGATATTATCTATACCATCGCCCTCACGGCCATCCAAGCGGCTGAATAGAAAATGAATCGATAAAAACTATTTTTCCCCCAGAGAAAATTTCTATTGAAGCAACAAAATATGATAAGTTATACTAATAACGTTTTGAAAACGGCACATGAATTCGCAACTACCGATGCGAATGATGCAGTTGCATCGGTTGCCTACCGCCTTTCTGAAACCATAGCGATCTATCCGATCACCCCTTCTTCGGCGATGGCCGAGTCATGTGACGAATGGCTTTCCAAGAAACGCCTAAATCTATGGGGTGATATTCCCAGCCTGATTGAGATGCAGTCCGAGGCAGGAGCAGCAGGAGCAATTCACGGAATGCTCCTAGCCGGCTCGATGAGCACGACATTCACAGCTTCCCAGGGCCTTCTGCTCATGATTCCGAACATGTACAAAATCGCGGGAGAACTGCTTCCGTTTGTCATGCACGTGACAGCGCGGACTCTTGCAACGCATGCCCTTTCTATTTTCGGTGATCATTCCGATGTCATGGCCTGCCGTCAGACTGGTTTTGCAATGCTCTGCTCTGCCTCAGTTCAGGAGGCTCAAGACATGGCATGTATTGCCCACGCAGCAACACTGGAATCCCGTATTCCCTTCCTTCATTTTTTTGATGGCTTCCGTACATCGCATGAAGTTCAAAAGTTCGAGTACCTTGATGATGAAACGATCCGGGCGCTGATAAATCCCGAAGATATTGCCGCTTTCCGGGCACGCGCATTAACTCCTGATCGCCCTTCCCTCAGAGGTACCGCTCAAAACCCGGATGTCTTTTTTCAAGCCCGCGAAGCTTGCAACAGGTATTATGATGCGCTTCCGGGCATTGTTTCAAAGCTCATGGATCGTTTCGGCGAACTGACCGGAAGACATTACCAGTCCGCCCAGTATTCAGGGCATCCTGAGGCCGACAGGGTCGTCATCATCATGGGTTCTGGGGCCGAAACAGTTGGCGAAACCGTCAAGGCTTTGAATGCTAGCGGAGAAAAGGTCGGCCTTCTTCAAGTGCGCCTTTACCGCCCCTTCCCTGCCGCCGAAATTATAGCAGCCATTCCCGCAACTTGCCGAAGCATCACGGTCTTGGATCGAACCAAGGAACCGGGTGCCCCTGGCGATCCGCTGTATCTAGATTTTCTTACTGCTCTGTCCGAGGCTCGTGCAGAAGGAAAACTTCACTTGGAAGTCGAACCAATCGTTGTGGGAGGCCGCTACGGCCTCTCATCCAAGGAATTCACCCCTGGGATGGTCAAGGCCGTCTTTGACAACCTGCTTGCGGAGCGCCCCAAGAATCACTTTACGATCGGAATCAACGACGATGTCACTGGGCACTCCCTTACTTATGACGGGGATTATGACATTGAACAGCCAACGACAACCCGTGCGGTATTTTTTGGTCTTGGAGCAGATGGCACGGTCGGAGCCAATAAGAACTCGATCAAAATCATCGGTGGCCAGACGCCAAATTATGCGCAGGGATATTTCGTCTACGACTCCAAAAAATCAGGTGCTGTCACCATTTCTCACCTGCGCTTTGGCCCGGAGCCGATC
>Ga0007854_10000758_pt1 | contig 20833 bp, 21 predicted proteins | sample CryBogCBH12Aug08_FD_60382 | JGI IMG/M metagenome (GOLD analysis project Ga0007854, IMG submission 60382) | Freshwater microbial communities from Crystal Bog, Wisconsin, USA - CBH12Aug08 | ecosystem: Environmental > Aquatic > Freshwater > Lake | place: Crystal Bog, Wisconsin, USA | collected... | reverse complement strand
ACGCGCTGTACAAAGTCATCAACGCCACAAAGGACCTGTCCACTTTGCCGGTGGTCCTGAAGGAAGGCGTCATCTACCAAAAGGGTTTGCGGGGCATTCCGGCGCGCTTCTCCAATCTGTCCATGACTATTCGCCTTGGCTTGGCCCTGGTAGTGATGATAGCCTTCGGCACGTTGCCCGAACTGCTGGACCTGCAGGGTGCTCTGGCAGTGGCTGTGCGGCTGGGTGCGCTGACTTTGGGCGCGTTGGGCGTCATGGCCTGGTTTCACCAGCGCTTTGCCCGCGCTTTTAGCGAGGCTCAACGGTTCGCCAACGACCTGGCCGGCTGCAACCTGACCACACAAGCCGATGGCAACTTCCCGCCACCGATGGGGGCGCTGGTGCGTTCCCTGAGGCAAATTCAGATCAACTTGCAGGCGGTGGTCGGAGATGTCCGTGTGGAAATTAGCAATTTCACACAGGCCGCCGAAGAAATCGCCGATGGCGGCACCGACCTTTCAGATCGCACCGACGCGCAGGCCCGCAGTCTGCAGGACACCGCATCGTCCATGGACAAGCTCTCAGAGACGGTACAGCGCACCGCCGAGGTCGCGGCCCAAGTGGCCGGGCAAAGCGTGCGCAGCACCAACGTGGCCCAGAAAGGTGGCGCCGCAGTGCATCAGGTCGGCGAAATCATGTCTGCCATCGATGCGTCTTCCGCCAAGGTGCAGGAAATCATAGGCGTGATTGAGGGCATTGCATTCCAGACCAACATCCTGGCACTCAATGCTGCTGTAGAGGCGGCGCGGGCTGGCGAACAGGGGCGCGGTTTCGCGGTTGTCGCCACCGAAGTCCGGGCTCTGGCGCAGCGCAGCGCCACGGCGGCCAAAGAAATACGGGAGCTGATTTCCCATACCACCGATCAGATTTCCGATGGCACGCGCCAGATGGTCAGCGCAGCCGGCACGATAGATGAGGTCGTGGAATCGGTGCGGGAGGTGGGTCAGCTGATCGAGCGCATCTCGATGGCCACACAGGAGCAAGAGGTCGGAATCGGACAGGTCAATCAGGCCGTGAGCCAGCTCGAGTCCGTGACGCAACAAAATGCGGCGCTGGTTGAGCAGTCTGCCGCTGCGACAGAAGGACTGAACACCAGCGGAGTCATGCTGACCCGCGCAGCGCAGGTGTTTCAGCTACCGCATTAGCGATCAGGACGTACCGTCCAGTTTCTCCAGAATATCCGTCGGTGCGGCACTGCGCAAATAGTCGGTCAACCTTTTCCCCGCTTCATCCTGGAATAGACCGTCCTTGCCTTCAACGGGAAGTACGCTCATTATCCGGTCCACCCGAAAGCTACGAAACCCGTCGCGAACCTCGCACCACGCGGCTAAAGTCCAAACCTTTCCCCAATAGAAGCAGCCCAGCGGCCTCAAGATTCGCAACGTCAAGCGGTCGGATGCATCTCTGTACTGCACATTGACCTTACGGTGCGATTGCGCAGATTCCCGCAAGGTCTGCAAGACAGACTGCACCGCGGGATCAAGCCCGATGGGCGGTGCGTATACAGCCATGCTTTGCGCGGCTATTCGTGAAGCGACCGGTAAAGCAGACAATATTTTTCCGAGCGCCACTTGCGACAATTGCGCCAACACCGGGTCTTGCCAGACCTGTGCCATACGTACCGAAGCGACTAGCGCCCGTGCTTCGTCCGCAGTAAACATCAGCGGCGGCATATCAAATCCCGGACCCAGTCGATAGCCCACGCCCGCCTCGCCTTCAATGGGCACGCCCTGATGCTGCAGGTCGGACACGGCACGGTAAATCGTGCGTTGTGAAACTTCCAGACGCTTCGCCAGAAACGCCGCCGTAGTCAGGCGGCGACCCCGGATGAGCTGAACGATTTGGAACAGGCGATCTGCACGGCGCATATTAGGTCAGACTGTAAACGTATTCGAATACAACCAACCTATACCTAACCCGCACAATCAAACCTATAAATGCAATGGCACCGGATCAGCTTGCATGGCATTTGCAATCAGACGCATATCTGCTTCTGTCACCATAAACAATCCAAAGCGAAACTTATAGCCCCAACGCGTGCGGTCTTCCACAAACTCCAGGTGGTCCAACAATGGAGCAATCGGTGCCTCATTCGCTGGTACATAAGTCACATCACGCCGAAACGGCACGAACCCGCCCCCCATGTCGTACGCGTACGGCTCACCCTGCTGAACGACTCCAATAGACACAAAGCTTTGCAGCCGGTCTTTGCCGCCCATGGTGACAGCCGGCGCGTAGTAGGCCACCCGGTCGCCTGGCAGCACGCGCTTGAGAGGTGCGCACTTGCCGTGGCAAACTTGCATAAACCCGTTTTCAGGATTCTGGCAACCGCGTCGGGCGTGTTCGGCACTGGCCACGGCTATCCAGTTCCGGCGTTCGATGGACTTGTCAAACAAGGGCATGGTGACCAACCCTGCTGTGGTCACGTCCAACCTGCACTGCGCCTGCGTCGTCGCTCTTTTCATGGGATGGCCTCTCTGAATTGGAAAGGTCCAGATGATGCGTGAGGGCTACTGACAACGTGGTGTCAGGTAAGTACGAAATTTGCGTCCGGTTGTGGAAGCGGTGGCGGTGTATCGCCCAGCATTTCGCGCAAGCTGGCATCGATGCCAGACACCATTGCATCCAGTGCCAGATCGTTGGCCTCAAGACCGAACGGGTTCTCGATCTCGTCGCTCAACGCCTCTAATGCGAAGAAGGTGTAAGACACGAAGGTCACCACCAGCGGCGTCATCAGGCCAATGCTGTCAACCAGCCCAAAGGGCAACAAGGCGCAATACAGGTAAACGCTGCGGTGCAGAATAACCGAATAGGCAAAGGGCAGCGGCGTGTTGGCAATGCGTTCGCAACTACCAAGCGCGAACGACATACTGTCCAATGAACTTTCCATCTTGTGCGCAATCACCGGCTCAAGATCGCCAGACTCGCGGCATTCCCGCAGCCATTGGCCCAACCAGACCAGCACGTGGGTTGGTGCCGAGCGCATGCCGTCCAGCTGTGCGCTGACCTCTGGCGGCAATAGCCCCTCGGTATGCAAACTGGCAGCTTGGCCACGCAACTGGTTTCGCATCGTGCTGGCAAATGCAATCAGTCCCAATACAAAGGGCCTGACATCGCGCTTGGGCGCTATTGCTACAAGGGCCTGGCGCGTCAGGTTTCGCGCGTCCACCAACACACTGCCCCAGTGCTTGCGCGCCTCCCAAAAGCGGTCGTAGCTTGCATTGATGCGAAATCCCAGAAAGATGGCGAACGAAACTCCCATCAAAGAAAACGGGCTGGCTGTGAGTGTGACTTTCCACAAAAATAGCTGGCCATGCAAAGCCACCACTGCGCAGGAAAGGGCAAAAATAAATAGTTGCTGACTGTAGATTCGGTGTACCAGAGAGCCCCGCCGCACAAGCAGCAGGCGCACCCAGTGGGGCCGGGGACGAATAATCACAATGAAGCGGTCTGTTCAGACAATTAATAGGCAGAGCACATTGTCTCTGACATCTCCCAGCATCTCCGAATTATTAGGGGCCTAAGCTTAATTTTTCGCCAGCGCGAAGAGCGGCGTTCGCTGATACGGGCTCTGCCCCGCCCGCGCGCTATCTTCAGTCCTGAAATAGTTGCGTAAATGGTCGTCGTGGTTAGCCCTGGACCGACCTGCTATAAGCGTAGAAGACTTCATCGCGTATCCAGCCAAGGGATTCATACAATGACTGGGCTGTGAAATTAGTCTTGGCAGTTGTGAGGTCGAGCCTTGCGAATCCGTTTTGCGCAGCGTGTTGCTCTGCTGTGAGCAACAGGGCCCGTCCGATACCTGATTTGCGTTCCCCGGACACAACGAATAGGTCATATAGTGCATAAACAGGTTTTGCCGCCACCGAGCAAAAAGTGGGATACAACTGGCTAAACCCAACGATGCGCCCCTCGTATTCGGCAACAATCACCACAGATTCGTTTTTCTGAATGCGCTGTTGAATAAACTCTGTCGCCAGTTGAAGGTTTGATTCCTGTTCGTAGAACTGCCGGTATAAATCGAAAAGAGTTGCGACGGCAGCGATATCCAATGGCGTGGCTAGTCGTGTCGCAATGGCGTTCACCATGATTTCCTACTTGGTCCAGTTCTCGACTTCAAGGCCCTTCACGCGCCCAAAGTCCTTAACATTATTTGTGACGACAATGGCTCCCAATGCCCGCGCGTGGGCCGCGATCATGAGATCAGCAGCACCTAACTGCGCGCCACGTTTCTTCAAATCTGAACGAATCTCAGCGTAATGTTTCGCCGCATGTTGAGGCCAGTCCAGAACTGCCAGATGCAAGGCCAGGCTTTCAAGAACCACTTGATTCTGTTTGCGCTTAACGGTTGCACAAACCTGAACGCCATAGCTAAGCTCGGCAAACGTTACTGCCGACATCACCTGTTGCTGCAGAGGCACCGATTGAACTTTTTCCGCCAGCGTCTGGGACTCCTCTCTCATGAGAAATATGCAGGTATCGGTGTCCAGCATAAACAGTTGCAGCGTCAAAAAGTGCGCTCCTGTATCGGCATACGGTCGCGTTCTGCCATAAAGTCGGCAGAAGCCTTCACTGCGCAAGCGAAGAAGCCTGACCAATCCGTCGGTCGAGGCGTCAAGACCACGCTTTCTCCTTCCCGGCGAATGAATACTTCGCGCACAGACTCAGGAAACCGATACTCAAGCGGCATAGTGACCGTCTGCGAACGGTTGTTCCATCCGACGCGTGCGGTCGGCCTAGGGGTCGATGTTTTATGTCTTGCCATGTACTTCAGTATATGGCTGTACTTGCCATATAGCAAGATATATATTTATTGTTGTCCACAGGTTGCTTCGATTGGTTGGATCACCCGATTCCATGCGCCAGATAGTCTTCCAGTCGCGCGGGCGCCAGTCTGTCAATAATAGAGCCCCTTCAACAGAACTTTGAACATGACAGACTCCACTTCAGATTCGCATTTTTCCAAGCCATTGCTAGTGCGCATGTTTGTCGCCCGACCCAGGCTGCTATTGAGTGTATTCATAGGTTTTGCGACCGCTTTTTTGCTCCCCGAAGGATTTGCCAGGCAGGCGGTGACACGCGCCATCATCGGCTGGAACGTTGGCGCCATCCTGTATCTGGTGCTGGCCATGAAGATGATGTTCTGGTCTACGCATGAGCGCATGCAAGCCAGGGCGCGGCAACAGGACGAAGGCAGCACCGTGGTACTGATTCTGGTGATTACGTCCGCGCTGATGTGCATCGGCGCCATCGTGGCCGAACTGGCCGTGGTGAAGGACCTCAAGGGTGAATTGCGTTACGCCCACATCTTCCTGGCTGCGCTGACCATTGTGACCTCCTGGGCCTTCACGCAGACCATGTTTGCACTGCACTATGCGCATGACTATTATGTATGCACCATTCACGGAAAATCTGGGGGACTGGACTTCCCCGGTGGGCACCCGCCCGACTATGGTGATTTCCTTTATTTCGCCTGCGTTATCGGCACTTCGGGTCAGACTGCCGATGTGAGTTTCAGCAGCAGGAAAATGCGCCGAACAGGCTTGCTGCACTGCGTGCTTGCCTTCTTTTTCAACACGACGTTGGTAGCACTGACCATCAATATCGCTTCGGGATTGTTTTAGTAGAACTGCTTGTCTTCAGGGAAAGTGGCTTGTTTACACAGCGAAAGTCAGCTATCGGGTTGCACGTTTAAACGCACGTCTGATGCTTTTCAAGCCATTATGTACGTTCCCCGTATTGGGTGCTGCAACACCGTCAAACGGTGGTTTGATAAGCTGCAAATTCATGTGCGCAGAGCACCCTGAAATTAGGAACCAATCCTGAATTTCACTTGCGCATCCTTTGCTTGCGAAGTATGAAACCTGAGAGGTGGAGGGTGCCGGGTCGCCTGCGTTTGTAACGTTCGATACGACGATATGTAGCATTGGCTACAACGATTGTTCGATTTGTTGATAACTGCCATCTTTTAAGTGGACGGCGCGAGTGTGGGCGGCTCTAACGGGAAGGCACGCTATTTGCTAACGTATACAGCGAATCGACAAACCGTCGATTTTGTCCGACGCATTTACCGCAAATCTTATCTTGACGGGAGGGCACTAACGATGGGTCTATCACTATTAACCAATAGTAATAACGAGTTGGGTAGAACCTGCCCGGTACAAGAAAGCCCGGCAAGACACTGGATGTCCGACCTTCCCAGGCAGCTCAAAGATCTGGTCATTACGCCTGTGCGGTTCGACGTTCACCATGAGCATGAGATCGCGGCTGAGCGAACCATTGGGCGCGACGTATTCGGCAAGATCTGCTTTTGTGACTCCAAGTATGTGCTTACTGATTTGCAGTCAGATGACGGAGACACCTTGTATGAAGATCCGGCATATGCGGAATCGACAACATCCTGGCGCATGGTCGATTCGCGTTGGCTGGTCTGTCGCACCACTAAAGACCGCACACGCTGCAAAGGTTACCAGACGCGCATTTTCGTATGTGAGTCCATGCCCAACTGAAACTATCCCGTCTGGAGAATCACTATGCGAGTCCCATGCCAAATTCGTCCCAAAAACTGACAGGAAAGCTGCTGATAGACACCGCGGTGGGCAGCTTCCTGGGCGAGAAACGTATTCGCCTGCTCGAAGCTATCGACCGCACCGGTTCTATTTCGCAGGCCGCAAAAGCAGTTCCGCTTTCCTATAAAGCGGCGTGGGATGCGGTTGATGATATGAATAACGTCGCGCCCGAACCGCTGGTGAAGCGCAGTACCGGCGGACGCCACGGCGGCGGTACCGAACTCACTTCCTTTGCCCGCCGACTGATTGCTTTTTATCGTGCGCTGGAAGCCGAGTCTCAACTGGCACTGGAGCGGCTCACCGCCAATCTGGAGCAAAGCGGGGTGCGTAACGCCGACGATTTTCGCCAGGCTTTAAGGAGAATGTCGATGAAGACCAGTGCACGCAATCAGTTTGCCGGACCCATTAAAGCTATTCGTGCGGGGGTTGTAGATACGGAGGTGACGCTCGAACTTGCACCCCAACTGCAACTGACGGCGGTCGTTACGCGCGAGTCGTTCGAGAACATGGGGCTTGAAATCGGACGTGACGTGCTGGCATTTGTAAAAGCCTCGTCAATTTTGCTGGTGACGGGCGAAGACGCCCACATTTCGGCCCGCAATCAGTTTACAGGTGTGATTACAGCGATTCATAAAGGCCAGGTCAATTCTGAAGTAACGATCGCCATGCCCGGCGGACGGCATGTTATTACTGCGGTGATCACCGACGACAGTGTCACGCGACTAACGCTGGCAGAAGGGCTCTCAGCGACCGCCGTTTTTAAGGCCTCCAGCGTATTTCTGGCTGCAATAGATTGAAATTTTTACAGGAGTCTTCTGATGAAAACTATTCCGTTTAAGAGCAGCCTGCTTGCTTCTCTTTTGTTGATTGCATCGATAGCCCATGCCGATGAAGTGCCGGTAGCGGTCGCTGCCAATTTCACTGCTCCCATGAAATTGATAGCTGCCGAATTTGAGAAAGACACCGGCGACAAGGTGGTGGCGTCGTATGGATCAACCGGCAAGTTTTATACCCAGATCAAGAATGGTGCCCCATTCGAAATTCTGATTGCGGCAGACGATGAAACACCCGCCAGACTGGTGAAAGAAAACGCGGCAGTTGTGGGCTCGCAATTTACCTATGCCAGAGGAAAGTTGGTGCTGTGGTCTGCCAAACCGGGGCTGGTAGATGCAACTGGCGGAATATTGAAGAACGGCAGCTTTGCGCACATTTCAATTGCGGACCCAAAGCTCGCGCCCTACGGAGCGGCAGGGGTGGAGACACTGAAGGCGCTGGGCGTATATGACACGCTGGCACCGAAGGTGGTGACGGCAGAAAACATTGGTATGGCCTATCAGTTTGTTGTCACCGGTAATGCTGAACTGGGCTTCGTGGCGCTTTCTCAAGTTATCAAAGAGGGGAAAGTTGAGGGCTCTTCATGGATGGTTCCGCAACAACTTTATAGTCCCCTCCGACAGGATGCCGTTACGCTGACCAATGGCAAGGGAAAGGCCGCAGTGGACGCCCTGATGAAATACCTCAAGGGCGAAAAGTCGCGCAATATCATCAAATCATTTGGTTACGAGCTACCCTAGACCAAACAATCGCCGTTCGTGGCGTCCGGCCCCATGTCCAATGTGGCTGCATCCAAGACGCAGATCTACATTCAATGTTGAAAGCCGCGTCGGACCCAGTCATAGCTGCTGTGGCTGCCAGCGCGGTGACCAGAGGGCCGCAAATGCCAGCCCACAATACCAGTCGCAAATAATCATTGAGAGACGGCAAGCTCGGGTCGAAATGCTGATCACGATTCAATAGCCAGTAGCAAAACAAGCAACCCAAGGTGATGCCCAGGCCGTTCGTTATGGAAGATATAAGCGCGGAGCCAAATAACGCACGGCTAAGAATAGAGCCAACAAGAATTCCGGGCCAGTACCTTTTGCCACCTGCCAACATAATGCCAACACCGAGGCCGACTGCTGGGCGAATAATGGCTATCTCCATACCAGCACTGGCAAAGAATTGGCTGCTGCCCCATGACAGCAAAAAAATGCTTATACCAACAGCGACCATCGTCGATATGTTGCGCCGGAGTAAGTATTAATTTCGGTCATCCAGACCATTTAACGCGTTGTAGAGCCCTAGTCTATCGGTAATTGATTGGAGTGACTACCTGGTTTTCTGAAATTAAATATGTTCAATAACGATAACAACCTTCGTCTTTCGCTTGGACACTGCTTATTCATACGAATTACTGGCGACCAAGTGACTGTCCCGCTCCTGATTGCCAATGACCACATTCGATCGGGCTGAAATTCTGATGGTCTTTGAGTAGTCAGCGTCAAAGCCCTGGTCAAAGATTTCTACGAATGCGTTGTTGGTATGAATCTCAACCGTCAAATCTGGATGCTCCCTGACCAACTTTGCCAGTATCGGCCCGGGGAACGTCTGAACAGCGATGCGCCGAGCCGACGCTTGCGAGGAGGTTGTTAACTGATTGAAGCAAGTAATTGACAATTCTTTACCAAAGCAGCAGTCAGCCAAGTTTTTGTGTATGGCGTTGTGTGAGTAACTTCGATATTTCGAAGCCTTAGTAACCCAAACCTCAATGGAGAAATTTCAAATGAACAAACTTCTTGCAACTCTGATCGCTGGTGTTTTCTCAATTGGCGCATTCGCTCAGGCACCTGCTGCTGCTCCTGCAACTCCTGTGAAAGCCGAGGCCAAAGCTGAAGCCAAGGACACGAAGAAGGACGCCAAGGTGGAAGAGAAAAAAGAAACCAGGACTGAAAAGAAATCTGAAGTGAAGTCCCAAAAGAAAGCCGATAAGGCGACTCACAAATCTGAGAAGAAAGAAGACAAAAAGGACGAAGTGAAGAAGTAATCCGCTTCCTCATATCCAACGCATTACGGGCCCTTGGGCCCGTTTTTTTTGGGAGTTCAATGCGATCGGTCCGTCTGCTGCGCCACTGATGTGACCACTTCGCGGGCCCACGCCGGCATGTCCGGCACGCAACCAAGCAATTGCCCTTGGTTGATGATTGCCACCGCCCTATAGCGCCCCATGCCCAGCTTTGCGGATGGCCGACTGTTGTCCAGCAATATAGCCAGGTTAACCCGCGATGAGGCCGTGCACAGGTTTGCGCGCACGCGGGGATAGCGGATACGCTGAGTGGCTTCATCAACACCATGAGCGCCGCGCAACGCACGCTGCCGTACCCGCTCGATTAACGATTCGAGGTCGTCGGAGCAGACTGCGACCATGACCGTTTGCAGGCCCGCTTGTTGGGCACGGTCCAGTTCGGCAAGCCGGTGCCCGTCTGGATCGGAGAACACCGTCTCGAAGACAAAATTGCTGTTTGCCGCCTCTATGCGCAGATCTCGCTCGGCGTGCATCTGCTTTTGGGCTTGCTTTTGCAAGACACTAAGTGCTGCTGGGTCTAACGCGCTGAGCGGTGTGTCTTGGCCAAAATGGGCATCGACCAACTCACGTACCATTTCATCGGCATTCAGGAATTCCAGCTTTTGTTCGAAAGCGATTTTGCTAATCAAGGTTTCATATGCCGTGGACTTGCCCGCACCGTTTGGCCCTGCCAGCATGATGGCCAGTTTTGCGCCCGTTGCAGCGCGCTGCAACTCGGAGGTGAAAAGTTCGAATAGCTCCGCTGAGGTCAATCTGTCTCCAAGCCATATTCTTCCGGATTGGCGAGGATCTTGGCGGCCCCCTTGCCTATGGATTCGCTTAGCTGCGCCTGCGATGCTGCATTTCGTTGCTCGATGTTTTTGATCTGTAGCAGCATCTGGTGGAACTTTGGCAGCAGTAGAGTCGTGGGTAGGGTCTCCGCAATGAGCAAAGCCCCTAGCGTTTCGCCGGCCTCATCAAATGGCTCGTCTAAGTACGCCCCTGGAATGGATGGCAACAACGCCCACACCACCGCCAGCATTTGCACATGGGTCAAACGCCTGCGTGCCCCATCGCGCAGAACGGACAGGTCGTCCTGACGCAACCAGTCGTAGATAGTTACGCGCGAGACCCGCATCACATCGGCAAGCTGCTTGATGTTGAGCCCGAAGGCCTGGCGAATCTCCCGGATTATTTCGTTCAATGTTGCGGGTGCTTGCCATTTCGTTGTGCGCAAATGCAAAGCAATCCAGCCCATCTCCGGGTTGAACCCTGTGCCATGACACAACTCAGTGCTCTCGCAATTGATGGCCCCCACCTGCACAGTGACGGCGTAGGCGACACCGCTGATTCGCACCAGCGAGGTCCCACATTGGCGATCTACAAACGGCGCGTACGCGGCAAGCCGTGCATCGTTTGGTGTGGCCTGTAGGTTCATGTGCTTTCTCCGCCGGTGATTGGTTCGCCCCATTCTTTTCGGGCCATGCTGGACACCATGGTCTTAAAGGTATTGGAGAGGTCTTGGTGCATGGTCTTGAAATCTTCGCAGATTTCCTTCTCTAGTGGGTCCCATGCTCCGCCCTCCATCCACCGGTCTGTGTCGATCACCGCGGTGGGCTGCTCAGCGGAACCAGGCATTGCGCGGGGCTCCAACAGACCCTGCAGATCCGCGGGAAGTCCTGGTTTGCCAAAGCCGCGCATGAATTGCAGGCGCATGCGGCCCCGCTTAAATTCAATGTCGTGCAGCGAAACGAACATGCCGGGCTTGGCCAAAGCCCCCTTGAAAGCCGGCGTGGCCGACTGATTCCACGGCGGGTTCACATAGTCCTCAGGGAGCTTGCCATCGGTTGGTACCACGAAGTCTACGTATCGCAGGCCCAGCCGTGACACACTGCCTTGCAGCCCCGCTTCTTTGAGGCTGCCCACCATAGGGAACCACAGGTTCATCAGGTGCTTTGAGTCACGGTATTCATTGACCGCAATGGTCAACGAGCCAGGCTCGATACGAACCACCATGCGCCCATCGCTTTTGACGATGTTGTAGCCCGTTCCCGTCTGCGTGACGGTTTGTTTGGGCACCGCTCCGGGTTCCATTTCAATTTTGATCTCCATCAAAGGCGCTGGCTGTGCTGGCAAAAACTCTCCTTCATGGAGTTTGCTGATGGCCAGCTGCAGCTTCTCTGTGAATCCATCTGGTTGGGCTGGAAATCGGACTTGCGCCAAAACGAATACCACGGGCGCTTGCGCCCATTGACCCGCTCCTTGGGTCGGCGTGCTTTTTGACATTAGGCTCCTTGCGGTTTACGTCAAATTTTACACGCCCGTTGACAATCGGCAGGCCTTTGATCCAAAATAACTTTACAAACTTACTTTACACTTCCTGAAAAGAAGCCTCCTATGTCAGCAGTCACTAACATGATTTTGAATATGGGCCCGGTTGCGGTTCACTAGGCCAAGCTGAGCTACGCGCAGTTGGCGCACTTGGCCTACACCGGCGCCCCATCAGCCGAGCACTCCGATATTCGTTACACCGTGACGGTCAGCTATGAGGACGGCAGCGGCGAGCAGTCGTTGTCCTTGAGCCCGCATCCAGTCGACGTCAAAGAAGGGATGGTTTGCAATGTCCGGAAAACTGGCCGTTCCTAAGCAAGCGCTGGAACCCTTCGTGCAAGCCCGCGCTCCAATGGCCCCCAGCTTCCAGATCTGCGAAGTCGTGCCGGCGCAGTTCCGGTTTTCCAACAAGCCCGATGGCTTCACCAGCTACGCCACGCACTTCGAGAAAATGCGCCACTACTGGAACCAACTGGTGGGCGAGGCGCTAGCTCTGGACCCGTTCCTGAACGCACGCCTGCAGCAGCGCTTTGGGAAAATCCGCGTGACGACTCTTGTCTCACCCTTCGCCTACTCGGATACCTGCAGCGTGCGTAGCAAATTCATGCGTCGACGGTACTGGCTCCTTTGTGCTGGACCAGGTGGCCAAGACGCCAGTGCATGAAATCCACATCTTCGACAACAAGAATTTCGAGTCGCAAAACGCTTTTCGCGCCCCCGGCGCCGCCTCCCTCGCTGACTTCTGCCAGCCCAAGGTGGCCTACTTCTCGCGCGTGTACACCGCCATGCATCTTGGTATCCGGCCGCACCCGATCAATATCGACGCCAGCAATGTGGAACAGCTGCGCGACTTTCGGTTCGTATTTGTGTGCATCGATCACGGCCCCTCACGTCGACTGATCTGAGACTTCCTCATTGCTAACAGGATTCCCATTGTCGATTTCAGGCGCTGAGTCTGATCGTTTGGTATTGCACTTCGGGTCCGCAGCGGCGACCGGCTTGCAACAGTTCAGGTGCCTCTGGCCGTGCTTTCAACCGGTGCCCACCTGATTACCCCGCGTTGAATCGCCGTCACCTCAACAGCCTCGCGCAACCGCGAAAACAACTCTGTCTTCCATCCATTGCCTTTGGCCAGCGGCTTCCCCAAAAGATGCATTGCTTGCAGATCAAATGGCTCCGTTAATTCAGTCCGAAGATATTCCCAATTTTCTTGAACCACCTGCTGCCTTGTGAGTAGCAATTCGCTCGTCGGCAGCTTGTCAGATTTGCTCCCATTTACCTTGGGATCCGCCGGCATCAGATTCCAGAGGTCGTTGTTGCCCCAGAGCGAGAACGGCATGACATGATCCACAGCAAAGTCGGCACGCAAGGGCTTTCCTGACCAGGTGCACTGGCTCACACCCGCGGTTTGATAGGCCTGGCGTGCAATTGTTGTTGCGCGATGTGGTTCGGGCCGGGCCAGCAGCAAGGGGAGCAACTCTCCTGCCGTAACCCCCTGACGGTACGAAAACTTTTGTGTCAGTGCAGCCCAACGCAAAATCACTGCGTCGGCAATCCAGTGCCCCAACAAGCTGAGTTCACGCCAAAGCGCAACTTGCATGACGATCAATTTCTGCGCAGAGTCATACCGAAAAACGGGTCCGGTTTCAAGTGCGCCGCCCGAGTAGGTCACGGGGCCTTCTTTGATGGTGCTGGCAATCAGTTTTAAAACCGCAGAAGTTTGCGTATGCAACTGCGGATCCAGTCGATTGGATGACCATGCCAAGTGCCAGGATGACAATCCTCCATGCTCGCCCTGGTTCTTAAAATTTGAAATCAGCGCGGTCATTGATGCCCGAAATTTCACGGCCTTTGCGCCTGCACCTTCGGCCTGGGATTGGGGGATCACTTTGTCAGACGCAAATATGGGCCAGAAATACTGCAGCCAAAGTTCTGCCACCCGCCGGATCGGAATGCCGACTTCTCCATTGGTCATCCAGACGGCCAGTCGCGACTCCTGAGTCGAAATTTCCGCCATTGCTCGAAAGAGCGCAAGCTTGTAAGTGGCCTCTTTTTTGTCCCGGTTCAGAATGGTTTCAATTTGATCTATCGGACGCTGAACGCCAGAATTGCGCAACTCAAACAGCAGCGTGTACCAACTGGTTCCCGCCCTTGCCAGCGCATCTCCGTTATCCCAGCGGCCAATCGCCTGAAAACCCAGACGCTCAAAGAGTAGAGTGATTTCTTCTGGCGTATATGGCGCAAATAAGCGTCCGTCGGCATCGCGTTGATCAACATGGCCATCTGCGCGCGACAAGGGCAAAGAAATCAACAGACGTCCATGTTGCTTAAGCAAAGCGCGGATGCTGAGCGCGGCATCAAAAAGCTGGCTGTCCGGAACGTGCATAAGTACAGCGCTACAAAGCACGGCATCAAAGCCACCACCAAACGGCAAGCCAATGTCCGGCAGCACAGCGTCGGCAAGTTTCCCGACCAGTTCCGGGTGGTTCGTCATGGCGGCGGTGCGCAAACCGACGCAGGGCTCCACGCCGAAAGCGTCATACCCATTGGCATGCAAACGGGAGGCGTCCCGCCCGGAACCGCATCCAATATCCAGCACCCGCGAACCCTGCGGAAATGCCAGTGGAAACAAGTGTTCTACCGGACTGGCCACCGACTCATAACGCTGCGCAATGCTGTTTGCGTTGGTCTCGTAAAAGGCTATGGTACGGTCGTCCAACGCTACCCCCTACTGCGCGCTCTGTGCTCCTGCTCCTGCTCCCCCCTCACTCCACCGTCACACTCTTCGCCAGATTACGCGGCTTGTCCACATCAGTGCCACGCGCACACGCCGTGTGATAAGCCAGCAATTGCAAGGGCACCACGTGCAGCAGCGGCGACAGGGCGCCGTAGTGTTCGGGCATGCGAATAACGTGCAGGCCTTCGCCGCTTTCGATGCGTGTGTCGGTATCTGCCAGCACGTATAGCACGCCACCACGGGCGCGCACTTCGTGCAGGTTGCTCTTGAGTTTTTCCAGCAGCGCGTCGTTGGGGGCAACGGTAACCACGGGCATTTCGCTGGTAACCAGCGCCAGCGGGCCGTGTTTGAGCTCGCCCGCCGGATAGGCTTCGGCGTGGATATAGCTAATTTCCTTCAGCTTGAGCGCACCTTCCAGCGCAATCGGATAGTGCATGCCGCGCCCCAGGAAAAGCGCATTTTCTTTTTTGGCAAAGTCTTCGGCCCACGCAATAACCTGTGGCTCCAGGGCCAGCACGGCCTGCAACGCGGAGGGGAGGTGGCGCATTGCGCTCAGGTGTGCGGCTTCTTCAGCAGGGGTCAGACGGCCCTTGGCCTGCGCCAGACACAACGTCAGCAGAAACAGCCCTGCCAGTTGCGTCGTAAAGGCCTTGGTAGAGGCCACCCCAATTTCCACGCCCGCGCGGGTTACATAGGCCAGGCTGCACTCGCGCACCATGGCGCTGGTGGCCACGTTGCAGATGGTCAGGGTGTGGTTCATGCCCAGGCTTTTGGCGTGGCGCAAAGCGGCCAGCGTGTCGGCCGTTTCGCCCGACTGGGTGATCGTAACCACCAGCGTATTGGGGTTGGGCACCGAGTCGCGGTAGCGGTATTCACTGGCAACTTCTACCTGCGTAGGCACCTTGGCAATACTTTCCAGCCAGTATTTGGCGGTGCAGCCGCTGTAATAACTGGTGCCGCAGGCCAGAATCAGGACGGAATCGATCTGTGCAAACACCCGTTCGGAATTGGCGCCGGGACTGTGGTTCATCTGCAGATCAAACAATTCCGGAACAATACCTTCCACGCCTTCCAGTGTGTCGGAAATAGCCCGTGGCTGCTCAAAAATTTCTTTCTGCATGTAGTGGCGATACGGCCCCAGTTCGGCCGCGCCGCTGTGCGCCAGCACCGTCTTGACCGGGCGCTCCGACGCATCCAGCGTGCGCCGGCTACGGTCCATGATCCAGTATTTGCCTATTTGCAGATCAACCAGATCGCCCTCTTCCAGATACACAATCTGGTCGGTTACGCCGGCCAGCGCCATCGCGTCACTCGCCAGAAAAAATTCCTGCGCGTTTTGGCCAACACCCAGAATCAGGGGCGAACCGGCGCGCGCACCAATTAGCCGCTGCGGTTCGTCCTTGCAAAAAACCGCCAGTGCATAGGCGCCGTGCAGTTGCGCCGTTGCTGCGCGCACCGCTTCCAGCAGGTCGCCGTCGTACAGGCTGTCTACGAGGTGGGCAATGACTTCGGTATCGGTCTGGCTGGCAAACACATAGCCACGTGCTTTCAGCGAATCACGCAGGGCGTCGTGATTTTCAATAATTCCGTTGTGAACCAACCCGATGCGTCCGGGCCGCGAGGCCGCGTCGGCACCACTTCCATGGCTGAAGTGCGGGTGCGCGTTGTGCACCGCCGGCGCACCGTGCGTGGCCCAACGGGTATGCGCTATGCCAAGTGTGCCCTGCAAACCGGTGGCGCTGATCTGCTCTGCCAACTCGGCCACGCGGGCCGTGCTGCGGGCCCGGCGCAAGCCGCTGGCGCCAACGTCGGTGGTGTCGTGGGCATAAACCGCAACGCCACAGGAGTCGTAGCCCCGATATTCCAACCGTTGCAGCCCCTGAACCAGCACTGGAACAATATTGCGATGCGAAAGCCCACCCACGATGCCGCACATAGACACACCCCTTGTGAATTAATTGGCCACAATAGTAAAACGTCAATCGTGAAATTTGTATAAATATGGGGACAATTTTTGAACACCAATTTCACAAATCCTGTACCGTAATCAAATCTTTCATATAAGCAATAAAAATGACGAAATTCGTACTCGATTCCATCAACCTCCGGTTGCTCCGTCAACTGCAGCGCGATGCCTCACTAGGCAATCAGGCGTTAGCAGAAAAGGTTCATACGTCTGCGCCCACCTGTTTGCGTCGTCAGCGGGCGCTGCAGGAAAGCGGGTTGATTGAGTGCCAGATTGCCGTGCTGAATCCGGACTTGCTGGCCCAGCATCTCGGGCATGGGGTCAGTGCCATTGTCGAAATAACGCTGGAACGGCAAAACGCCGAATCACTGCAGGCATTTGAAGACCGGGCGACGCGAGAGGCGGCGGTTCAGCAGTGTTACCGCGTCAGTCCCGGGCCCGACTTCATTCTCGTGGTGCACTGCCGCGACATGCCGCACTATCAGGACCTGACGCAGCGCCTCTTCACGGCAGACACCAGCGTGCGCAATGTAAAGGCGTTTTTCAGCGTCAAGCGCAGCAAATTTGGCGCCGAATTACCGTTACCGGAACGATAAGTCACCCCGCAAGGAGCGGGCAGCAATATCACGATGCCGGCAACAACAACCGCACGCTGCAACCGCCATCCACCACCGCGTCAATATCGACGCTGCCCCCCAGCCGCGCCGCAATTTTGTGCGTCTGGGCCAGCCCGATGCCAATGCCGGGAAACTGGCGCACGCTGTGCAACCGTCCAAACGGATGAAACAGCTTGGAGCGCAACGCCGGATTGAAGCCCACCCCGTTATCCTGAACCGTGAGCTCCACTGCGCCTTGCACCGAGTTTTGCACCACACGCCGAGCATGCACGGTTATGCAGGCCTGCGGGTGAGAATCAGATCCCGTAAATTTGACCGCGTTGTCCAGCAGGTGCCCCAGCGCAAGTCGCAGCAGTGCGGCGTCTCCAATCACATCTGGCAGATCAGGCGCCACGTTCCATTCCACCTGCCGCTCGGGATACTGGGCACGCACCCGGTTTACCGCCTCCTGTACCAGCGACTGAAGGGACAGGGGCGTGCAATCCAGTGCCACCGTCCCCAGGCGGGCCAGTTCCACCAGGCCGTCCATCAGAAGCCCCATGTGGCGGGCCGAATCAGCGGCAGTCTGTAAAAATCCTTGCAAATCGGGGCTAAGTTGCGCGCCCCCGTCTTCCTGTACCAAATGCACATAACTCACCACGTGGCGCAGGCTGGCGCGCAAATCGTGCGATACGGTGTAGGTAAAGTCCTGCATCTCGGAGCGCAGCGCCTGCAATTCGGCCTCCAAAGCGGCTATGCGCGCAGCTTGTGTGTCGTGTGCGTCACGTGCGTCGGAGTTCTGACTCACAATGCCCTCCGCCCTCATCCGCCTCAGCGGCTCTTATCCGCCTTGACCGGGCGCTTCCAGCCGGCAATGCTGACCTGCTTGCCGCGCGCCACACTCAGCGAGCCCGGGGCCGTGTCCTTGGTGATGGTGGAGCCACCGCCAATCGTCCCCCCCGCACCCAGCGTCACCGGCGCCACCAGCACGCAATTGCTGCCCACATGCACGTCCGCCTCAATCACCGTGCGGTGTTTGTTGGCGCCGTCGTAATTGGCGGTAATGCTTCCGGCGCCGTAATTTACGCGCTCGCCCACTGTGGCATCGCCCAGATAGGCCAGGTGGTTGGCTTTGGCGCCTTTTGCGAGCGTAGAATTTTTGACTTCCACAAAGTTGCCGATGTGCACTTCAGCACCCAGACGGGCTCCCGGACGCAGACGCGCAAATGGCCCCACCAGAGCACCGGGGCCAACGGTCACACCCAGTTTTTCGCCGTCGATATGGGTAAACGGATGAATCACCGCACCGGCCTCGATCACCGCATTGGAGATCACGCAATTGGCCCCTATGCTGACGCCCTCGCCCAGGCTCACCTGCCCCAGAAATACGCAGTTGACGTCGATGCTCACGTCATGTGCACACGACAAGTCGCCCCGCACGTCCAGACGCGCCGGATCGGCCAAGCGCACGCCTTCGCCCATCAGCCGGTGGGCTTCGCGCAATTGGTAAGCGCGCTCCAGTTCGGCCAGTTGCACCGGGCTGTTGACGCCCGCCACCTGCACCGCATCGTCAATCAGATGCGCCACCACCGCTTCGCCGTCGGCCACCGCAAACTTGACGATGTCGGTAAGGTAATACTCATTCTGCGCATTTTTATTGTCCAGACGGCCCAGCCAGCGCTTGAGGCTTGCCGCCGGCACCGCCATGATGCCGCTGTAAACCTCGGTGATGGCCCGCTGCTCGGGCGTGGCATCCTTGTGCTCAACAATGGCCTGCACGCTGCCTCCACCAGCACCACCAGCACCACCAGCACCACCCGCACCACTGCGCACGATGCGCCCATACCCTGTGGGATCTTCCATATCCAGCGTCAGTAGCGCCAGATGCTTGCCCGCACTGGCCGCAATCAGATGAAACAGCGTGTCAGCCTGCGTCAGCGGAACGTCGCCCGAAAGAATAACCACCACGCCGTCGTCCGGCAGCGCAGGAACGGCCTGCTGCACCGCGTGCCCGGTGCCGAGCTGCGGCTCCTGACGCACCATTGACAGCGAAAAATCGGCCACTGCAGCCGCGTGTTGGGCACAGGCGGCTTCCACCACGTCTGCGCCGTGTCCGGTGATCAGCACCACGCTGCGGGCGCCCAGGCCTGCCGCGGTGTCAAAAACATGTTGCAGCAGCGGACGGCCAGCCAACAGGTGCAGCACCTTGGGCAGGCTGCTCTTCATGCGAGTGCCCTTGCCCGCGGCCATGATGACCACGTCCACCGGCGCTACGCCTTGCGATGACGTTGACTGCAACGATGTTGACTGGGTGTTTGACTGTTTATTTATTGGATTGGCTTGCAAAGAAAATTCCTCCAGATTTCAGACCGGCCAGACGACCCCGTTTTCATTGAGGATGGCATTCAGCGGCACATCGTGCGATTGGGGCAGCAGATCGGGCAAAAATTCGCTGGCAAATCCCAATCCCACGGTGTAAGGGCGCGGATCCAGGCTAGAAAGCATGCGATCGTAAAAACCGCCGCCATAGCCCAACCGGTAGCCTCCGGGCCCGTAGCCCACGCACGGTGCAAACAGCAGCGTGGGCACGATCACCTCGGTATCTTTGGGTTTGGGAATGCCGTAAGCGTCTTCTTCCATCGGGCACCCTGGGTACCAGACGTGAAAAATCATGGTTTTGTGCTCTTTGTCGACCACCGGCAGCCCGATGCGCCTGCGCTGGGGTTGGTCGAGCAATTCGCCATCTTCTTTCCAGCGGTGCAAGGCGGGCAACGGGTCAAATTCACCCTTGATGGGCCAATAAGCGCCAATCACCATATCGGGCCTTCCCACCAGCCAGATACGCATTACACGCTGCAACAGGTCGGCACGCTGCACGCGGTCGGGCATCGACAGACGACGCTCAATCAGTGATTTTCGCAGGGCCTTTTTTTCATCCGCGATTCGCTTTTCTGAATTGTCCATAATCCTCACATGCAGTTACCCGCCATTCTGACACTGCTGGCCTTGGTCGCCAGCCTGTTTTGCCCATCCGGTGCACCAGTTTACGCACAAGGACGTGACAACGGACACTTTGATGAAGTCATTTTTGAGATGTCGCAAGCCTACAAGGCACACGATCGAAAAAAACTGACCGCCTTGCTGCCCCAGGTTCAGGGTTATGTGCTCGAGCCATGGGCTGCCTACTGGGAGCTTTCGACCCGTCTGGACGAGGTTGGCCCAACCGAGTTACAGGAATATTTCACCCGCTATGCCGGCACCTATCAGGAAGACCGTCTGCGCGTGGACCTGTTGCTCCAACTTGGGCGCAACCGCGACTGGCCGGGCTTTAACAGGCATCTGGCGCAATACCGCATGAACGACGACAAGTCGGTGCGGTGTTACCAGTTGCTGGCCGATCACGAGACCCAGCACGCCGACACCAGCGCCGAAATCGCTGCAACCTGGCTGTCGCTGAAAGAGCCCGACGAGGCTTGCAATGCCTCGGTGCAGCAATTGCTGGAAGAAAAAGCACTGGCGCCGGCCGTGGTCTGGCAGCGCGCGCGTCTGGGCATCGAAAACGACCGTATGCGCCTGGCAACCCAGGCCGTTTCACTGCTCGACGAAAACTGGAGCAAGACGCTGCACAGCATTTATCAGGACCCGCAGCGCTATCTGAAAGGTAAATTCACGGCACTGAGCCCGCACAGCCGCGAACTGGTCATTCTGGCCATT
>Ga0007854_10000754_pt1 | contig 20899 bp, 18 predicted proteins | sample CryBogCBH12Aug08_FD_60382 | JGI IMG/M metagenome (GOLD analysis project Ga0007854, IMG submission 60382) | Freshwater microbial communities from Crystal Bog, Wisconsin, USA - CBH12Aug08 | ecosystem: Environmental > Aquatic > Freshwater > Lake | place: Crystal Bog, Wisconsin, USA | collected... | reverse complement strand
CGAAAGTCGCCGTCCAACAATCCAGATCATTGCTAACCGCCCAGCCATCCCGTGTGACTTTGCAACTGCCGCGGTAACTCCTTGGGTGGCAGCTCCAGCGATCGCACCGAAGATTGCGTTCACCAACATTGCACCCAGCATGAGGCCGTAGCTCATTGGTCCAAAGCCCAAAACGGCATAGGTCAAGGCAAGAACGACGGCCGCAGCCAAGAAATACGCGGTGTCCCCCTTTTGGAAGGGTCGCCACCGATCACGGAGAAATCCAAATGCGAAACCCACCCACATGGGCATGTCGCCGAGGAGATTGAAGAGTGAAATCTGCTGAGGGCCTAGTTTGAGGCCATCTTTCTGGAGAAACTGAAGGGGCACTGAAACCATGTTCCCCGTTGCCAGATAGAACACTAGCACCATTAGAAGCACGATCGCTTCGATTTTAAAGTCCGCGATCCGCTTGGGCTTTGACATTTACAACATATAACGTACTGAGGCCTAGTTTCGCCTTCTATATTGTAAGCAATTCAAATCCGTGCGAAACTAGAACTATGTTGGTCGGCTTGGCACTCGCAGTTCTAATTCATAAGCATAGTCAGGAGGCTCCTGAATCAGATTCGACGCCAAGTGGATATTTGGCCAACCACAAGTGGAACGCTTCGTCCAAGGGGCCGCTTCTCTACTTGCCGAATCGTAGGCTCCAAACTGACGATGTCCCTCAGCTTGAGCGAGGGTTCCGAGCATACAACTGTGGTTCGATCCACGTGATTGCCCCCTGCCAAATGACAATCATCGATCCCGACTACCGCCAGGAACCCAATATCTATGAGGGCCTTCCGAGGGATCTAAAAGTGCTCTATCTTGCCTCGACATTCAACAAGTCGCAGATGGAAATGGCAAGCACCACTGGTATTGGAATGAGTTCCCTGAACAAGGATCAACAAGCAGTTTATCGTTCCATCCTCCCATCTGTTTTCAAATACCAAACATCTACGGTGGTCAACCCGTTTGATCGAAACGGACCAAGGAATCCGAGTACCGAGACAACCTTAACTCCAGACCAAGAATCCCAAGTGCTTCTGAAATTCTATAAGGAGCTGACATTGGGTGTCCGGCTGGGCAATGACGGCGGATTTTCGGCAATCTCAGGGCAGCAATGGGACAGGCACAAGGTGGGCACGAAGATATCCTCCCGAATCGATATCGCAACTGAGGACAAAAACTCGGCATTCGGCATCGAAATTCGAAAATCGCTTCCCAATGAATCTAAGCCTTCAGATCTAGACTATAAGAGTTCAAAATTTGATCCAGCCATCACTCTGGCGTCTGCGCTTTCGATCAAAGATCTATGCAAGGAGATATCGGATCGAACGCACCAAACCGTGCTAGCAGATGCAAGATTTCAGAACGAAGAGGTCGGAACCATTGGCGCGACTGCCCGGTGCGGTGACGTGCTTAAAGGATTGGCACTCAGTTTGACCGGCACGTACCGAAGGGTTGGTAACACGTACGTTCTGACATCGGACCTTGAGGGCATTGGCACCAAGATAACCAAATTGGCGTTTTGGCATTGGAATCTCAAGCAAAGATCCGGTGCTGAATCCGAAAAATGGAAAAACCAGATCGCTACTAACCCAGGTATTCGAGCCATTTCCTATGCTCCTGACGATCCACTCACTCCGAACGCTGCCATGCAAAAATTCATGTCGACCGATTTCGATCAGGGTGACAAGACGATGCCAGCTACGTTGCTTTCGCCTGAATGGTCCAAATTGCTCAATTCCAAAGACAATCACTTTGGAGAAACCCTTCGGACTGATGTAGCAGAACCTTGGGATAGTGTCTTTTGGTGCTTTGTCGTTCCCGGCCCCGAAGTCCTCACCTGGGAAAGTCAACTCGCCGACATGAACGAATTCACCCGGTACTCAGAACGTCATCCAGTCCGTCCTCAAAGGAAGGATCCAAAGCGAGCAGACTTGAGTAGTTCTGCCGTTTCCGCCCTTGTATATCAATCCGAAAACCTTGACGACAGCTCGAAACTACCTGAAATTGCTCATAAGCAAGGATTCGGAGAGCTTTGGCTTCAGACGACGAACAAGGCGGCGCTAAACGCGGCAATAAACTCGGGCAAAACAATCGGAATGAAGGTCAAGCTTGCGGTCGAACCATTCACTGCCCTAGCCCCAGCTGGTAAGGATCAAATTGATCGAAATATCCTAGGTAGCGGATATGTCGATGCGCGAACCATGATCGATCAATCGGAATGGGTTCAAACCTCCAATAAATCCTTTTCTTCCAATGCTCGGTTGGTGAGTTTCTTAGATGAGACTCATCCCAAGTTGCAGGCTTACTGGTCCCGCCTTTCTGAACTCGCTAAGGTAGCTGGCCCGAATGGAACTGTGGTCCTCTCAGGCACCCCAGTTGGATACGAAAAGCAATCCGATTGGCCAGAATACACACCACCCCAATTAATAGCCCCATTGTCTCTTGGCTACACAACTACACTTCGCGAAGAATTCATCAGGTCCAATTCGGTTGACCCAGTCGACCTCTTAGAAGTTAGAGATGAAGTTCAACTTCAGCCTTTAGAGCAGTCGATTTCTTCCTTTGGAAACTTAAACAACTATCTGTTTGGGAAAGTGTCGGAGACACCACCCTCCTTCCGAGATAAATGGGACCGGTTTCGATCACTCATTAACGAGCAACAAGTAGAGAAATTCCTATCAAACTTTACTAGTCCGATCCTGTTGGAATGGCGCCGAAAATTGCATGACACTTCCCTGTATTGGAGCAGTTTAGTCTCAACTCATACAGATGGTCTGCCTCTGAATTCATTCAGTGAAGACCCATTTTATAAGCCCATTCCCGACGACGGCTACCTTCTCCAACCCGTTGGATTCCCGTTGTCAGACGGGACAATCAACTACTTACGGAGTCATATTGCAGAGTCGTTCAAGAAGAAACCAATATCAATTGCTTTGGATTTTCGTGCCGTACCAGCCAATAGGCTCATTGATACGTTGAATACTTTATTGGTGCCCAAGGTTAAGTAGCTAGTCTTTGCCGCACCAATCAAGGAGTCTCAGTCATGCTTGATTTTGGATCGTCTAGCTTTGGATGGTAAGGATTGGAATCCACAAACGATTCCGAATAGTATAGGGGCGGTTTATATGTTTATCTTTGCTTCCCTGATTTTGCCTCTCTTGACCAGATTGCAGACGCCATCGACAACACCAACGAAAGAGGTCGCCATCACGATTGATGACCTTCCCTTTGTGAGCGAGTCCAGCGATTTTGAATCAGCCCTGAACAACACCAAGCTTCTACTCAAACCGTTCAAGGAAGCTCATTTGCCGATTGCGTGCTTTGTCATTGGGTCCGACTTCGAGCAATTCTCATCCGCGGAAAGGAAAAGGCTTTATCGGTGCTGGCAAGACGTGGGAGCTGAATTTGGAAACCACACGTGGACCCATGCTGACTTCGACAAAGTCTCGCTTGAACACTACGAGAATGAGATTTTGCAGGCTGATCGCTCGATGAAGAGAGACTTGGGAGTTTCTAAAGTTTCCTATTTTCGATCCCCATATCTGAACGATGGTCCAGACCATGCCAAGAAAAATGGACTTCAGTGGTTCCTTCAAGCCAAGGGATTTCGGGAGGCACCGGTGACCCTTGATACCGAAGATTGGCAATTTGCCACACCTTACGACCGAGCCTTTATCAAGGGAGACAAGGCATTGATGAAGCGATTGGATGCCGCCTATATGCCCTATATGAATTCAATGGTTGAATTCTTTGAAGGCATAAGCCAACAAGTTTTTGATCGTAAGTGCGCGTTGATCTACTTGCTCCATGCTAATCGTCTCACGGCAAAGAAGATGCCAGAAGTTTTGGCGATGCTCAAAAGGCGAGGGTACAAGATTGTTTCGCTAGATCGGGCGCTGCAAGACCCGGCATACCAATCGCCAGATCATTATCTGGGTCCAGGAGGCTTCTCATGGCTCATTCGCTGGGGGCTGGATAAAGGGTTGAAACTCCCTTTGTATCCAGCCGTCCCGAAATGGGTCCAGTCGATCAGTCCGAAAGATTAGTCTTTCGAGAAGTTTCGTCCCAAACAGTATCCACGAACAAATCCGATGCACTGGGCTACTTCCGGCAAGGAGGTTGTCCAGTTGTATTCATATTCGATCGATAACGTGCCCCTATAGCCTTCACGGTGCAACTCATCCAAAATCCCTTTCACATCCGAGACACCTGTCCCAAAGGGTACGTCGTGTCCACCCGGAGCAAACTCATTCAAATCCTTGAGGTGGCAGGCAACCACTCGTCCGTGCAGAATTTTCAGGGCATCTACTGGCTTGATGCCTGACCGCACCCAGTGCCCAGTATCAGCACAGGAGCCGATCCTCTTATCACGGTTCTTGACCAAATCGTAAATGTAATGAGGATCCCACATTCTATAGTTGGGGTTCGAAGTCTTGGGGTGATCATGGAATCCCACTTTGATATCGAACTCCTTCACCATCTTTTCAATCGTATCGAGTGCATCAACTGATTCCGTGTTGAGAATCCCTATTCCAAGAGATTTGGCCCATGAGAACAGCTTGCGCGCACCCTCCTCGTTCTTGTCGATACCGGTCACTCCGTAGGCAACGACATTGACTCCGTACTTCTTAAGTTGAGCACGAAATGCTTCCGTCGCAGCCGGGCTCATATCTGGTCCGACACTAACTCCCGGAAACTCGGAGCCAAGAGCCTGTCCGGGAAAGCATTCTATATTCTTAGATCCAGCCGCCGCAGCTTTGGCCACTGCCTCCATGACCGAGTAGTTGTTAAAAGTCCATGCTTGGACACCTAAGAGGAAACCTCCGGTTCGATGACTGTCTTCGATTTGAGCGAGACAGAACTTGGGCGCCAAGGACAGTGCTGTGAGGGCAAGCGAAATAGCAACTCTGCGGATCATGTCGTGATTCTAACCCGATTGTCGATCCAATTGTGCGCCGACAACGAGCACATGATCTGCTAAGGTAGACACATTCGGATCATCCCAATCGGGAATAAAACTAGAGTGCCATGGAGCAAACACCCAAACTGCCGATTGTAACATCCGAATTCTCAATTGACCGGAACAGTTATTGCAAAGCAAGGCTCCTTGAACTATGTAAGAGGATTTGGTTCTGGTTAGGATTGGGAACGATGACTTGCGGGCTGGGTTCAGTCATTACAGATTCGACTGATTGGGTCCACAGCTATACACTTTATGGCCTTGCCTTCTTCCCCGCTCTAGGCTTGTTTGGACTCATTACTACTGCTTATAAAATTCTTCGACCAAAGAGCCAAAATATCTTCCAATATAGGTGGCAATTTGAGTTCTCTGAAGATAAATATGCTGTAAAAGTAGAGGAATGGATTGACGCTCGATACAGTTGGGCGATACCCACTTACATTAGCGTGATTTGCGGATGGACCTTTTTCTATAATGGGCAACAGATCTCGTTAGCGATTCCGGATTCAGCCTTTCGACAGGAAGACTTACCTCGATTCCATGACCTCATCAAGCGAAAGAGGCTGGCGATTAACAGATACCGCAATCGGCAGGATTAAGCTTCTGTCACACGTGCATCGAGGCTGACGCATAGACCTTGAACTCACCAACTGGCTTGAACCCCAAAGCCTCATAGAGGCTTCGAGCCATCGATGATGAATGAAGCATGGCCAAATCGCATCCTGCACTCTTGCCTTCGTTTAAAGCCATCAATGTTAAGTATCGGGCAATGCCCTTTCCCCGTGCTTCCGGCTTGGTCATGACCCCATGGATACCGGCAACATGGTTATCAATGTTCAACAAGACCTTGGAGACGGCAACGCCATCTAGCTTTGCCAACCAAGATCGAATGTTAGATCCGGACTGTCCGACCTTGAATGATTGGGATAGTTCGAAATGCGTCTCGATATCGGATGCAGGGACGTCCCACCTTTGTACAATCATTTCCTGAGCTTCCCTTAAGTCGTCATCCGTCAGCACCTCTGTTATTTCCACACCTAAAGGTGCATTCCCATTATCGGGCAAGCTGGCTAGATCGAGGGTCATGCCTGGAAGTGTTTCAACAAGACTCAATCCCCTTGATTCAAGAAGAGTTGCCAAATCAGATGGCTCTGAGGTGGGATGCACCAGCCACCAGAACGGTACATTCCTCGCCTGATAATGCTGGAAGACTCGATCAATGAATTCGCCAGCTTGATCGGCGAGTTGAGTTTGCAGAACTCCGTTGTATGGCATACCTGCCAAGGGCGTATCGAACCAAGTTACGCCATTCACTTGATGAAGATAACAGCCAGGACCTTCTCCAAATTTTGTCCAAAGGGACCAGAAGTTCTCTTCAACTGCTCGCACATTCCGATCAGTTGCCGGGGAAAGCAAATGCATCTGGCAATTCTACTTAACGGTTCTCATCCCAAATGGATCAGACACTTAGAATGCCTTGGGATTTCCCACTAGCTTGATCAACAGATAGATGTCAATCAATGTAACGACAACGAGCCCAGCCATGCCATATCGCGGGATAAACAGAAAAGCCGAAAGGCACGATAAGCCGATACCACCATAGGTCGCTCCTTCCTTTGCATACAGGTCGCCATCAATCAATGCCCACGCGACCAAAATAACCAATAGAATGAACGGAAGGAGCACCTATGGTGAGAACGTGCTCCTAAGCCGTTGAGTTTCGGACATGACTTTCGAAAATTGTCGTCTCAATCAAAACCCTTTGGCGGCGTTTGCCATCTGCTTGGGCCGACTAGTCGCCAAGATTGCCGCTGAAACAAAGAGGTACATCACCAGTGCAATCAGAGTCTGGGTCCAAGAAGAACCGGCATTCCCACCCTTGAGTGCAACCGTACCCACGGCACCCACTAAACACCCGGCAATTCCTACGATCTGCCCCCCGTTTCGAGAAGCATAGAGCACGATTGCCAAGAAAACCATGAGTTGGGTGGGTGCAGTCAGTGTGCTCCCCAGTAAAGCTCCGCCGAGCAAGGTCACCACGACGAGCAATGTGGTTCCAACCCAGGATTTCAGAGTCTGTTGTTGTTCGAGTGATGAATTGATGCTCTGCCCCCACTCCGAAAGTGAGACCAAAAGATTGTCAAAATCCAAAACGAGCTTATCCCACAGCTCTGTCCAAAAGGAGACTCGGCGCTCCAAGTTCTCCAGCCTCTCATCGGTAAGAATTTTCGAAGTTTTCATAGCCTGTTTCAATTTGGGCTACGGCTTAATCGAGAATGTTCGGGACTAGTTTTGTGAGTAGGTCTTTGGTCCATTGAACCAAAGCTAGGGCCTGAATGGCTCTGGATCACCCAACAACGCGACGAAATAGGGAAAGACCTTGGCCGTAAAGACTCCATCCATAACGGCCGGGTCTTGATTGGCAATCTCTGAGGCAGTCTCTTCGCTTTCAGATAAGAAAATGGCCAATCCCATCGTGTCAGGGTCGGTAGTTTGAGTTCGCCCCACGACCAAAGCAGATCCTTTTTCAGTCAAATCCTGCCAGTATGCGAAATGTCTCCCCACAGAATTCATCTCATTCTCCGTAGGCCCTGAAGTCAGCATGTCAGGGCGTGTAAGTCGAACCACGAGGAGCCATTGCTTCATTTCTCGACTATTTACCACCATTCGATCTCACCAAACGATAATCGTTTGCTACAAAGGTAGAATCCGTCGAGCAAGGGGAGCACAAACTGCAAAACTTTTGGAGAACCGGGACAAAGGCTCTACTGACAATTACATTGATTGTCGGCTTCGTTATTGCCGCGCTCTTGCCCGCTCCTGTCACGGTAGCTGGAACTCAATGCCCTACCGCCCCTCTTCAAACGGTTCGAATCGCAGTTAAAGACTGTTGCGGACGCACAATCGGTCACTCCCTTCGAGCCCCGAAGCCCGGAGAAACTGGCTTCGTGCAGTGTCGATGCGCAGAGAAGAAATCATCGGATCAAAAGGCATTAGGGCCAAAGAAGGCCGATTTGATCCCTCTATTGATGCCGATTCCACCTGAAGCACAGGTAATCGAATCCAATATCATCATCACCCAATACGTTTTCGCTCAGGTTTGTAATAGCTCTCCCCCTCCGGTTCCCCCACCCCTGGCAGCCTAGCTCATTTCTGGCGTCATTACGCCTCAAATTCTGCTATCGAACCATCCCTGACCTTATGGGAGAAACGGTTCCGACAAATGCCAATTGGGATCCAAGACTTGAAAAACAAAGCATTTACACTCATCGAATTACTGGTGGTTATCGCGATTATCGCCATACTTGCCGCCATTCTCTTCCCCGTCTTCGCACAAGCTAAGGCTGCAGCCAAGAAAACCACATGCTTGAGCAACGGGAGACAAATTGGAATCGCATTAATGATCTATCTGGGAGATTGGGACGACCGATATCCTCAAGAGCATCCAGGTACGTCCAATCCAGCCGTTGATGATAATCAAGCTCAACTGGAGTCGATCGACTACGGTTCGCCTTTTGATAAACTCTTGCCCTACGTCGCCTCAAATGATTCAAGCAAGACACAACTGTACATTTGCCCTGCCGATAAAGATCCTCATGGTCTGACTCTGCTGGACAACCAAGGAAATTGTGCCGGTCAAGGTGCACCACCTCCAGGAAATCTGAGCAGCTTCCTCTTAAATGCCTACTATCTGTTCGGGGCAACCTCCAGCGACATCACGTCGCCTGCACAATCGATCTACATTTCTGAACGTCGCGACAATTTCTGTGATGTCCACTATCATCCGTGGTTGGGAGAGACTGAACCCAATCAAGGTGCATCGGACACGACGAACCCGATCGCAATATCTCCTGATCGCCACACCAATGGCTCAAACCATATCTATGCTGAGGGCCACGCCAAATGGAGACCATTCAACTTAGCCCGAGCGCCCTTTGATGGGCATACATTGTTTGGCGAGTTCCAAGCTTACTAATCAGGGCCAGGTGAAGCTCGCACAAATATTGGCCTGCAAAGGTTGAGAACTCGCTGACGTTACAGTCGGCGGGTTCGAACCTGCGAAGGGAAAATCATAGATAAGTTGGCATCCAGTCATATCTTTGCTGGCTCGGATCGCACCGCCATTCTTTGACTTGGCATGACCATCAAAGAAGACCATATTCATCTGCTTGGCATGACGATCAGCCGCCTTGTAAGTTCTGGTCGAATCCTTCGCATCAACGGAAAAATCACCGTTGAACGGTTCAATCCAAGAATCACTGACCGTCCCAGTGTAATCCTGACCCCATTTCTCCGTTATCACCACTGTTTCGGTGGGATTGGAAAGGCTCGTGCTTACCAAGCTTTCCGCCGGGAAAATCGCGATATAGGATCTCAGTATATTGAGTGCCCCATTCACATCCTTACTTGGAGTAGGTGCCGAATCAGATGGGCATCGGTACACTGCTTGGCTTGCAACATAAGGCATCAAAAGGTTCCACCATCGATTGGCGTTGCTCGTGGGAATGTTGCCTGCTCGCGAATTTGCTGAACCTGAACGGTACAGCATGCGATCATCGTTATCCGTCAAATACATTTGAACTCCAAGTCCTATTTGATTCATGTTCGAAAGACATGCAGTTTTCTTAGCTGCCTCTTTCGCTTGCGAAAAAACCGGAAATAGGATCGCAGCCAAGATTGCAATAATTGCAATGACCACAAGAAGCTCAATGAGTGTAAATGCTCGTAGCACGCGAAAGTATAGACGTGCCGCGGATCGTTTAACAAACCGCTAACAGAGTTTGTACTGTGTCTTAAAATTCGCAACTGTATTACCGGAACGGTAAATATCCCTGTATCCTACTTATGCTGGAACAGATTGTCCGTCAATTTGGTAGATACTAGCGTAACGAACTTATGAAAGCCGCACTCTCCCTCCTGATCACCGCCGCTGCATTTAGCAGCTCAATGGCGTTCGCCGATAGCAAGGACATCACCTTAGGATCCGACGCGCCTGCAATGCAGGTTAAGTCTTGGTATAAAGGCAGCCCCGTGACCTCTTTTGACAAGAACAAGACCTATGTTGTTGAGTTCTGGGCTACCTGGTGTGGACCATGCAAGCAGAGCATTCCGCACCTGACCGAGATGGCAAAGAAGAATAAGGACGTCACCTTTGTCGGCGTTAGCATCTGGGAAGACGATAACGGTAGCAACATCAAAGATTTCGTCAAAGAGATGGGCGACAAGATGGACTACAACGTCGGATATTCCGGAAACAAGGAAGGTATGTCCCAGTCTTGGATGATGGCCGCTGGTCAAAATGGCATTCCAACAGCGTTCGTGATCAAGAGCGGCAAAGTTCAGTGGATCGGCCACCCAATGGAGCTTGAAGCACCACTCGAGTCGATTCAGTCTGGAAAGTACGACATCAACGCTGAGAAGGCAAAGTTTGACAAACAAGCAGCTGAGGCCAAGGTTCAACAGGCAGCCTTTGCCAAAGTTGGTGAAGCTCAAAAGCTCTATAAGAGCGGTAAAAAAGCCGAAGCACAGACCTTGTTAGACGAAGCAGCCAAGGCAAACCCACAAGTTGCCATGCAAGCCAAAATGATTCGACTTGGTTGGCTGGGCAAGGACGACGTCAATGCCTGGCGCAAATCCATCGGCGAATTGGCAGCCAGCAAGAGCAATGATGATGTTCAAATCGTCGGCGCTTTCGCGATGAGTCAGCTGAGCAAAGATGGAGACAAGGCTCTCGGCAAGGAAGCCATCGAAACTGCACTCAAGGCCACCAATGAATCCGACTTCCTTACACTCTATTATGGTGGAATGTTCTATAAGGAGACCAAGGACAAGACTAACTCTCTCCGCTTGCTGAAGAAGGCTCTTGATATCCTTCCCAAGACTCAATACAACAATCCGCAAATCAAGGAAATGTTTGAGAAAGAGATCAAGGCTCAGAGCTAAGACTCAATCGCGATAGGGCATTGCAGACAGGGCTGGTCACCGATACGGTGACCAGCCCAATTTTTTGGGTTGTCACTCGATATACTGACCTTGTCATGCTTGCATCGAGCCTATTCTGTTTGGCTGTGAGCCAGAGCTATATGCTCAATCAAGCCGATCGTGCGTATCTTGCTGGAATTGCGAAGGATACGTGGCATTGCATTTCCAGCCTTGAGAATCCGGATACTGGTCTTCCCTACGACAATTCTTCCAAAGGCGAATTCACGTCAGTATCCAATTCCGGCATCTATCTCACATCGGTCATTTGTGCGGAGCAGTTGGGATTTATCTCTTCCAAGGAAGCAACATCTCGACTCAACCGAACATTGAGCTCTCTTGAGAAGCTCCAAACTTGGTATGGCTTTCAACAGAGCTGGAACTCCGTAAAATCTCTCAAACCCAACAAAGGAGACACTGCTGTCTCAGTGCTAGATTCAGCAAATCTGTGTGCCGGACTTATTACGGTTGCTCGCCTTCATCCTGACTGCGCTAACCCTGCCATTCGACTTTTCAAAGCCCACGAATGGTGGCGATTCTACGATCCCAAGCAAGGCGCATTATTGGGTGGACTCAATACCGCTACAGGCACTATGAATCCCAAATGGCACTTGGATGCTCTGGGAACGGATGCCGTACTAGCCCAGTTCTTTGCCATTGCAACTCACGCGGCTCCTCCATCATTTTGGAGCACCTTGCGGCACGACAAAATAGCATGGGAAGGCGAGCAGATCCTGTGGCCAGGCTGGGATGGAGGCGGACTCTTTATGCAGTTTATCTCTGGGATGTGGCTTAACATTGAAGGAACAGAATTGGGGAGATCGGGCGCAACTTTTGCCCGAGCTCAAATCAAGCACATGGATTCCATCCATGCACCGGTATGGGGATGGTCAGCCAGTAACAATCCAAACGGAGGTTATCTCGGTTGGGGTGCACTCCGAGATGACGTCGTCACGCCCCATGCCTGTGCCCTTTCCATTGCACAGACCCCAAAAGAAACTCTCAATAATCTCAGGGCTTTGGAGGCTTTGGGAGCTCGGAGCCAAACTGACGGATTTTACGATGCGATCAATTGGAGGTCGCTTCGGGTTTCTAAAGTCTTCCTAACCCTTGACCAAGGCATGCTCCTTATCAGCTTAACCAACTTCCTCAAAGCGAATTGCATCCGAAAGGGATTTCAGTCAGCAACCCTTGTTCGAGAAGGACGTCTGGCGCTGGGTTGGCTTTAACGTTCAATTGTCTGATTTATCCAACGTTGTGACCGCATATCAGAAGCTGAGATTTGAAGCGGACGATTATCCTATTCATAACGCTTTAAAGCGAAATCACGATTAGAAATGAGTCTATCCACCAGCCCAATCTCCGCCGAATCTATTCGCACCGAGTTCTATGAAAACGGTTTTTATCATGCAAAAGCTGTTTTCTCTCCATCGGAAGTCGCAGAACTTGAGACGGATTTCGACCGGATCGTCCAACTCCTTCACCAATCCGACGAGAATACCAACGCACGATGGGCAGGACCTGAAATGGATCGCCTAGATGTCAGCGATACCATCGTTACTCATACGCATAACGTGCAGAAATACAGCGCTGCTTGGACTCGCGCATTGCTCCATCAGAAGTTTCTCGATATCACAGAAGCGATCCTGGGGCCAGATATCATCCTACATCACACCAAGCTGTTCCAAAAACCGGCTGAAAAGGGGGCGCCATTTCCGATGCACCAAGACTGGGATTACTTCCCTAGCATCAAGGATACGATGATGGCCGGAGTCATTCATGTTAGCCACGCCACCGACGAAATGGGCTGTTTGCGTGTGTATCCAGGATCTCATAAACTGGGTCGCCTTAACCAATCCAATGGCCACTCCGACGGACTGATCCTCCAGCAATATCCAATTGAAAATTCGACTCCAGTCATCGCCGAACCAGGTGACGTAGTTTTCTTCCACTACTTCACAATTCATGGATCAATGCCCAATCGTTCTCAAGCAATTCGAAAGACCGTACTTGCTCAAATGCACTCGGGAGACGATCGCATCGAAGATGGCATCACCCACCCAAACAATCGTTTGGTTCTTAGAGGATTCAATCATCACATCACGCGATCCATCGCTAACGAAGACTGATTTAGCCCCTGCACCATCACCATAGTCTGGATTTCGATCCGGGCTATGGTCATTTATAGCTAAGCGTCCCATCAGCTGTACTGATCAAAAAGCGATTGTACGGATATTGGATCGGTACTTTCCGGATCGCATAAAGGAGGGACTGCGAGGCGAAGAAATCCCGATCACAATTCTAATATGCCCCTACAACACATCTTGGAGGAATGTGTAGCCGTACAGCGCGCACTTCGAGAGTCAGAACTAGATTTGGACTTCATCGTCCGCCACGCAGAAGCGCTTCTCCGGCACGCCCATCTTGCACAAGAGGGTGCCTCTTACATGACAACTTCCGATCTTGATCGTATGAAAATTCGACAGGCGTTCAATGCGGGTGTAACTACCAAGCAGGTCGCCAGTTCCGTCCCCTAAGAAGCAAAGGCGGAACCGGTCTACATGACCCTTCCGCCCGCTTTCAATCAAGCGCTAGTCACTGTCTCGATCGAGCGCCTTCCATTGAGCCCCTTTCATCATAGGTCGCGGAGTCTTTGCACCTTTTATCGCTCCCCAAAGGATGTCGTTCAATTCAATATCAGGTGCAGAGTCTTCTCTGTTCCGGGCGATCAACTTCTTGCTGTCTTTTGCCCGATAGGCATTTTCATCGTTCACTTCAGCAATGATTGACTTCGCTGGAAGAATGGCATCAAACGGAGCGTCATTCGTAGAACGCTTGCTGAACAGGTTGATCGGTGATGCGACGGCATCGTATTGATTAAGTGGCTTCAACCCCAAGATTAGTTCGATCGTCCTCAGCATACTGTCGGTGTTGTAGAACTGACTACTCGTCGTACCTTTTTCCAACCAAAGACTTATAAGATATGCGGTAGAGCGATGGCAATCCACATGGTCAAAACCTGCCTGAGCATCATCCTCTAGAACGCAGATCACTGTGTTTTTCCAATAGGGACTGTGACTAATTGCCTCAACGACCTGCCCAACAGCATAGTCATTATCTGCAACCATTGCTCGTGGAGATGATTGCCCAGCGCTGGTTCCCGCCGTATGGTCGCGCATCAATCGAAGCATCGTAAGCCTAGGCAAATCGTGCTTGGCAACTTGCTCCTTGAAGTCTCGAAGCCACACAGATGCTCGACTCGGATCTTTGCGAGAACCAAATGTAGGCATTTGCTGGGGTGCAGGTGCAAGTCCATACTTCACCCAGGCATCACTATCGGCATAGGACGTATCGAATTGCAGGAAGTCTGTATTGCTCTTCCCAACAAGAGACTTTCGATTGGGCTGATTTTTGCCAACAACGTCTTTCCCAGTTACAAGGTCCTTTCCGCCCCCATTCAAGAAGAATCCGTAGTTCATGTAGGAGATGTTTTGCTTTGCACATTGCTCCCAAATGTATCCATTAGGAGTCCTGGCAACATCCTTTTGACCAATCAAATCAACAGGTTCGCCACCATTTTCACCTTCTGAATCGTAGCTTCCACCTCGACCACTGTAGTTATAAACCACATTGCGCTCGACATATGGATTGGCGATTCCTTGCGTGGACCATGCCCATCCGTCATAAGAAACTTCGGCACAGACATAGAAGTTGTCAAGCAATAAGAATCGGTCAGCAAGTGCGTGTTGGTTGGGTGTAACACTGGCCGGGAATAAGCAAATGCTCGGGTCACCATTTCCACGCTTGTCGTCCCCAAGAATCTGGTCATAGGTCCGGTTTTCCTTGATGATATAGACCACGTGATCGATTCCAGGATTAACGAATTTCTTCTGGTTTTGCTGAAGAACATGTCCAGACGCAAGGTTATTGGTCAACACCAATTTGGTGGATGATTCCAGGGAATTCATTGCAGAAGAAAGGTCAATAGCCCCGACGGTTCCCTCAAGGATATTGGGATGATATTGCCCCCAAGTGCGTACCGGTTTATTGTTTGGGTTCTGGGCTTGTACGCCTTTAGCGTTGGCAACATAGAGCTTGGTCCCGTTCTTGGTAATAGCAACCGCTGTTGGTCCCCACCCTGCAGGAATAAAACCCTTAAGCTGTCCTCGCGTAGTATCGACAACCGCAACGGCATTGATGTCATACATCGCCACATACAGCCACTTTCCATCTGGCGACGCCGTCATTCCCAACGGAGATGCTCCAGGTATCCCACCCAAATCACCAATTCGAAGGTAAATCGTTTGGGTGACCCGTTCAGTCCTGGTATCAATCACACTGATCGTGTCGCTCCCGGAGTTGCTGGCGTAAATCTTCGATTCATCAGGACTCTTCGTCAAGCCCGCAGGATTTGCTCCTGTTGAGAGAGTCTTTGTTTCCTTGGTTGCCACATCGATGATCGTCACAGTGCCATCTCGTTCGTTAGAAACGAAGAGCTTTCCACTCTTACCCAACGACTTCGCAAGCACGATGTCAAAGGGATAACCACCCACTTGGATCTCATCGGAAACCACTCCCGTGGAATCCAGAGTCGCAATGGAACCGTTGGTTTTCCCTTCGGCATAGGTTCGATTGCAAACAGCATAGATCGATTGGCCGTTCACTGCCAAGCCCGCAAAGTGGCGAGCTTGCTTGGGCTTCTTGCCTTTGTTGACAGTAATGTTAGTCGGGTCAGATAACTTTCCGGCTGAGTCCAGAGTGTAGCGGAGGACCGAATCCATTGCTCCACGGGAGACATACAGAAATGTCTTTCCGTCAAGATTTTGAAAATCCAACCCAAAATACATGCCATTGGGGGCACGTCTTGTTGATGCAAATACCTCTTTGCTCACCAACTTGCCAGTTTCCGAGTCCAGAATTGACAATTGCTCTCTGAAACCACAATCCGATACGGCGATAAATCGTCCATCGGGACTGAGCTTGATATTCACGGGGAAGCTACCAACTTCCACTTGGTCTCCCACCGGCGAGATGTACTTGCCCGTAACGAGACGAGTCCCTGCATCTCCCTGTCGGCGAACACTGAGTGACGCTCCAATCGCAACAATGGCAATGGTTCCCAAACCGATCCCAATTCGGCCCAATTTCATTTCTTTAGCCTACTCACTTTTTGTTGTGAAGATGTCAAGGCCGCAGCCCCTGTTGGTTCTCGCTAGACAAGTTGGCTGATTGATGTGAAGTACACTTATAGGATGGACCGAGTGAACTCGGAGGGGATTCCGAGGCGTCACCTTACGATTGCATTGAAGGATCGCCGGCAGGTTATGGAAGCCCGTCGTGCAAATTCCTGTCTGCTATGCAAGAGATCTCGAGTAAATGCATGTGGTCTGTGCGATATTTGTTATTCCGCTCTCGATGGTGAAGAGTTACGGCTTGCGAGCCTTTGGATTTCGGGAGTAGGACCATGATGCCAGCTATTGTTTTTTTATGTATTGTGGTCGGCGTTGTAGTCGGCTATACAGTGGTGTCTCGACGCCACCGCTCAAACTATCTTGCCCTAACGGAATATTGGGTTTATATTCCCGATGAACGACTACCGAGCCAAGAAGCGATCATGAGACTCATGGCAAAAGAAAGCCCTTTTGAACTCGATGGTCGTATCCCAATAACTCCCAAAGAAGCCATTCTCTTCTCTGATGTCCGGTTAGACATGGCATTGGTCTTGAGGTCCAAGAACCCCCACGTATTTCGCCCCGATCAGTTTGGCGAACACATTCAAATGGAGCCGGGCTTGCAGTCTTCGTTACAAAGTAGCAATGCCATGGTCAAGCTTCGCTACGCAAGTGACCGGCCTCTCAGTAATCGAATTCACTTGCAGTTTATGACTTATCTGGCAGATGCGGTTGCAGAGATTGGGCACGGTTCGGCAATATTCGATGCCAAGGCAGACATGCTTATGTCCCGTGGCACATTAAGGCGATTACTTTACGATAACTTTGATGCCACCGTTCCAGATCTACATGTCCATGTCGTTTGGAAAAGCACTCCCCAACGAGGACACGTAGAGACAAAGGGACTGATTAAAATCGGATGTGCCGAGCTCAAAACCAAAGATGTCACGAACGATCAAAGGATAATTGCCACCTCAATCATCGGCGAAGCAGTTCGACATATTTGGGAAAGCCAAACAATCCCTCAGACCATGGACCTTGAGATTTATAACGACACGTTCCACCTCATATTTGATCCGGCCAAGGACAGCGTTGCTCAAGTTGCCATTCAGAGAGTACAAAAGAATTGACCTCCATTCGACTTATTCCCTGCCTTGATATCAAAGATAATCGCGTTGTTAAAGGAGTCAATTTCGTAGGCCTGCGTGATGCCGGTGACCCGGTTGAGCTAGCGAAATTCTATGACTCAGAAGGTGCAGACGAACTGGTCTTCTTGGATATCACCGCATCACACGAAGAGCGAGCCCCTGTGATTCAGTTGGCAGAGCGAGTAGCTGAACAAGTCTTTATTCCATTTACGGTGGGTGGTGGAATCCGTACGGTTGAGGATATCCGAGGAGCATTACTTGCAGGGGCGGACAAAGTAAGCCTCAATACTGCAGCGATAAAGACTCCCGAACTCATTTCGGACGCCGCAATTAAATTCGGATCACAGTGCGTTGTAGTCGCAATCGACGCCCGTCGGGTACCAGGTGAAGATCGTTGGGAAGTGTTTACCCACGGTGGCAGAAATCGTACCCATCTCGATACAGTTGAATGGGCGCAACAAGTAGCCCAGTTGGGAGCAGGCGAAATCTTGCTAACAAGCATGGATGGAGATGGAACGCAAGCTGGCTATGACAACGCCCTAAATCGAGCAGTAAGCGAGGCAGTCAACATCCCAGTTATTGCCAGCGGCGGAGCTGGGGAACCCAAACACTTGGTCGATGCAGTTCGAGATGGTAAAGCCGACGCCGTACTGCTGGCGAGCATTGTTCACGATGGCATCTATAAAATCAAGGACCTCAAAAAGGAAATGGCCGCAGCGGGTTTACCGATGCGGCTCGTGTGAGGAAAACTAAAGACTAAAGGCCGCCAATCGTGATGTACTGAACCTGTTCCAGCTTCTTACCGTCCAAAGTGGCAGTGAACTTAACTGGGAAGGTACCAGACGTATTGGGTGGGAAGAAGATCTCAAAGGTCTGCCGATCTCGGCCTCGCGCAGACACCACATTGACCTTATGGTCAGCTCCATTGAGCACTTTCAAAGGATCAGGAACCGAAACAGTTACTTCTCCACGCACCGGCTTTGACGAGTTGGACTTGGCGTAGAACGTATACCTAATCGAACGGTCAAGAGGTGCCACAGGAACTACCATCCTGGGGATTTCAAAGTCGACGACTGGGCTCACTCGATAGCAAGATTCCAAGATCGCATTGATGTTATCTGCAGTACTCAAAGTGCTCTTCAGCAAGCGATATCCTTGCAAACTACCTTCCGCAACCGAGGTCAAGTAATCCACATAGGATCTTCCTTTGTCGTCGAACTTGGGGAATGGAACGGCTAGTTGATTGGTATCGTTCTTAGAGAACCCTTCTGAGTGCATCTCCAGGCGTTGAAGCTTCATCGAGTTGTTACCATTAAAGGTTAGCCTCAACTTGGTTCCCTCACCCGGTACAACGCTTCGCCCCAATCCCTCAGTGTTGAATTTCAACCCAGCAGGAAGTGCCGCCGATCTTTGCATCACGAGGGAGACTGGGCTCAATGTACGAGGAAGGTATGCCGGAGCAGGCGCTTCCGAAGTCTCTGGATCATCAAATCGAAGCATGATCTTGCTACCAACCTCGGTCGGCAAAAGACCGATCCCCATGTCGGAAATCGAAGCTTCATAAGTGGTAATTCCATTGCTAGTGGAACACGCAGCGATGGACGATAGCGTCATGCCCGGCAAATCAATCCATTTTGGCCCTGAAATACCTGTGCCATCCACGACTCGGCAACTGATCGTAACTTTGGAATCTACGCAACTGAGCCGAACTTCCAAGTTGTCCTTACCGATTAACCAACCATTGGCTCCCAAATCAAAACTAGCCACCAGGTCATGCCCGGAAGGAACTTGAGCAGCAATATGAAGCTTGCCAGGCTCCCACTGGAAGTAGCTCTTCATGTCTGAAGTGGATCCCAAGAGGTCCCATTCTTCTTCATCTATGACCCCATCAATTTTGGGTGTAAGAGCAACCCGGTTTAGCTCAGCCACGCTGAAATTCGATGAGAACTGCTGGCCAGTGGTCTGAGTCTTGTCAGGTACTTGCTTCTCAGCAGTTGTCGTGACAGTTCCTTTCTGGGCAGTTTGAGCTGTCTGAGTGCTGTTCGCTTGAACATTTCGCAGAACGGCTTGCTGAGTGACCGGACCCTGCACAGCAAGGATCGCAAATAGAATCGGGAGGGGCATTTGAATCTAAAGACGATTCATTTCCCTTCTTTGTGTCGTAGATTTTAGCCGTACTCAGCATCTATTGAACACGAAAAAACCCCACCAGGTTTACTTAGTGGGGTTACGTTTTAAGCATGAAAAATCATCCGCGTTGTCGATGTTCGCGGATGAATGCGGGGATATCCAGATCGGACTCGTCAAAGACGTTCGTGGTGTCTGGCTGAGGAGTTCGGTTGCTCAGGTTTGCTCGTTCTCGAGCGGCCGTAATAAAGTCCATAGCCGAGACTGTCGGCTGGGCGGAAGCCGACGGAGTCTGCGGTGTTGGAGTTGGGTTTGGTGTTGAAATAGGTGCCGTAGCTGCAGGAGCAGCTGGGGCGCTTACTGAAAATGTGGCTTCGGCTGCTTTCTTACCTTCTTTTGAATAAGGATTAAAGCCTGTTGCAAGCACCGTGACTCGAACAGTGCCATCCATCTCTGGATCAACAACATTACCGAAGAAGATATTGGCCTCATCCGTGTCACACAGGTTCTGGATGTACTGCATTGCTTCGTTTGCTTCAGCGAGAGTCAAATCATCGGAACTGGTGATGTTAACCAGCAGCCCCTTGGCACCATGAATGGTCTGCTCAAGTAGCGGCGAATTCGTCGCAGACCGCGCTGCCTGAAGAGCTCTTTGCTCGCCAACTCCATATCCGATGCCCATCAGAGCCGGACCAGCATTGGCCATGACGGCTCTAACGTCCGCGAAGTCAACGTTGATTTGACCAGGGATCGTGATAATGTCAGAAATCCCTTGTACGCCCTGTCTCAAAACGTCGTCCGCAACGCGGAATGCGTCTACCAAGGTCGTTTTCTTCTCAACCACGCTCAGCAACTTGTCATTGGGAATCGTGATAATCGTATCTACTCGCCCCATGAGCGAGGTAACACCCTGTTCGGCAAGTCGAGAACGGCGAGGTCCCTCAAAAGTAAAGGGTCGCGTGACGACGGCTACGGTTAAAGCACCGATCTCTCGGGCCAAGTCAGCAATAACAGGAGCCGCTCCAGTTCCAGTGCCGCCTCCCATACCTGCGGTCACGAAAACCATGTCCGCGCCTTCTAGGGCTTTTCGAATCTCAGCTTTGGATTCTTCAGCGGCACTTTTGCCAATTTCAGGATCACCACCAGCACCCAACCCACGAGTCAAAGCTGCACCGAGCTGAACTTTCTTTTGTGCCGGGCTCAAGTCGAGAACTTGAATGTCTGTGTTCATCGAAATGAACTCAACACCCTTGATCCCGCTTTGAATCATTCGATGGACAGCATTCGATCCGCCACCACCGACTCCGATTACCTTGATTACTGCGCTTTGTCCGTTCACGTTTCCGTTTACACCCTTTTCTCGTTTCACGATGAAGTCCTATTTTAGAATTCTTAGCGCCCTTTTGGTTGTAAATCCACGTAAAGTTGCCAAAGAATGCGGAAAAACGTGAGTCTAATTGGCAAATTGACTCGTCTTA
>Ga0007854_10000753_pt1 | contig 20930 bp, 19 predicted proteins | sample CryBogCBH12Aug08_FD_60382 | JGI IMG/M metagenome (GOLD analysis project Ga0007854, IMG submission 60382) | Freshwater microbial communities from Crystal Bog, Wisconsin, USA - CBH12Aug08 | ecosystem: Environmental > Aquatic > Freshwater > Lake | place: Crystal Bog, Wisconsin, USA | collected... | reverse complement strand
TTATTCCAGGAGCATCCATGGCCCCCAAAATATCCCTGACCCGCTATCTTGTCGAGCAACAGCGTATTGATGGCGCTATTCCAGCCCAGTTGCGCCTTCTGCTGGAGGTGGTAGCGCGCGCTTGCAAGAGCATCAGCCTGGCCGTAAACAAGGGCGCGCTGGGTGGGGTGCTGGGCACCTCGGAAACTGAAAACGTTCAGGGTGAAATCCAGAAGAAGCTCGACATCATCGCCAACGACGTGCTCATTGAGGCCAACGAATGGGGCGGGCACCTTGCGGCCATGGCGAGCGAGGAAATGGTGGGCATTCACGTGGTGCCCAACCGCTATCCGCAAGGCGAATTTTTGCTGCTGTTTGATCCGCTGGACGGTTCCAGCAACATTGATGTCAATGTCAGCATCGGCACCATATTCAGCGTCCTGCGAAAGCCCGAGGGAAGCGGCGTCAGCGAGCACGACTTCCTGCAAAGCGGCGCCAAACAAGTGGCCGCTGGCTACTGCATCTACGGGCCGCAAACCACGCTGGTGCTGACCGTGGGCAAAGGCGTCAGCATGTTCACGCTGGACCGTGAGCAAGGCTCTTTCGTTCTGACTCAGGAACAGGTGGAAATTCCGGAAGACACGCGCGAATTTGCCATCAACATGAGCAATATGCGCCATTGGGACGCTCCGGTTCGCCGCTATATTGACGAATGCCTGCAAGGCAAGGAAGGCCCGCGCGGCAAGGATTTCAATATGCGCTGGGTGGCCAGCATGGTGGCCGACGTCCACCGCATCCTCACGCGTGGTGGCGTATTTTTGTATCCGTGGGATAAGCGCGAACCCGAAAAGCCAGGCAAATTGCGCCTGATGTACGAAGCCAACCCGATGGGATGGCTGATCGAGCAAGCCGGTGGTGCTGCGAGCAACGGCCGTCAGCGCATTCTGGACATAGAGCCGCAAAAGCTCCACGAGCGGGTCAGCGTCATCCTCGGATCCAAAAATGAGGTGAATCGGGCTGTGGCCTATTACGCAGAGTCGGACAAGGCAGGCTGAAATAGGGCTTCAGTTACGAACGCATCGACAGCGTCAACCAGAGCCCGCACGTCTTCTGCCGTAGTGTCGGGACAGACCAGCATCATGTTGTGAAATGGCGTGATCATCAGACCGCGGTTTAGCAGGTAAAGATGAATAGTTTTTTCCAGTTCTGGATCGAGAATGGCGTCCGCCTCGGTGCCATTGGCGGGCGCAACGGGTGAAAACTGAAACTCGGTGCGCGCACCTGCCTGCGTTACACACCACGGCAGATTGTGGCGGGCTATGACGCTGCGCAGACCATTGGCCAGTTGCTCTGCCAAGCCCATCATGTAGTCGTAGGCTTCAGCGGTCATGACCTCGTCAAGTTGCGCCCGCATGGCGGCCATGGCAAGCAAGTTGGCCGTAAGTGTGGTTCCGATGCCGCTATGCCCGGGAGGCGCCTCACGTTTGGCCGCCTCGGCCCGGGCTGCCGTCTCTGCGCTGAATCCGTAAACCGCACACGCCACGCCGCCCCCAACCGGCTTGCCCAGCACCAGCATGTCGGGTTGCAACTTGTGGGCTCCGATATAGCCAGCCGGCCCGGAACTGATGGTGTGGGTTTCATCGAGCACCAGCAACGTGCCGTAGCGACGGCAGAGCGCCTGCGCCGCTTCCCAGAAACCGGGTTGCGGCAGCACCATTCCAATATTGGTCATCACGGGCTCTGCCAGCAGGCAGGCAACCTCGTTGTCCGCAAGCGCAGCCTCCAGTGCAGCAAGGTTATTGAATTCGATGCTGCGCGTGGTGCGCGTGATATCAACCACCTGCCCCAGCAGACTGTCTCGGGTGCGTGCAATGCCGTCCTGCAGGTCGACAAAAACGTCGTCTACGGTGCCGTGATAGCAGCCGTTGAAAACCAGCAGTTGCGTGCGTCCCGTGAGGGCGCGCGCCCAGCGAATGACAAACCGGTTGGCGTCGGATGCCGACAGCGCAAACTGCCACACCGGCAAACCAAAGCGGCGCGCCAGTTCCGTGGCAACCCAGACTCCGTCTTCATTGGGCAACATAGTGGTCAGCCCCCTGCCAGCCTGCATGGCAACCGCGCGTGCCACCGGGGCCGGGCTGTGACCAAACATGGCGCCCGTATCGCCGAGGCAGAAATCCGTATACGTGTGGCCGTCCAGATCGGTAACGCGGGCCCCCTGAGCCGAATCAACGTGCAGTGCAAACGGGGTTGACCAATCGCTCATCCAGTGCAGCGGCACGCCAAACAACAAGTGTTTGCTGGCCTGAACCGACAAAGCCTGTGAGCGCGGATTGGCCTCTGTAAACCGCTGCCGCTCACGCGCGCGCAACAGTTCTAGCCGTTGCGCGTCCAGGTGCGCAAAACTGGGGATTTGAGCGCTATCGGGTTGCGTCACGCCTTGGCAATATCCCGAGCCGATTGCTGCAGAGACAATTTACTCAACCCCGCAACCGGCAGATTGACCAGTATTTCAAGCCGACGTCCGATGGCATGCAGCGTCTGGCGGAACGCATCGAGCTTCTGGGAATCGGTTCCCTGAACCTTGGCCGGGTCCGGGTAGCCCCAGTGTGCCGTAGCCGGATGACCGGGCCAGACTGGGCATACCTCACCTGCTACGTCGTCACAAACGGTAATCACCAGATCCATCTCAGGTGCGCCAGGAACAGCAAACTCGTCCCACGGCTTGCTGCGCAGTCCTTCCACCGAAACGCCGGCAGACTGCAATACCTGAATCGCCAGCGGGTGGGGTTGTTCATTCTCCCGCAGGCGCGAACCCGCCGAGAAGCCCTTGAACCGGCCTTTGGATACGTGATTGATCAGTGCCTCTGCAATAACACTGCGCGCAGAATTGTGGGTGCAGAGAAATAGCACGTTTGTGCATTGTTGGTCAGACATGGTTGCAATTCCGGTTTGGATTCGGGATTAACTTGCGCACCATGATAACTGAGCATTTAAACGACAATGTGACAAAAGTACCCACATTTCTGGAATTATGCGGACAGTTACCTTCAACGGGCCAATGGATTGGGCGTAGGTTCTGCGATCTTTGTTAGCAGATTGCGGTCGGTGTGGTGAAACGGCTCGATCTGACCACTAATCATCAGCACCGTATCCTCTTCGTATCCCCAGCTTCCATCATCATGGATGGTTACCTTGATTCTGAACTCGGTGGTTTTAAACGCTTCTGACAAAAACGGATTCGAGCGAATGCCAAAGTGGGGATCAACCTCTGTGGCCACCAGTTCAAACTGCTTTGCGTCAGCCTTGGCCTTGCCCGATGCCATGACCACCATTCCGCGGGGTATTGTCAGCGTGTGAATGATGGTTTCGGTTGTCGGCTCCCACAGCCAATATCCAACCTGCTCGTGATAGGTCTTGACCTGATCGGGCTTGGTAATGTGCGTGTGGTAGCGCAGCCCGTATAGCAGTTGCGGGCCGTTGGTCTGCGGGTCAATCGGCTGAAGTTCTATGCGCTCTGTAAACGCCTGCTTTTTGGCGCCTTCGGCCTTGGGCTTGGTGTCCAGCCCGCGCTGCCCGGTCCAGACGCCCGCCATGCCTCTCAGCGGGCCCAGATTGCGCAATGTATCGACATCAATCGGATGCGGCTCCGTGTAGATGTCTTTCGAGTATTCAGCCATGATCAAACTCCTGTAACGGCACCGATTGCGACTTCAACTGCGACATCGACTGCGACTTCAATTTAAACCGTTAAACGGCAAGTTTAATATGACGTGGGCTTGTTCGTTACCGCTACTGTTCAGGGCTTGCGGGGCGCCTTAGCCCCACTGAACGCAGCGCATGCTCAGCGTGCCGAGCTGAAATCCTTCGTAAACAAACTTTGGTATTTCGCCATCACGCGCGGCGCCCAATGCGTAGAGCAGTGGCCAGTAGTGGTCTGGCATTTGTGCGGCGATATTGGCACCTGCGTCGAGTTGCTGGTATTTCATCAGCGCGTGGGTGTCGTTGGCCACCAGAGCCGACTTGACGGCATCGTCAAAAGTCTGGGCCCAGGGGCGTGACGCTGTGCGCGTGGCAGCCGCATTCCGGTCCAGGTAGCGAAGGTTGTGCACCACGTTGCCACTGGCAAGGATCAATACACCTTTATCACGCAATGAGCTGAGCGCGCGGCCTACCGCCAGATGGTGTTCTCCGCCTTGTGCGTAGTCGATCGAAACCTGAAAAACAGGTACGTCCGCTTGCGGATATAAATGCAGAAGCACCGACCACGCGCCGTGGTCAAGGCCCCAATCTTCCGACGGTTTGGCGCCCATTGCGCCCAGTGCCTGGATCGCTTTCACTGCAAATTCTGGCGAGCCTGGCGCCGGATATTGCATGTCAAACAAGGCTTGCGGAAAGCCGCCGAAATCGTGAATGGTTTTCGGATGCGCCTGAACTGCCACCCTGATTTCGTTTTGCGTCAGCCAGTGTGCCGAGACCACCAGAATTGCTTTGGGTTTCCCCAACTCCTTGCCCCAGTTATTCAGGGTGCGCGTAAATTCATTGGTCTCCAATGCATTCATCGGGCTACCGTGCCCCACAAAGATGGAAGGCATCCTGCGGTCTGACGATGCAGCATTCGCGCCCGCAGTTTCTGCAAGGTTGAGCAGCGCTGCAGAGAGGGTGGCGCTCATGATTTTTCTCCGGTTTTGGGACATGACGGGTTACACCTGATAGATCACAGTCTAAGTGAATATCGTTCTATGGCAGGCCGGATGTATTCACGGCTTGGTTCGATTTTTTTGAATAGCGGAATGAGGGCAATTCAGGACCCTGCCCAAGAATACGAAGCCGACGGTGGGCCGGTCGTTGAACGTATGGCCCAGGTGCTCAGCGGCTCCCAAAACACACGTACCGACCTGCGCACGCTGCTAGCCAGCCAAGTGGCCTTCTGGCTGCTGGCAGCCACGGACGGTCACGCGAAGAACTTCAGTATCCGCTTGCAGGCCGGCGGCACGTACTCGCTGACCCCTTTATACGACGCGCTTTCCGCTTGGCCCATCACCTATGAAGAGCGAAATATCAAGTAGCCTTGAAGTGGGATTGACTGTAAATGCCAATTACGTCCTAACCAGAAGTTTTCAGATGGTCGGTATTAGCCCGAAGCCGACAAACTATTTACCGGATTGAGCATCCATCACAAACCACATGACCATGATGACCACTGGTATTGCGATTACAAGCGCGGGTATCAATACTTTTCGAAACGGTGTGTCGTCATGGCCTAACCACGGGCTTCTGGAAAATGAAAAGTGAGCTCCGACGCCCTGCGACCATGCCAGATTCCAGAAGAGTCCTGCCAATGCCACGATGGACCCGCTGAGGAACAGGTTTGACACCCATGTTGCCGGATAAGCATGGTCTCTGATCAGAATGTAGAGGTCATAGCACCAGCAGGGCGTGAAGAATAGGCATATAGCGACCAGCAGGCGCCTGTCAAATTGTCTGTTTTTGATTGCCAGAAATAGTGAACCAACAGCCCACGGGGCCACAACAAAGGTCAGGCATGAGGTGAGGATCGAATCGAGGTAATCCCAAGTCGGATCACCGGAGTACGGGGCCACAACGGTTATCAGCGCCAATGCCAGAAAGAAAGTGAAAATCTTCCAGGGTTGCAACAGGAAGGCCCAATACGCTGCCGTGCAAATCTCGTAACGCGATGGCTGAAGCAGCATCAGGCCAACCGACAGGGTCAGCCACACTATCCAACCAGTCAGGTAAACAGTTTCAAAGGATGAAATCAGCATATCCTATTGATTTACCAATGAAAAAGGCCCATAAGTGTTGATGCTTAGAGGCCTTTAAATAATGGGGTGGTGCCGACGACCGGAATCGAACTGGTGACCTACTCGTTACGAGTGAGTTGCTCTACCAACTGAGCTACGTCGGCGTGGAGGCGTTGCCGCGACCGGGCGCAATTGTATCAAGGATTGCTGCGGCCAGCTAAAAACAGGCCCATCTGCTCGACCGTCAGCGGCCGCGAGAAAAGGTAGCCTTGCAGGTAGCGGCAGCCGAGTGCGCGCAACATCTTGTGTTGCTGTTCGGTTTCCACGCCTTCGGCTATTACTTCGAGGTCGAGCGTGTGTGCCAGCGCAATCACGGTGCTGACGATGCCTTCCGAGCGGGCGTCCTGCCCCAGGTCCTGCACAAAACTGCGGTCTACCTTGAGCTTGTGAACCCTGAAGTGTCTCAGGTGAGACAGGCTCGAATAGCCGGTGCCAAAATCGTCAATTGCCAGCCGCACCCCCAGGTCGACCAATTCCTGCAGCGTCAGAATAACCCGCTCGACGTCATGCATAAGCCCCGATTCTGTAATTTCAAGCTCCAGACATTCTGGCGCCAGCCCGGTGTCGCGCAGGGCATCGCGCACACTGTCAACCAGATCGGGCTGACGAAATTGTTGCGGCGACAAATTGACCGCAACCATTAACGACTGGCCAGTTTCCTGCTGCCAGGCCCGGGCCTGAGTACACGCCTGCCGCAAAACCCAGTTGCCAATCGAAATAATTAAGCCACTCTCCTCGGCCACCGGAATAAACTGATTGGGCGACAGCGCCCCGAGCACTTTGCTCTTCCAGCGAATAAGGGCCTCGGCACCGAAAATATGTCCGTCCTGATCGTCAATCAGGGGCTGATAGACCAGTGAAAACTCGTTGTGCGCCAACGCAAATCGCAAGGCATTGGCAATCTGAAACTTGCTGTCAACCTCGGTATTCAATATCTCGGCAAAAAACTTGAAATTGTTGCGCCCGTTGGCCTTGGCGAAATACATCGCCGTATCGGCGTTGCGCATCAGCGTTTCGCGGTCTTTTCCGTGATCGGGGAAGCAGCAAATACCAATGCTCGTGGTCACGTGCAATTCATGCGTCTGAATATTAAATGGCTGCACCAGCGCCTCGACCAACTTGGCGGCCAGGGTTTCCAGACTGTGTGAATCTTCCACGTCCGGCGCGAGCAACAAAAACTCGTCGCCACCCAGTCGCCCCAGCGTGTCGGTAGACCGCAGCACCTCCGTCATGCGCGCAGCCACTTGCGTCAGCAACTGGTCTCCCACCTGGTGGCCCAGCGTGTCATTGATGGTCTTGAAGTGGTCCAGATCGATAAACAAAATGCCAACGCTCAGCAATTTGCGCCGCGCCATTTCCAGCGCCTGATCGATGCGGTCGTTGAGCAAATTGCGATTCGGGAGGCCGGTCAGCGCGTCAAAATGCGCCATGTGACGCATTTCCTGCTCAATCTTGCTGCGTTCCTCCATCTCCGTTCGAAGCCGCGAATTGACCTCAGCCAGTTCGGCTGTACGCGATTGCACGCGTTGCTCAAGTTGCTCATTAGCCAGTCGAATAGCACGCTCCTGTGCCCGGGCCTCGCTGCGGTCGCTGATCAGCCAGATCGTGCCCTGAGTGGAATCGTGCGGGTCGAGCACATAGGCAATCATCTGTGCCCAAAACACGTCTCCGTCCTGACGCACCATCTCCATTTCAACGGTGCAGGGCCGGCCCGCGATTAATTCAGGCGCAACAATGCGACCCAGCCCCGCATAAGTTTCGTCGGAGCCAAACAGAACGCGCCCCGGCAAACCCAGCGGGCTGGCGGAAAACCGGAACATTTTTTCAAAATGCCCGTTGGCCCGGGTAATTTTGCGGTCCTTGGTAAAAATAATGCCCACCGGTGCATTGCTGAGCACGGCCTGCAATGCGGCATTGGTTTGTGCGTATTCGCGCGCCGCCCGCTCGCCCTCGGTAATGTCGTCGAAAAGCCAGACCGTGCCCTCGTCGTCCGCCCCGGTAGAAAGCGCCGTGGTGCTCAACCGGCACAACACCACCTTGCCCAGACGGCTGGCCAACACCACACGGGTTTCATACGGCAAGCCGCGCGCCAGTTTGTCGCGCGCGAGCACCGCGTAGGCTTCGTATTCTGAGCGGGTTGAAAAAAGAAAATCGACCGAGTGGCCAACCATGTCGCCGGGCTCGAAGTCAAATGCATGCTCCAGTGCCGGGTTGCAGCGGGTAAAAACGCGGTTTCGGGTGAAGGCGATTCCCACCGTTGCGTGCGCAAATATGGCCTCGAGTTCCTGGACTTGAGTCGACACACTGCCAGCCTCTGCCGAATAAGTCAAAACAGGCTCCTCTCCATTATTTTTCCGCACACCGGCAGCACCGGGGACAACTTTTTCATCGTTCAGCACAGATCATGCAATTGTCCACAAAGTGTCAAACATCTTACTTTGGTTCCGGACCCTGCGGACGTATGAACGGAACAAAATTGTCCCGCACAAGAACAGACGCGCCGGGGCTGATTCCGGGCGAATAGACATAGTGAATGCATTGGAGAAACCCTATGCAGAAACCGCAGTACCGAGTGGAAAGTTCACACCCTATCGTCTGCCATTTAATCGCCCACCCACAGGACGGACTGGTTTTTTCAGACCGCTCGCTGGCTGTAGTCTTTGCAGCCAAAAGCCGGACGCAACCACAAGGTCAGGAAATTCGCGTGGTCAATACGCTGTCTGGCGAAATAATCTACCGCAAGTCAGAGGATTAACCAACCCGCACGCTACGTATTTTTATGGTGGCTCAGTGCGTTACTGACCAGCTTGGAGGTGATGTCAACAATCTGGATCATGCGGTCATAAGGCATGCGTGTAGGGCCAATAACGCCCAGAGTGCCCACCACCTTGCCATCGACTTCGTACGGACTGCTCACGATGGACAGTTCTTCAAATGGCACCACCTGACTCTCGCCGCCTATGAATATGCGCACGCCCTCGGCCTGCCCCGCGATGTCGAGCAGGCGCATGAGCTGTGTTTTCTGGGCAAAAAGATCGAAAGCGCGACGCAAATGCGCCAGATCGCCCGAAAAATCGGACACCGCCAGCAGGTTGTGCTCGCCAGAAATAATCACTTCGTCCTGCGTTTCGCTGATGGCGTCCTTGCTCACCGTCACCGCTGCCTGCATCAGCGTTGCAACCTCCGAGCGCAGCGACTCCACTTCGTCCAGCAACCGTTGGCGCACTTGGTCGATATCCAGCCCCACAAAATGACTGTTCAGATAATTTGCCGCCTCTACCAGCTGCGACTGGTGGTAATCGACCTCGGTATAAATAACGCGGTTTTGCACGTCGCCGTCGGGCGACACAATGATGACCAGCAGGCGCTTTTCAGACAGACGCAAAAATTCGATGTGCCGGAAAACTGAACTCCGGCGTGGCGCAATCACAATCCCCACGAATTGCGAAAGGTTGCTCAACATGTGCGCCGCGTTGGATATCACCTTTTGCGGCTGGTCGGGCGCCAGGCTGTGCGCCCCGCCGTACGCGCCCAACGGCCCGGAATTGCCCGGTTGCACCGTCAGCATGGTATCGACAAACAGGCGATAACCACGCGCTGTGGGAATGCGCCCGGCCGAGGTATGCGGGCTGGCAATGAGGCCGAGTTCTTCCAGATCCGACATGACGTTGCGAATAGTGGCCGGCGACAGTTCCAGCCCCGAAGCGCGCGACAACGTACGGCTCCCCACCGGCTGCCCATCGGCTATGTAGCGCTCCACCAGCGCCTTCATCAACAACTTCGCACGTTCGTCCAACATGAGAGACATTCTACGGTTTTGTGACAGATAAGTTGACAACTGTGACAGAGAGTCAAGTTGGCAACAGGTCAAGTGGTTGGATTTTGCCGAAAGACATTACATTACGTAATTACCAAGGAAATTGCGACCCAAACCACCATGGTCCTGTATCAGAAAGCAAAAGTTAGAGCGGTTAAACCCATGAAAGCTCCCCGGTCATGACTGCACACCGCCACTTCCGGCAGGTTGCCCTGTTTGGCAAATATCAGACCAGTGCCGCTGGCGCCGCTGATGTGGTGGCCCGGCGCGCGCTGGAAGACATTGCACACTTTCTGATGGATCAGGGGTGCGATGTGGTGGTGGAAGCAGAAACCGCAGACTCTATGGGCATGGCCAACTACCATGCCCTGAGCGTGGCAGAAATTGGCCGCCAGTGCGATCTGGGCGTGGTGGTTGGGGGCGATGGCACCATGCTGGGCGTCGGGCGGCAATTGGCTCCTTTCAAGGTGCCGCTCATTGGCATCAATCAGGGCCGTCTGGGCTTCATCACCGACCTTTCACTGGACCAATATCGCACCACCATTGCGCCCATGCTGCGGGGTCATTATCAGGAAGACCTGCGCTGCCTGATGCAGGCGCAGGTGGTGCGCGATGGCGAGATTATTTTCTCGGCTCTGGCCATGAATGAAGTGGTGGTCAACCGCGGCGGCACTGCGGGCATGATTGAATTGCGGGTCGAAGTGGACGGACACTTTGTGGCCAATCAGCGCGCCGACGGCCTGATTATTTCCACCCCCACCGGCTCCACCGCCTATTGCCTGTCCGCCGGCGGGCCGCTGTTGCACCCGGCGATCGACGGCTGGGTGATTGTTCCAATCGCGCCGCACACCCTTTCCAACCGGCCGCTGGTGGTTTCCAGCGTGTGCGAGGTTGCCGTGGAAATTGTCTCGGGCCGCGATGCCAGCGCCAATTTCGACATGCAGAGCATGGCCTCGCTGATGGTTGGAGACCGCATCATCGTCCAGCGTTCGCAACACAAGGTGCACTTCCTCCACCCCAAGGGCTGGACCTACTTTGACACTTTGCGGCAAAAAATGCACTGGAACGAAGGAGTGGCCTGATCCATGGCGCTGAAACGTATCGTCCTGCGGGACTTCGTAATCGTCAGCGAACTCGAGCTCGATCTGCACAAAGGATTCACGGTGCTGACGGGTGAAACTGGCGCCGGGAAATCCATTCTCATCGATGCGCTGCAACTCGTCACAGGCTCACGTGCCGACACCGGTGTGATTCGCGAGGGTGCCCAGCGCACCGAAGTCAGTGCCGAATTTGACGCCACAACTGGCCTCGACGCCCTGCTCGCCGAAGAAGGCTTTGAGACCGACGAGCAACTCCTGCTGCGCCGCACGGTCGACCTTGCCGGCAAAAGCCGGGCCTGGATCAATGGCAGCCCGGCCACCGTTCAGCAACTGCGCAAAGTGGGAGAATTCCTGCTCGATATTCACGGCCAGCACGCCTGGCAAAGCCTCACACGGGCGGAGTCCGTTCGCGACCTGCTCGACTCCTACGCGCAGGCCGACACGCACGCCCTGTTCGGGCTCTGGCAGCAATGGCGCCAGACACTCACCGCGCTCGAACATGCCAACGCCGCGCAGGGCGCCCTGCAACAGGAGCGCGAGCGCCTGAGCTGGCAAATCGGCACGCTCGAAAAACTGGCGCCTCAGGCCCACGAATGGCCCGAACTCAGCGCCAGCCACTCCCGTCTGGCCAATGCCCAGACGCTGCTCGCTGCCGCGCACGGGGCGCTGGAATTGCTGCAGGACGGAGAAACCAACGCACTGCAAGCGGTCAATACGGCGTTGCAGGAACTGCAATCGCAGAGTCATCTGGAAAGCGGGTTTGAAAATCCTGTTCAGGCGTTGCAAGGCGGCATGGCCCAGATTGAAGACGCGGTCTACAGCCTGCGCGCCTATACCCGCCACGTCGAACTCGACCCTCAGCGTCTGGCCGAGCTTGACGAGCGCATGACCGAGTGGATGGCGCTGGCCCGAAAATACCGCCGTCCGCCCGAAGAACTGGCCGACCTCCTGCAAGGCTGGAAGCAGGAATTGGCCGCCCTTGACGCAGCTACCGATCTAGCCGCTCTGGAACATGCTGAACAACTGGCGCACAAGGCATATCTGAAAGAGGCCACTGCCATTTCCAAGCTGCGTTCACATGCGGCGCCCCGGCTGGCGCAGGCCATTACGCAGGCGATGCAAGGCCTGGGAATGGAGGGCGGCGTGTTTCAGGTGGCGCTCGAACCACTGGCTGCGCCGCAGCAAAGCGGCCTTGAGGAAGTGCAATTTCTGGTTGCCGGCCACAGCGGCAGCACGCCACGTGCCGTCAGTAAAGTAGCCTCGGGTGGAGAATTGTCGCGACTGGCGTTGGCCATTGCCGTCACAACCAGTCAGTTGGGCGGGGTTCCCACGCTTATTTTCGACGAAGTCGATTCGGGCATCGGCGGCAGCGTGGCGTCAACTGTCGGGCGTCTGATGAAACAGCTTGGCGTCGACCGGCAGGTGCTTGCCGTCACGCATTTACCGCAGGTTGCTGCCTGCGCCGATCACCACCTGATGGTCTCTAAACAGCTTCAGGGAAAATCCACCGTCAGCACCGTGACGGCCCTGCCGGAGCAGCAGCGCGCAGACGAAATTGCGCGCATGCTCGGGGGTGATACCGGTCGTGGAACCACGCTGGCGCACGCCCGGGATCTGTTGTCGTCGTCAAGTTAAAACACATGCAAAAGAATACCCCCCCACAAGCGAAGGACAGCGGACTGGAGATTGTGCTGATCACCGGCATGTCAGGTTCGGGCAAGTCCGTGGCGCTGCACGCGCTGGAAGACTCTGGCTACTACTGCGTCGACAACCTTCCGCCCAGACTGCTGTTGTCGTTTGTGGAACTGGAGATCGAAAACAAAGCCAAGCGCCTGGCTATTGCGATGGACGTGCGCAGCGGTCACAACACGCTGCCCGAGGTTCCTGCGTTTCTCGACGCCCTGAGCGCACGTGGCATCAGCATAAAACCGATTTTTCTCGATGCCACCACCGACACGCTGGTGCGCCGTTATTCCGAATCGCGACGTAAACATCCGCTGTCCCAGTTTGGCGACCTTGACGGCCTTGACAGTTCAGATGTTGCCCAAGTTGCCGACGCCAACGTCAACCGGGGCCTGATTGACGCCATCGAACTCGAACGCGAAATGCTGGCAACCCTGCACGCCCGTTCGCACGTGATCGACACCAGCATGATCCGCCCGGCGCAGTTGCAGGGCTATGTCAAGGCGCTGATTTCGGCGCCCGGACGGCGGCAGATGACGCTGGTATTTGAGTCGTTTGCGTTCAAGCGCGGTGTTCCCAACGATGCCGATTTCATGTTTGACGTGCGCATGCTGCCCAATCCACACTACGAACCGGCTCTGAAGGCACAGACCGGTCGGGACGTTGCGGTGGCCGATTTCTTGCGCAAACAGGACGAGGTACAGCGCATGCTGGAACAGATTTCCTCTTTCCTGAATTCGTGGCTCGATGCGCTGATGAAAGATCACCGCAGCTATGTGACGGTGGCCATCGGTTGCACTGGCGGACAACACCGCTCTGTCTATCTGGTGGAGCAACTGGGTAAAAAATTTGGTTCGCAGTGGGCCACCATCCTGCGCCACCGCGAACTCGACGCCCGCTAAAGGCTAAAGCTTCAGGCGTCCCGCTGCAACAGTAGCCGCACCGGAGCCGGCAGACCAAGGCTTGGCCAATCGGCCTGCGCAACCCAGTTGCCGGGCAAGCCGGAGAGTGCCTTTTCAACAATTTCCGCATTGTCTGAAAGCGTCAACCCGACCACATGCAAGTGCAGGTCCCGATGCGTCAGCACATGCACAAATGGCGGTTCCGGTTTCAGTTGCGTGTGCAGGCCCGGCTCAAGCGCTGAGCGCAGGTCGTCTTCGCTCTTAAATACCGGCAAGCAATAAAGCCCGGCCCAGATGCCGGCACCCGGGCGTTTGACCAAAAAAACGGCGTCCTGCGCATTGCGGGCGTACAACAACCACAATTGCGCACTGCTGCGTTTGAGCGTTCGGGTGCGGACCGGATATTTCTGCGGATTTCCCTGCGCATAAGCCCGACAGGTGGCCGACACCGGACAGCGCTCGCAGGCCGGTTGGCGTGGCAGGCAAAGCATGGCGCCAAGGTCCATCAAACCCTGTGTATAGAGGGGCATGTCGGTCTGGGCACACTGCGCATCGGGCAGCAGGCTATTTGCCAGTTCCCATAAAGCGTTCACGTGGGGGCCACGGGCAAGATCGCCCTCAAAAGCAGCCCACCGGGTTATGACGCGACGCACATTGGCGTCCAGAATAGCCTCCCGCCGGGAAAAACAGATCGAAGCAATAGCCGCAGCCGTGGACCGCCCGATGCCCGGCAAGGTCTGCAACGCCTCGGCGTCACGCGGAAACTCGCCAGCGTGCATTGAAACTACATTTTGCGCACACCGGTGCAGATTGCGCGCCCGGGCGTAATAGCCCAAGCCACTCCACAAACCCAGCACCTCGTCTTCGGCAGCAGCGGCCAGAGAAACAACGTCCGGGAAGCGCTGCACGAAGCGTTCGAAGTAGGCCTTGACGGTCGCTACCTGCGTCTGTTGCAACATGATTTCCGATAGCCAGACCCGGTACGGATCGCGCGTGCCCTGCCAGGGAAGATCGTGGCGCCCATGCTGAAGGTGCCACCGCACAATCTGGCTGGAAAAAACCGCGCCCGCACCGGTCACCGGCGCATCAACCCCATCCGTCACGCTCAGGCAGGCTCCAGCGAGGCCACTTTGGGTTGCGAGGGCTGGTCCAGCAAATAGGTAGTCAGCTCAATAAGTTTGCGCTGCATCGCGGCAACCTCCGCTTCCTGCTGCTCAATTTCGGCCAGCCGCTCGTCCAGACCGCCCGCTGCCTGCTGAATGCGGTCGATGGCTTCAATGCGGCGGACGAAATTCTCGCGCCGCTCACGCACTTGCGCATCAATCTGCGCAGCGGCTGATTTGCTCCACAACTCAATATCGGCCAGAGCCAGTTCGTGCGCGGTGCGAACACGGGTTGACAGCGCACGCACCAGACGGTCGACAAACTGGGGTTGCGCCAGCTTGAACATATTACCGATGCCCAGATAGTGCAAATGGCTGCGCTCAACCTGCGCCAGATCGTCCAGATAGGGTTGCAGCGAAGGCACCGCAATTGCTTGCAGCGAAAATCCGTATTCGGAATTCAGCTGGGCAAAGGTGGCCGACAACATCGTATGGATGTCGGTTGTCAGCTGTTGCACCTTGGACAGGTTATTGCGCAAACGTTCAAACGCATCGGCATACGATCGCTTGGCTCCGAGCTTGAGTCCCTTCTGATTTAAAGACTTTGAGAGCTCGGCCATTTCCACCTTGAGCAACGCCGGCCCCAACAAAGCAAAAACGTCTTTTAACAACTTCAGGTGTACCGAGCGCACCGCATGGATCTTGGCTCCCGCCACATCAAACTCGGCCTGCTCCTGCGAAATCCGGCTGCGCATGTGTTTGATCACGGTGGTGTTTTTGCCGCGCAATCCGGCCAACTCCAGCTTCTGCTCCGTCAAGTCGCGCTTGCGCATATTGATCACCCGCGCAGTTTCAGCGCGCAGTTCTGCAATACCCGACTGCATCGCCCGCCCCAGAATCTGCTTGCGTTTGCCCAGCATGCCATTGCCCAGCGCTTCCTCCAGCGCTTTGAGCTGACTGCGCTCGAGCAGGCTGCCGTCCGAATTAACCTTGGCGACCAAGCCTTTCTGAGCCGACACTGCCAGCACCCGTCCCACCGAAACGCCCAGCGTAAGGGCCGTGCTTTCACGCTGCAGTTCGATCTGCGCTGCAATCTGCGCCGGCGAACTCAGCTCATCCCAGAGCGTGTCAATTTTGTTCAGCACCACCAGACGCTCATCCACAGCGCCCGCGTCGCTCATCAGATGCTCACGCCAGATTGCGAGGTCCGACTTGGTGACCCCGGTGTCAGCGGCCAGAATAAATACCACCGCTTGCGCCATCGGAATCAGGCTGACGGTGAGCTCGGGCTCGGCGCCAATTGCGTTGAGGCCGGGCGTATCCAGAATCACCAGCCCTTGCTTGAGCAGCGGGTGCGCAATATTGATCAGGGCGTGGCGCCAACGCGGTATTTCGACCAGCCCTTCGGCATCGATTACCGGATTGTCGTCGGAGGCCTGTGAACTCCAGAAGCCCAGCGCTCGCGCCTCATCCTGCGACACCTTGCGGGTTTGCGCCACCATCGCAAAGGCTTGGGCCAGTTGCTGTGGATTATTGACGTCGAGATCGACCCGCACCCATTTGTCTGGGGCCAGACGCCATTCCATCAGCGATTGCGTCTGGGTCCGCGTCTCGATCGGGAGCAGCCGCAGACACGGCGGCACGTCGGCGTCGTAGCCCATTTCTGTCGGGCACATGGTGGTACGCCCGGCACTGGCCGGCATGATGCGACGCCCGTAACCGGCAAAGAAGATGGCGTTGATCATCTCTGACTTGCCACGCGAAAACTCGGCCACAAAGGCCACCATCATCTTGTCGGAGCGCACCTGCAATTCCAGCCGGCGCAAGCGCTCCTGCGCCGCGGCATCGAGTAAGCCGTGCTCCTTCATCCACTCGGACAACAGCTTCAGACGCAGCGCGAAATCCCGTCGCCAACTGCCGTGCTGATCCAGCTGATCGTTAAATGAATTGGCCAAGTGTCCCCCGTGAATCCATCAATATAGCACCGTGCACGCCTTCTACTCCCCTAGAGTCTCTGGCAACGCGGGCAGAAAAAGGTCGATCTCTGTCCCTGGCGGATCGTTTTTACCGCGCTGCCACACTGGTAACACGGCTGCCCGGCGCGCCCATAAACCATAGCCTGCTGCTGGTAATGACCGGCCTCACCGTGGACATTGGAAAAATTACGCAATGTACTTCCACCCGTGGCCACCGCGGCCGCCAGCACTTCCCGAATTGCCCGATGCAGACGCTGCACCCGCACCCGACCCAACCGGTGTGCCGCTACCGTAGGCCGGATGCCTGCCTTGTACAACGCCTCGCTTGCATAAATATTACCAACACCCACCACCACGTCGCCGGCCAGCAAAACCTGCTTCACCGGTGCCCGACGGCCCTGCAGAGCACGATGGAAATCAGGCACCCTAAATTCATCCCCCAACGGCTCGGCCCCCAATCCACCCAGCAATTTACGTGCCCGCGGGTCGTCCTCGCCCAAACAAAACACAACCGCACCAAAACGACGCGGATCATGCAGGCGCAAACCGCCTTGGGAGGTGATCAGGTCAAAGTGGTCGTGCGTGCCCGCCAGCGGCAATTCTGCCCGAAAGGCCAGACTGCCCGACATCCCCAAATGCATCAGCAAAAGGCCGTCTGTTAAATCCAGCAACAGATATTTACCGCGCCGACGTACCTCCAGCACCTGCTGCCCGTAAAGTATCCGAGGGTCGACTCCCAAGGCCCAGCGCAACGGTTTTCCCAGACGCACGTGCTCAATAATTGCGCCACGAATGGCATCGGCAAAACTAAGCCGTGTGACTTCAACTTCGGGCAGTTCTGGCATGGTTTACAGACAGGCAGGAAAAACATCGCAGCTTGGATTATTATGACCCGATGAATCGAACCATGACCATGCGCAATTTTGCCCTTACAACCGCCATATGGCTGGCGGTCAGCCTGTTTTCAACCCTGTCGCAGGCGCAGGGCGTCAGGCCATCGCCCAAAAAAGGGGACTCACCGGCGGCGCAATCGGGGCTGACCAGCGCATTGTTCTACGAAATTCTAGTGGGCGAAATGAGCGCCCAAGCCGGTGACAACAGCGACGCCTACCAGTTACTGCTCGACGCCGCGCGCAAAAGCCATGCGCCTGCCCTTTTTGAACGCAGCGTCGAAATTGCTCTGCGCGCGCGCGCCGGAGATTCGGCGCTCGAAGCGGCCCAGGCATGGAGCCGCGATTTGCCCGACACCCCCGAGCCACACCGCTTTGTGTTGCAGATCATGTTGGGGATGAACCGGGTTGCCGACACGGTTGAACCCATTCGCTTTGCGCTGCGCAATATCAACGACAGCGATAAGCTGGCCCTGATGGGTCAGCTTCCACGCTATTTTTCCCGCGTTGCCGACAAAAAAGCAGCGTTGAATGCGGTGGAAACGAGCCTGAGTTCAGAACTAACCAACAAGAAAACCGGCGCTGCAGCGTACGCAGCCATCGGAACCATGCGCGTGCTTGCTGAAGACGCACAGGGTGCGGTTGATGCCATCAGGAGCGGCTTCGTCGTCGACCCGCAAGCCTCCGAACCGGCACAGCTAGCTCTGGGCCTGATGGACGCGCACCTGCCCGGCGTCGACGCCCTTTTGCAGCAATATATGCAATCGGCAGCCAAGCCGGATATTCGGATGGCGTACGTGCGCAAGTTGCTCGAAGGCCAGCAATATGCACAGGCCTCGGCGCAAGTCATGAAGCTGACCGCCGAAGCTCCCGACTACGCCGACGGCTGGCTTGTTCGCGGATCGCTGGAAATGCAGTCCAACGACCGCGAGGCGGCTAAAAAATCGCTGCAGACCTACCTTTCACTGAAAACGGCGGCTCCCTCCGATTCCTCAGCTTCCACCACCTCCTCCAACCCGCCAGCCAAGCCTGCCGCTTCAACTAGTGGAGACAGCGAAGAATCGGATGCGACGCCGGGCGATGCATCTGCCGTAGCCCCCGAACGCGGGCTGGTTCAGGCCTATTTCATGCTGGCACAAATAGCCGAACAGGAAGGCCAGTATGCGCAGGCCAACCAGTATCTGGACCAGATTGCGAGCCCTGCAGACACGCTGCGCATCAACAGCCAGCGCGCCTCCATTCTGGCGCATCAAGGTCAACTGGCAGAGGCCCGCAAGTTGATTCAGTCGACACCGGAAAACGAGCCTGCCGATGGGCGGGCCAAAATTGACGCCGAAGCGCAGTTGTTGCGCGAGCACCAGCAATTTCAGGCCGAGTACGAACTATTGCACGGAGCACTGGTTAAGTCGCCCAAAGATACCGACTTGCTGTACGACCTTGCCATGGTGGCCGACAAACTGTCTAAAAACGACGAAATGGAATCGCTGTTGCGTCAGGTCATGGAACTCAAACCAGAGTTTCCACACGCTTATAACGCTCTCGGCTATTCGCTGGCAGAACGCAATATACGTTTGCCAGAAGCCCGCACGCTGATAGGCAAGGCACTGGAATTTGCGCCTAACGATCCCTATATTGTTGACAGTTTGGGCTGGGTCGAATACCGGAGCGGTAACCTCGACACGGCACTCAAAATACTCGAGGGCGCCTACCAGAACAAGCGCGACCCGGAAATAGCCGCGCACCTGGCTGAAGTACTCTGGAAAATGGATCAGACGGTGCGGGCCCGGGACGTCCTGAAGCAGGGTCTGTCTATCAGTCCGGACAACGAAGCCTTGCGCGAAACCGTCAAGCGACTCGGCGCATGGTAATTGCATGGTGAGTTCTCGCGGCATCTGGCCGGATTTGATAATTGTGTGGTCGCGACGATTAATGAGGTTCTGGCCGCGCACATTGCCCAGGCCGCTGCAGATATTGATTGTTTCGACTTTGCTGGCTGCGTTAGGTGGCTGTGCTGCGTGGCGCTACGCACCCGCCTCGGCTGAAGACGCCCCGCATTGGCAAGGCAGGCTGGCGGTGAAGGTCTACAGCAATCCGGTTCAGGCTTTTTCTGCCAGTTTTGAATTGCAGGGCACCCCCCAGGGCGGTCAACTCGTACTGAGCACGGTACTGGGTTCAACGCTGGCACAAATAGAGTGGCACGACGGCCTCGCCACGCTGCGCACGTCCGATGATCAACGGGCATTTGATTCGCTGGAAACGCTCGCGCGGCGCATCACCGGCGCTGACGTTCCGGTGGCCGACCTTTTTTCCTGGCTTCAGGGTCACCAAACCAACAATCCACGCTGGCTGGCAGACCTGAGCGAACTTGAGAATGGCCGCATCAGCGCACACACCGACGGAAGTAGAAGTGGAAGTGGAGGGGGGGGCCAGAGCGGCGCCGGTAGTGGCATCGACAATGTCAGCGCCAACCCCGCAGATCTGAAAATCATTCTGGACCGCTGAACCAGATAACCTGTAGCGATAATCGGCCCATGCAGTCGCTTTACGATATTCCGGCACCGGCCAAACTCAACCTCTTTCTGCACATTGTTGGCCGCCGCGACGACGGCTATCACCTTTTGCAATCGGTGTTCATGCTGATCGACTGGTGCGACACACTGCATTTCTCAATTCGCACCGACGGACTTCTAAGCCGCGAAGACCTGCGCGACCCGCTTCCGGACGACGATTTGTGCCTGCGCGCGGCGCGTGCGCTGCAAGACGCCACCGGTTGTCGTCTGGGCGCACATATAGGCATTGAAAAGACTATTCCTGCGCAGGCTGGCATGGGCGGCGGATCGTCAGATGCGGCGTCTACCCTATTAGCGCTCAACCGGCTCTGGGACCTGCGGTTGCCGCTGGAAAAACTGCTGCAAATCGGGCTAAAACTAGGCGCCGACGTGCCGTTTTTCTTGGCCGGGCACAACGCATGGGTCGAAGGAATAGGTGAAAAAATCACCCCTATAAAGCTGCCGCTCACCCAATGGATGGTCGTAAAGCCCACCAAAGGACTGGAGACCCCACGAATTTTCTCCGACCCTCAGCTAAAACGAGATTCTAAACCTGCTATAATTTCAGGCTTCGCTGAGAACGCTTTCAGCAATACAGAAAATACAAACGGCAGGGATATAAAGGGTTCGGGAGTATTTAAATTTGGCCAGAACGATCTGCAGGCAGTAGCCCAAAGGTTGTGCCCCGAAATATCGCAAGCGCTCGAGTGGCTTGCAGAAAAAGGGCTAAATGGCCGGATGACTGGTTCTGGAAGCGCAGTATTCGCGCAGGCTTTGCATGAGATTGACGCAACGGGTTTACCAAAAGGCGCAATCGCAAGGCAGTGCAGCAGTCTGGAAATGCACCCCTTGTGGGGTTGGGCAGACAGCGATGATTTCGCGGTTGGCAGCTTAGGCTGACAACCTGTGTAGGGGAGTCGCCAAGTTGGTTAAGGCACTGGATTTTGATTCCAGCATGCGAAGGTTCGAATCCTTCCTCCCCTGCCAAATCTGTTGTCGGTTTGTCCAGGCAACGGCATGCTACTGATGACGCCACGTGTGACAACATAAACCCGATTTTTTCGCTGGAATCTGAATGCAGGCATCCACTCCTCCCGATTTCATGG
>Ga0007854_10000747_pt1 | contig 20967 bp, 13 predicted proteins | sample CryBogCBH12Aug08_FD_60382 | JGI IMG/M metagenome (GOLD analysis project Ga0007854, IMG submission 60382) | Freshwater microbial communities from Crystal Bog, Wisconsin, USA - CBH12Aug08 | ecosystem: Environmental > Aquatic > Freshwater > Lake | place: Crystal Bog, Wisconsin, USA | collected... | reverse complement strand
TTCCTCATCGTCGTCGAATACGGCGGGATGAACGTGAATCACTTTGCAGAACTCCGTAACCGCCTCGGTGGTGCCGGAGCCTCTCTCACCGTTATCAAGAACACTTTTCTCCGCCGTTCCATCAAGGACGCCGGTCTTCCTGAACTCGATGCCCATCTGACTGGTCAGACGGCTTTCGTTGTGGGTGACAAAGATATCTGTGCTTCCGCTAAGATCCTCAAGACCTTTGCAGCGGAATTTGAGAAGCCGAAGATCCGTGTTGGCATTCTGGATAACTCGATTCTTGATACCGCCCAGGTGATCGCCTTGGCTGACCTTCCTCCAAAGGAAGTCCTTCAGGCCCAACTCCTTGGTCTTCTTCTCAGTCCAGCCACCAAGCTGGTGCGCACGCTCAACGAACCGGGCGCCAGTCTGGCCCGAGTCCTTGCGGCTATCGCCGAGAAGGCTCCCGCCGCGCCAGTTGTGGAATCGCCAGCTCCCTCCCCAACTGCGGCAACTCCAGCACCCGTTGCCGAAGTGGCAGCAGAAGCTTCTCCAGCTACCGAGGCTCCTGCAGCAGAGACAGCTCCCACGGAGACCCCGGTCGCCGAGTAAGCGCTCCGAATCTCCAAACATCCCAACAACTTTTAACCAAAAAATTTCTCCCGGCGTACGAAGCCACGACGGGTGAAGGAAACACAACACGATGAACTGTCGGGCCGGCGGCTGCCGGACTCAAATGTCCTGAGGCTTCGGGACGCGACAGCATCAAAATCCAAACAACACCATGTCCGATAATACAGCACTAGTTGATCAACTCAGCAACCTTACCGTCCTCCAGATCGCTGATCTCGTGAAGGCTCTTGAAGAGAAGTGGGGCGTGAGCGCCGCCGCTCCTGTCGCCGTCGCCGCCGTTGGTGGTGGTGCCGCTGGCGCACCTGCCGCCGCAGCCGAGGAGAAGACCTCCTTCGACGTCATCCTTAAGGAAGCTGGATCCAACAAGATCGGCGTCATTAAGGAAGTCCGCGCCGCAGTTCCGGGACTCGGACTTGCAGAGGCCAAGGCCCTTGTCGAGAGCGCTCCCAAGGCAATCAAGGAAGGCGCTACCAAGGAAGAGGCCGAAGAGATCAAGAAGAAGATCGAGGCCGCTGGAGCCAAGGTCGAGATCAAGTAGTCTCCGACTGCCACGTCATTCATTTCCGGTCATCGTTGTTTTCTGGGGTTTCCCGGTTGACTCGATGGCCGGAACGACGTACAAAGAAAAGTTCCACCTGTCCCGAGCCCTGCAACACGGTCACACGACGCTTAGTCAAACACATCTTCTCGCCGCCCGCGCGGACTTCCCTGTATTTTTTGGGAACTCCACAACTGGCGGCTCTTTTGCCTTCCGTTTTTCCCGTCTCTCCCCCGAGCACAAAACACTCTCCCTTTTCAGCCGGCGCTAGCCGGTAAAGAAAAGACCGCCATCAAGGCACCCCGTATCGTCACCCAAGCGCCACCCAAGATCCTGCACCATGTCTGAAAGAATCAACTTCGGCAAACTTCACGAGGCCATCCAGCCGCCCAACCTCATCGAACTGCAGATCAAGTCCTACGAGGAATTTTTCCAGACGGGCGTCGAGCCCTCCAAGCGTAAGAACGTGGGCCTTCAGGCTGTCTTCCGTGAGTTCTTCCCGATCTATGGTTTTGAAGAGAAGTCCTCGCTCGATTTCGTAAGCTATCATCTGGAGGAGCCGAAGATCGGTCCTTTCGAATGCCAGATCGAGGGTGAGACCTACAGCGCCCCGCTCTACGTCACTTTCCGTTACAAGGACGAAAAGTCCACCAAGGAAGAGAAGGTCTACATGGGAGAGATTCCTCTCATGACCAAGTCCGGCACCTTCATGGTCAACGGCGCAGAGCGCGTCGTGGTGAGCCAGTTGCACCGCTCGCCCGGTATCTGCTTCGAGTCCGACATTCATTTGAATGGAAAGCTGCTTCATGGTTTCCGCATCATTCCCGACCGTGGTTCCTGGACGGAAGTTCAGTTCGACACGAACGACCTGCTCTATGTTTATCTCGATCGTCGCAAGCGCCGCCGCAAGTTCCTTGCGACCACGTTCCTGCGTGCTCTCGGTTTTCCCACCGACGAGGAGATTGCAGCCCTCTTCTACAAGATCGAAAGCCTTAAGCTCTCCGATAAACTCGACGAGGAGGAGATCAGCACCAAGGTGTTGCTCGCAGATGTCCGTGAGGGTGACGCGATCATTGCGCGTGCCTACGAACCCCTGACCCCCGCTGTCATTCGCGACCTCATCCGTGCCGGACACAGCACACTCAAGGTCATTGACACCAAGGACGATGACACGATCGTTAAGTCCCTCAAGCGCGACCCTGCCCACAGCGAGGAAGAGGCCCTCAAGGACATCTACCGCAAACTTCGACCTGGCGATCCTCCAACTGTCCAGAATGCCCGTGGCATGCTTAAGCGCCTTTTCTTTGACTCCAAGCGCTACGATCTCGGCCGTGTCGGCCGTCACAAGATCCAGCAGAAGCTTGGTCTTGACCCTAAGATCGAGGATCGCGTCCTTCGCAAGGAAGATATCGTTGAGTCGATGCGCTATCTTCTTAAGCTCCGCAAGGGTGACGGGATGCTCGATGATATCGATCACCTCGGCAGCCGTCGTGTCCGCACGGTCGGAGAGTTGCTTGCCAACCAGTGCCGCGTTGGACTCTCCCGCACTGAGCGCCTCGTCCGCGAGCGTATGGCCCTCTATGATCCTTCCGTCGATCACATCACGCCTCAGAAGCTGATCAATCCGAAGTCGCTGAGCGCCGTCGTGCGCGACTTCTTCGGTCGCTCTCAGTTGAGCCAGTTCATGGATCAGACGAATCCTCTTTCAGAGCTTACCCATAAGCGTCGTCTCTCGGCTCTTGGGCCTGGAGGTCTCTCCCGCGAGCGCGCAGGTTTCGAGGTTCGCGACGTTCATCCGTCTCACTACGGACGTATCTGCCCGATCGAGACCCCTGAAGGTCCGAACATCGGTCTGATCAGTTCGTTGAGCACGTATGCCCGTGTGAATGACTTCGGTTTCATCGAGACCCCCTACCGCAAGGTAGTCAACGGTCGTGTCACCGACGATATCGAATACCTTACTGGTGATCGTGATGAGAATTTCTATGTCGCCCAGGCGAATTCAACCGTCGATGCCAAGGGGAAACTCCTCGGCGAGACAGTCTCGTCTCGTTTTCGCGGCGACTTCGTCGAGATCGAACCCGAGAAGGTCCAGTACATGGATGTCTCTCCGAAGCAGCTTGTTTCCGTGGCCGCCGGCCTGATTCCTTTCCTTGAGCACGATGACGCTAATCGTGCACTCATGGGCTCGAACATGCAGCGCCAGGGTGTTCCGCTTCTTGTCTCCGATGCTCCGATCATCGGAACCGGAATGGAGGGTCGTGTCGCCCGTGATTCCCGTGCGGTGATCGTCTCCGAGTCCAACGGCAAGATCGCTTCTGTTGATTCCCAGCGCATCATTGTCACCAAGGATGGTGAGCTTCCCGAGGGTAAGAAGAAGATCAAGGATGATCCTGAGAATGGCGTTCATGTCTATGACCTGCGTAAGTTCATGCGCTCTAATAGCAGCACCTGCATCAACCAGAAGCCCATCGTCAAGAAGGGCCAGGTGATCAAGAAGGGTGATGTGCTTGCGGATGGTCCGAACACCGAGAATGGTGAACTCGCCCTTGGTCGTAACGTGCTCGTCGCGTTCATGCCTTGGAACGGTTATAATTTCGAGGATGCGATCATGATCTCCGAGCGTGTGGTCAAGGAGGATGTCTATACCTCCATCCACATCGATGAGTTTGAGATCGGAGCCCGTGATACCAAGCTTGGACCTGAGGAAATCACCCGTGATATTCCAAACGTCAGCGAGGAGGCCCTGCTGAATCTAGGACCCGACGGCGTTATCCGCATCGGCGCCGAGGTGAAGCCTGGCGACATCCTTGTCGGCAAGATCACTCCAAAGAGTGAGACCGAACTTGCTCCCGAAGAGCGTCTCCTCCGAGCCATCTTCGGCGAGAAGGCGGCGGACGTTAAGGACACCTCGCTCACCGTTCCTTCGGGAACTTACGGCATCGTCATGGATGTGCGTGTCTCTTCCAAGGAGAAGGCCGCCAAGATCAAGATGACCCCGTCCGAATCCAAGCGTCAGCAGAAGATGATCCAGGACGACAACAAGAAGCGTAAGGAAGAACTCTTCGAGCAACTCACGGAAGGCCTCGCCAACGTGCTTCTCGGCGAGAAGATCCCGCTCGACGTCGTCAACGGCGAGTCCGGTGAGATCATTATCCCTGCAAACCGCAAGATTACCAAGATGCTTCTGCGCAAGCTCGCTGGCGTCTACAATGTGGTTGAGATCGATCCAAGCCCGATCCGCAACAAAATCCGCGAGATCATCGGACAGTTCGAGCACCGCTTCGCTGACCTCGAGAACGAGAAGGAAGAAAATCTAGGCCGCGTCGAGAGCGGTGATGACGTCGATCCCGGTATCATCAAGCAGGTCAAGGTCTTCATCGCTAGCAAGCGTAAGCTCTCCGTCGGTGACAAGATGGCAGGACGTCACGGTAACAAGGGTGTCGTTGCAAAGATTGTTCCCGAAGAGGACATGCCGTTCCTTTCCGATGGTACTCCCGTTGACATCGTTCTCAATCCGCTCGGCGTGCCGAGCCGTATGAACGTCGGTCAGGTTCTCGAAACCCACCTCGGTGTCGCGGCCAAGGCCCTTGGATTCAAAGTTGCAACCCCTGTCTTCGACGGAATTCCCGAGACCCGTATCCGCGAGTACCTCAAGGAAGCCGGTCAGAAGGAGGGCTTCTCTTGGATTCAGGAGAACGGTAAGTCTCAGCTCTTCGACGGAAGAACCGGCGAGGCATTCGATCAGGAGGTTGTTGTCGGCATCATCTACATGCTGAAACTCGGACACCTTGTGGCCGACAAGATCCACGCCCGAGCAGTCGGTCCATACTCCTTGGTCACCCAGCAACCACTCGGTGGAAAGGCTCAGTACGGAGGACAGCGCTTCGGAGAGATGGAAGTCTGGGCGCTCGAAGCCTATGGCGCCGCCTACACGCTTCAGGAATTGCTCACCGTCAAATCCGACGACGTGCAGGGACGTACGCGTATCTACGAGAGCATCGTCAAGGGTGATAACTCCCTGGAGGCCGGCATCCCCGAGTCCTTCAACGTTCTCATCAAGGAAATGCAGGGACTCGGACTTGATGTCCAGGTCGGAAGCAAGGACGAACAACGTTCCTTCATCGATACAGCTGCTTAAACGAGCAACTAGTCACACGCGAAGCAGACCCACACCACTTACCAAGCCAGTAGCCTTCCACTTACTATGAGCGACACAGCACTTGCGGCAGCACCAGACATTCTGATGGATCCCATCAAGTCCTCCTTTGATGAGGTCGGCATCACCGTTGCGAACCCGGACACCATCCGGAGTTGGAGCAAAGGCGAGATCAAGAATCCAGAAACCATCAATTACCGGACCTTCAAGCCCGAGAAGGGCGGTCTCTTCTGCGAGCGTATTTTCGGTCCCACCCGTGACTGGGAGTGCTCTTGCGGCAAGTACAAGCGCATCAAGCACAAGAATGTTGTCTGCGACCGTTGCGGCGTCGAAGTCTGCCTGAGCCGCGTCCGTCGCGAGCGCATGGGCCACATCGATCTGGCCGTGCCGGTTTCCCACATTTGGTTCTACAAGTGCATGCCCTCGCGCATCGGCCTCATGCTCGACTTGACCGGTCGCCAGCTTGAGCGTGTCATCTATTACGAGGATTACATCGTGATCGATCCGGGCAAGACCCCCTTCGAGAAGGGCCAGTTACTTACCGAGAACGAATATCGCGAGGCTGAGGACCAGTACGGAGAGGACTTCACTGCCGGCATGGGTGCCGAGGCGATCCGCAAGCTGCTAGAGAACCTGGATCTCCTTGAGGAGCAGCAGGTGATCGAAAAGCAGATGACCCAGACCAAGAGCAAGCAGATCCGCAAGAAGCTTGCGAAGCGTCTGAAGCTTGTTCAGGGCTTCATGGGATCAAAGACCCGTCCCGAGTGGATGATCCTGAGTGTTCTCCCTGTCATCCCTCCCGACCTCCGTCCTCTTGTTCCTCTCGAGGGTGGACGTTTCGCGACATCGGATCTCAATGATCTCTACCGCCGCGTCATCAACCGTAACAACCGTCTCCGCACCCTTCTCCAGCTGAAGACCCCCGAGGTCATCATCCGCAACGAGAAGCGCATGCTTCAGGAGGCTGTCGATGCCCTTTACGACAATGGTCGCCATGGCCGTGCCGTCACCGGAGCCGCTAACCGTCCCCTCAAGTCCCTTAGCGACATGCTCAAGGGTAAGGGAGGTCGCTTCCGTCAGAATCTGCTCGGCAAGCGCGTCGATTACTCCGGCCGTTCGGTCATAGTCATCGGACCCGAACTCAAACTCAACCAGTGCGGTCTGCCCAAGAAGATGGCGCTTGTACTCTTCGAGCCCTTCATCATCCGCCGTCTCAAGGAGCTCGGCTATGTGCACACCGTTCGCAGTGCCAAGAAGCTGATCGAGCGCCAGACTCCCGAGGTTTGGGACATTTTGGAAGAGGTTACGAAGGGTCATGCCGTTCTGCTGAACCGCGCACCGACCCTTCACCGACTCTCGATCCAGGCTTTCGAGCCGATCCTGATCGAAGGCGAGGCGATTCGTGTGCACCCTCTGGTTTGCACGGCTTACAACGCCGACTTCGACGGTGATCAGATGGCTGTTCACGTTCCTCTCTCCGTTGAGGCACAACTCGAGGCCCGCACCCTGATGCTGGCTCCAAACAACATCTTCTCGCCTTCCAGCGGCAAGCCGATCACCAATCCTTCGCAGGACATTCCGCTCGGTTGCTACTATCTGACGCAGAATCCCCGTACCGTGGGCGTCAAGGATGCAAAAGCCGCTGAAGTTCGCCTTCCTCTCTTTGCTGAATCAAGCGAGGTCGAGCTCGCGCTCTCCGAAAAAAGCGTCAAGATCCATACCCGTATCCGCTTCCAGAACCCTGATCGCGGGACAAAGACCGTCTACGGTAATGAGGAGCTTGCGGTGATCGAGACCACGGTCGGCCGTGTTCTCTTCAATCAGATTTGGCCCAAAGAGCTTGGTTTCTATAATAAGGTCGCAGGTAAGAAGCAGCTCTCCGATATCATCTGGCGCTGCTATAAGGCTGTCGGTCAGGCTCGCACTGTCGAAACCCTCGACAAACTCAAGGAACTCGGATTCCGCGAGGCGACTCGCGCCGGGGCGTCCATCGGTATCAATGACATGATTATTCCGAAGGAGAAGGCAGTCCTCATCGAGACCGCCCAGAAGCAGATCGCCGAAGTTGAGAAGCAGTATCGCCGCGGTATCATCACTGATGGTGAGCGCAAGAACAAGGTGCAGGATATCTGGACCCACACTGGTGAAGAGATCGCCAACGCTCTCTTCCGTACCCTCGAGCATAATGACGGTCGCCGCGAGGCTAACCCCGTCTTCATGATGGTCGACTCCGGAGCCCGAGGCAACCGAACCCAGGTCAAGCAGTTGGCCGGCATGCGTGGTCTGATGGCCAAGCCCTCCGGTGAGATCATCGAGCGTCCGATTCTTTCGAACTTCCGCGAAGGTCTTTCGGTGCTCGAGTACTTCATCTCGACCCACGGCGCCCGTAAGGGACTTGCCGACACCGCGCTCAAGACCGCTGATTCCGGGTATCTCACCCGCAAGCTTGTCGATGCAGCCCAGGACGTGATCATTACCAGTGAGGATTGCGGAACCGTGAACGGCATCGTCGTCCGCCCAATCTACGAGGGTGACGAAGAAGTTGTTTCCCTGGCCACGCGCATCATTGGCCGTGTCAGTTGCGAGACCGTCAAGGACTCGGTAACCAACACTCCGATCATTAAGGCGAACAACCTCATCGACGAGGAAACCGCCGCCGCCCTCGACAAGGTCGGCCACGAACAGCTCAAGATCCGCTCCGTCCTCACCTGCGAGAACAAGCGCGGCGTCTGCGCCAAGTGCTACGGTCGCAACCTCTCCACCGGTCTCATGATCGGGCTTGGTGAGGCTGTCGGTATCATTGCTGCCCAGTCGATCGGTGAGCCCGGAACCCAGCTCACCATGCGTACCTTCCACGTCGGTGGAACGGCCAGCCAGACCTTCAAGCAGCCGATCATCAAGGCCAAGAACGACGGTGTCGTCCGATACAACGACCTTCGTGCCGTGCAGGCACTCGACGGCACCTTCATCGTGCTTTCCAAGAACGGGACCGTGGGCGTCCATGGCAAGGATGGCCGCGAGCTCGAGAGTTATCCTGTGGTCCTCGGGTCCGTGTTCTCCATCGCTGATGGTGGCACAGTCAAGAAGGGCGAAACCTTCGTCCAATGGGATCCCTACAACGTTCCGATCATCACCGAGAAGACCGGTAAAATCGAATTCCGCGACATGATCGCTGGCGTCACCATCCGCAAGGAAGTTGACGACGAAACCGGCGTTATGGGCACCGTGCTCATCGAGCACAAGGATGACCTGCACCCCCAGATCGTCATCGTCGATGCCCAAAAGGAGATCCTGGCCAGCTATTCGATCCCCGCCGGCGCGCACCTTGAGGTCAAGGAAGGCGAAAAAGTTCAAGCCGGTCAGCGTCTTGCCAAGACGCCGCGTAAGATTGCGAAGACCAAGGACATCACCGGCGGTCTGCCGCGTGTTGCCGAGCTTTTCGAGGCACGTCGTCCGAAGGATGCTTGTGAAATCGCTCGCATTGACGGCGTCGTCGACATCGGTGGTACGGTCCGAGGCAAGCGCAAGCTCATCGTCCGCGATCCGCAGACCGGATCCGAAGAGGAGCACCTCATCCCTCTTTCCAAGCACATCATCGCCTTCAAGGGTGATTTCGTGAAGAAAGGCCAGCAACTCACCGAAGGACCCGTGGTGCCCCACGAGATCCTCGATGTCTGCGGACCTCAAGAACTTCAGGAACACCTTCTCAACGAAGTCCAGGAGGTTTACCGCCTCCAGGGTGTGGAGATCAACGACAAGCACATCGAGATCATCGTCCGTCAGATGCTTCGTAAGGTGAAGATCACTGATCCAGGCGACACCACGTTGCTCTGGGGCGATCAGATCGACCGCCTCGAGTTCGAGGGCGAGAACGAGCGCGTCAGTGCCAAGGGTGGCAAGCCTGCAGAGGCAGCTCCTGTTCTCCTTGGTATCACCAAGGCCTCACTCGAGACTGACAGCTTCATCTCTGCCGCTTCCTTCCAGGACACCACCCGTGTCCTCACCGAGGCGGCCACCCTCGGCAAGTCTGACAGGCTCCGCGGATTCAAGGAGAACGTCATCATGGGTCACCTCATTCCTGCGGGAACCGGCTTCAAGTCGAACCGCAATTTTGAACTCGTCCATCTCGGAGAGCCGTCCCTGTTTGAGGGTGATGAAGTCGCCGAAGAAGCCACACTGTAATTAATAAATCAAGTAACAAAGCCCCAAACCACGCATTCCCATGTCCGTAGAAGCAATGACAGAACTCCTTGAAGCCGGTGTCCATTATGGTCACCAGACCAAGCGCTGGAATCCCCGCATGAAGGATTTCATCCTTGAGGAGAAAAACTCCATCCACATCATCGATCTCTCCAAGACGGTCGAGCAACTCGCCAAGGCGGGAGAGTTCCTTTCGGACATCTCGGGTCGTGGAGGGAAGATCCTTTTTGTTGGCTGCAAAAAGCAAGCCCAGGAGGCAGTGAAGGAGGCCGCACAGGCCTGCGGACAGTACTATGTCAACCAGCGTTGGCTCGGTGGCACCCTCACCAACCTCGTCACCATCCGCAAGAGCGTTTCCAAGCTTCGTGATTTCGAGGCCCTCGAGAAGAGCGCCGGCTTCAACAAGATCAACAAGGCCGAGGCATCCGCCCTGCGCCGTGAGGCAAACAGGATCCGTCACAATCTCGAGGGAGTTCTCGATATGGACAAGCAACCTGACGCCATTGTCATCATCGACACCGTCAAGGAGACGATCGCCGTCGCCGAGGCTCGCCGCCTTGGTATTCCCATCGTCGCCATCGTTGATTCCAACAGCAACCCCGAGGAGATCAACTATCCCATTGCCGGCAACGACGACGCGATCCGTGCAATCCGCATTATTCTTCAGAAACTTGTCGATGTGATCTCCAAATCCCGAGGTGGTGTCCGTGCAGCGGCCCCCACTGAAACCGAAGAGCTTGCCGCTGTCGCTGAATAAGTCCGACGTCGCCCATCGTTTTACCTTCATACCAACCATTCAAAACCATGGCTGATATTAACCCAGCAATCGTCAAGGCTCTTCGCGAGAAAACCAACGCCGGAATGATGGACTGCAAGCGCGCCCTCACTGAGGCGGGCGGCGACATCGAGAAGGCCGAAGCGCTCCTTCGCCAGAAGGGAATCGCCAGCGCAGGCAAAAAGGCTTCCCGTCACGCCAAGGAAGGCGCCGTCGTCTCCTTCATCCAACCTAGTGGAAAAGTGGGTGTCCTTGTTGAGATCAACTGCGAGACCGATTTCGTTGCCAAGAACGATATTTTCACCAAGTTTGTTAAGGAGGTCAGTGAAGAGATCGCTGCATCCAAAGCAGAGACTGTTGAGAGCCTGCTCGAGTCTCCTGATTCCAAGGGGATCCTCTTCAAGGACTCAATCGCTACCACCATCGCCGCACTCGGCGAAAACATGGTTGTCCGCCGTTTCGCACGCTTTCAACTCGAGGGAGGCCTTATTGCTTCCTACATCCACCTTCAGGGTAAGGTGGGCGTTCTTGTTGAGATCGCCTGTGGTAATGAGGCAACGACAAAGAGCGAGAGTTTCCGTGGAATGGTGAAGGATATCACTCTGCAGATCGCCGCCGCGCATCCCACCTGTATCTCCCGCGATCAGGTTGAGGCATCTCTTGTGGCTTCCGAGCGCGAGATTTACAAAGCCCAGGTCGCAGGCAAGCCCGACAACATCGTCGAGAAGATCGTCGACGGAAAGATGGACAAGTTTTACAGCTCAACCTGTCTCCTCGAGCAGGCCTGTATCAAGAACCCTGACATCACCGTTAAGGATCTTTTAGCAAGCAAGGAGAAGGAGCTGAGTGACAAGATTGTCATCAGCAAATTTGTCCGCTATGCCTTGGGCGAAGAGTCCGGCGAGGCCCCTGTCGAAGAAGTGGCCTAATTAGTCTCTTAAAGACACCTTTTGATCCCCCACGGGGGGATCACCCTCATATGACACTTGCAAGCCTCCTCTCCGAGGACTTGATCATCCCCGAGATGGTCGCCACCGATCGGTGGCAGGCTATCGAGGAGATAGTAAATCGACTTGTTGAGGAGGGGCAACTCGTTGTCTCGCATAGGGATGAAGCGATCGTCTCGCTACGTCACCGTGAGGAGACGATGAGTACCGGCATCGGTTTCGGAATTGCCATTCCTCATGCCAGCTGCGATGCAGTCCATCAGGTGACCGCATGCTTCGGTCGTTCCAAGACAGGGATTGATTTCGAGTCCCTTGATGGCAAGCCCGTCCAATTCATTGTTCTCTTTCTTGTGCCGAAGGATCAGTTTCAAACGCATCTCAGGACTCTGGCAGCGATTGCCAAGTTCCTGAACGATCCCTCCGTGCGGGCTGAACTTGGGGAGGCGAGTGATGCCAGATCGATCCTTGAGGTTTTCAGTCGGAAAAGATCATAACATCAAGGCTCTAGCTCTGTAGGCGCTAGGCTTCAGGTCTAAAAGAGAAGCATCTTGCGGCCCTTGGAATCTAGAGTCTAAAACCTAGAGCCTAAAATCTTCCCGCATGTCCCTCCTCTCCACTCTCACTTCCCGCCTCGCCGTTGCCCTGCGTGCCGCTGGTATTGATAAGTCGCTTGCAGTGGTGACGCCCTCTGCCGATGCCCGATTTGGGGATTTTCAGACCAATGCCGCCATGGTCGCCTCCAAGGCATTGAAGAAGAATCCGCGTGAGGTCTCAGCTTTGATCCTTGAGCATCTCAATGTTGGGGATCTCTGTGAGACTCCCACGGTGGCTGGAGCCGGATTCATCAATTTCAAAGTCCGGGAAAGTGCGCTATCCGATGCACTCAACATCATCAGAAACGACAAGCAACTCGGAGTGGATTCTGTTGAGAATCCGAAGACCATCATCATTGATTTCAGCTCCCCCAATGTGGCCAAGCCGATGCACGTCGGCCATATTCGGAGTACGATCCTGGGCGACTCTCTTGCTCGGATAGCCCGTCATCTCGGTCATCAGGTCATTACCGACAACCATATCGGTGACTGGGGCACTCAGTTTGGCAAGGTTATCTACGGCTGGAAGCACTTCCTCAATAGGGAGTCGCTTGAGCAGGCACCGATTGACGAACTCGTCCGCCTCTACCGCGAGGTCAATACACTGGAGGAGAGTGACCCCGAGCTGAAGGAGGCGGTTCGCCATGAGTTGGTGAAACTCCAACAGGGGGATGCAGAGAACCTTGAGATCTGGAAGCTGGCGGTCGCCCTCTCCTGGAAAGAATTCGAGCGCCTCTATGGCCTTCTCGACATCACCTTCGACGAACGCCTTGGGGAGAGCTTCTACAACGATGCCCTGGGACCATTGGTGGATCGGTTGCTTGCGGAGGAAATTGCACAACTTAGCGAAGGTGCCGTCTGTGTTTTCTTCAGGGAGGATCCCGCGCTCGAAGAGAAGCCATGCCTCATCCGCAAGAGTGATGGAGGGTTCCTTTACGCGACGACCGACCTCGCCACCCTCGAGTACCGGGAGAAGCGCTGGTCGCCAGACGCCGTCTGGTATGTCACCGGAGCACCTCAACAGTTGCACTTTGAGCAGGTCTTTGCGGCAGGTCGCAAGATGGGAATCACAACCGATCTCTGGCACATCGCATTCGGCAGCATCCTCGGAGAGGACCGCAAGATGATGAAGACCCGCTCTGGGGAGAATGTCGAACTGGGAGGCCTTTTGAATGAAGCAATCGAGCGAGCCCTCGCCGTTGTGGTCGAGAAAAATCCTGATCTGCCCAAGACCGATCAGGAAGAGATCGCGCGCTTAATCGGCCTCGGTGCCGTGAAGTATGCCGACCTGATGCAGCACCGGCTCACCGACTATGTCTTCTCTTGGGAAAAGATGCTCTCCTTTCAAGGGAATACAGCCCCCTACCTCCAGAATGCCTATGTGCGTATCCGTTCCATCTTCCGGAAGGCGGAAACAGAGGGTGTTTCAACCATCACCTCTCCCATCACCATCATCGATCCGGCCGAGCGTGCTCTCGCTCTGCAGATTCTCAAGTTTGGCGGGGTCCTGCACGTTGTCCTCGAGGATCAGCGTCCGAATCTCCTCTGCCTCTACCTCTACGAGTTGGCTGACTGCTTCCACCATTTCTACGAAGCTTGCCCGATCCTGAAGTCTGAAGGTGACGTCCGCTCATCCAGACTAGCCTTGGGCGGAGTCACCGCGGAGGTGCTGAAGACCGGCCTCGCCCTGCTCGGGATTTGGGTTCCGGAGCGGATGTAAAATCTAGAGCCATTGGAGAAAGAACTAAGAAAGCACCTCCCTGAGGCGTTTGCTTTCGAGATTGCTTAGCTGGATTCTCTCTTTAACTCCCTCCAGGTGAAGTTCCCAGACTATCGAATTCTTTTTCACTAATCTGGACACGGCTTTTGTGTTGACCAGCAGACTCCTGCCGACTTTGCAGAAAAGCTCTTTTGGCAACTGCTCTTCCCATTGTGACAGGGTTTTCTTCATGAGAGGCTTCCTCTCCTTTTCCCCCTCATCAGCTATGATGATCCTAGTGTAGTCGCCATCGGAATCGATGGCTGAGATCTCCCGCGCTTTCACCATCATGGAGAGTGCGCCATCTCGCAGGAGCACGAGGTCTTCCATATTGAGTCGTTTCGACCCTTCTGATGAGGGCAATGGGCGATGATCTTCTGGTTTGATAAGACGGGAGACGGTCTTGGCAAGGCGCTCCGGGCTCACTGGTTTTGTAAGGTAGTCGAGGGCATTGCCCTCGAAGGCCTTGATCGCATACTCGTCAAACGCTGTGACAAAGACCACTATAGGTTTGGGGTCAATCGCCTCCAGTTTTGGTAAAAGGTCAAAGCCATTAAACCTCGGCATTTGGATATCGAGGAAAATCACATCGGGTCTCTCCGAGGAGATCAGGTCGTAGGCCGTGGGGACATCCTCCGCCTCGCCCACGATCTCGATCTCAGGGTGTGCCTTGAGACGAGAGGCCAGATGGTCTCTCGCTAGCGGTTCGTCATCCACCAGGATGGCTCGAAGGCGTGGAGGGGAAATTTTTTTGGAACTTCTGTTCATGACTTCATGAGTGGGAGAGTCACCACGGCCCGTACCCGCTGTGGCGAGTGGTCATGGGTCAGGGTGGCCCTGTCACCAGTGAGTAACTGGAGTCGGCGGCGGAGGTTGCTGATCCCCATTCCAATCCCCATGATAGTTCCTATTCCCAGATCACGGGATGATGAAGCAGGCTCCACCCACGACCCCGTATTCTCGACCGTGAGATGGAGTCTTTCCCCGGTGATCTGGGCCTGGATAAGGATTGCAAGCGGCATCGGACTTGTCTGCTGGCCATACTTGATTGCGTTCTCGAGGAGAGGCTGAACCAGTTGACAGGGGACCATGAATGCACGCGCTTCCTGCTTCGCATCGATCCGACACTGCAACTTCTCGGCGAAACGGATCTTCTCCACCTTAAGATAGTTATCCAGAGCATCCAACTCCTCACCCAGAGGGGAGTAGTCTTCATCCCTCTTCTGTAGAGAGAAGCGGAGGTAGTCTGCAAGGGACTGGGTCAAGTCCTCGACTTTCTCTTTCTCATTACTCACGGCCATGACCGCGGTGAGAGCGTTGAAGAGGAAGTGGGGTTGCATCTGAGATCTCAGAAGGCTCATCTCGCTTTTCTGCTGGCGACGACTCAGTTCAAGGGAGTCAAAAAAGAGCGAACTCGAAAAATAAAATCCGATCCAACACGCAAAAACGAACAACTCCACATAGAATCCCAGAGTTGTAAAGTTGGCTCCGAGTAAATGAATCGAAAACAGGGGGCTGAAATGGTCTCGCAGAAAGGGGATTCTGAGTATTAGGAGTCCGATCACTGTGATCGAGAATGATATGCAGAGTACTACCGGGATCAGTTTCAAAGGATTCCACCTTCTCGAATGGATCAAGATAAATGGGGGTCGAAGAGAACTTGTGATCAGGAACCCGTAGGCTGACTTGAGGAGGATCAATTCTAGGAGCAACACTCCCGACGATCGGGGAATGTCTCCGCTCTTTATCAGGATCCATCCTGCGATTCCTAAGATAATCGCAAAAAAGATCCATCCGCCGATTTGCAGCTTCCAAAAGTAGGGGGACTTACGGCTCTCCGTCACATGATCGCCCAGATGTTTATTAATCATCGGTCGGTCTCCATAATATTTTGCAAGGCGTTCATTCCTAAATTCGTTTAAACTAATCAACTGAATCACAGGGCGACTCACTAGGAGAAAATTCCCAACCAGCCCTTAAATTCCGCGGGACCATGGAATTCGCACGATTCGTCGACGGTTTCGTGCGATTCAACGATTTTCGATTGAAAATCTGTGTAGAGATTATGACTTTTCTTGTCATGAAAGAGTATAATACCACCGTGCTCGTTGTCGGGGCTGGTCCGGCAGGTCTTATTGCCGGGCATCTGTTGGAACAGAGTGGCATCAGCACTGTGATTGCCGAACGACATCAAGGCCGCCTAAGCACACCCAAAGCACACGCGATTAACTCCCGCACGCTGGAAATCTGTCATGGAGTCGGGCTGCCTATGGAAAAGATCCATGCCAAGGCGGTAAACCGTGAAGATGGACGTCTCGTACGGTTCATGACCAGTATCACGGGAGAAGAGCTTGGAGCGATTGCCCATGAACGACAGGACGAGGGGGTGCGAGCGCTGACGGCATGGCCCCTGATCAACATTTCACAGCCCGACTTCGAGGATGTTGTCGAGCATGCGCTCGCTGGTGCCGCCCATGTCGATTTGCGGCGTCAACTCGAGTGGAGTGACTATCGCGAAACTCCTGAGGGCGTCATTTCGAATCTGCATGACCACACAACGGGCGAGGACATTACAATAACCAGCAAATACCTTATCGCCGCTGATGGTGCGCGCAGTTCTGTTCGCGAAGCATCAGGAATAAAGCTTGAAGTGTTGGTTCCCAATCTCGCCGAATTCGTAGCGATCCATTTTGAGGCTAATGCCCGGAAACTGGTAGGCGAACACCCCGCCGTTCTTTATTTTATTTTCGGAGACGCGATCGGCAGTGTTCTTATCGCTTATGATATAGACAAGAACTGGGTGCTGATGCACCTGTATGATCCTTCATCGACGTCAGTTGCAGATTTCACCGAAGACGCCTGCAAGGAGTTGATCACTGCAGCCTTTGGAAAACCGATCGATGTGAAGATCAAAGGAGTTAAGGGCTGGAAGTCATGCGCTAAGATGGCCAATGCATTTCAGTCCGGAAGGGTCTTTTTAGTCGGAGATTCGGCACACCAGTATCCACCCACAGGCGGACTTGGTTTGAATTGCGGTGTGGGCGACATTCATAACCTCGTATGGAAAATTGCAGCAGTTGAACACGGTTGGGCAGGTTCTGGACTACTCGGAAGTTTCAATGCTGAACGCCCTCCCGTTGCGCATACCAATATGGTTCAAAGCGTCCAGAACGAAATGAAATTTGCGCATGTTTATCAGGCGCTTGGTCAGGACATAGGCAAGCCCATTAATAAAGCAGAGCTTGATAGGCGCCTTAATGATCCCTCTTGCAGGGCAGCCATTACTGCTGCAATAGCTGCCCAGGAAGAAGGATTCGACAGTCTACGGCTTCAGATCGGCTATATCTACGGCGAGCAGCAGAATGTTTATCAAGGAACACCTATCAACGTCTATGTTCCCAAGGGAATCGTTGGGGAACGGTTGCCGCACGCCGAGTTAACGGGTGGCGGATCGACGCTCGACCTGGTCCATCACGACGGGTTCGTCATCTTTGCCGCCAAGGAGAGTGCACATTGGCATGGTTTGGCAGAAGTTTGCAAAATCCCGCTCAAGATTCTGGTGGAAGGCCGTGATTTCACGTTGAAATCTGGCAACTGGGCGGAAAGTCTTGACCTAGGCAAGGATGGTGCGGTTCTGATCCGTCCGGATGATCACATTCTTTATCGCGCAGAGACCGCTGATGAGGAGCAGGCCACTGCTATGTTGGGAGCTCTACGCGACTTTCTGGACCTACCAAATTAAGGTGCGGTTGGAATGTCCTGCTGGATGCAACTAATGAAACTCGATTCGGTGACCATGCCTCTCGGAATCCCGCCTCGCTTTGGACACTCTGGTCCGTTTTTTAAGGAGTCCATCAAATGAACGATGAGCCATCCATTTATCCACAGGATGTCGTGCCGCAAAATACGAAAAAGCTAAAAAACATACTCATCGCTCTGGGTGCGATAGTTTCGTTGGGGATCATTGCCTATCTGATCATCGACTCCTATTACATCATTACGACAGATGATGCCTACGTGGACAGCCATGTCACATTCGTCGCTCCGCAAGTCGCGGGCAAAGTCGAAAAGGTAATGGTTGAAGACAATAACAGGGTTCACAAGGGCGATGTCCTAGTGGAAATCGACAAGCGCCCCTTTCAAGTACAAGTCGATATCTACACTGCCGCACTTGAGAGTGCGGAGGCAGAGCTTCTGTCCACAAAAGCACAGGTCAAGAGTGATGAAGTTAATGCACTTAGTCTCTTCTATAAGCTAAAGAACACTATTCAGAACGTTAACTCGCAAGAGGCTCAGCTTCGTCAGGACATTGCTGCCCTGAATCAGGCAGAGGCATCATTGAACCTCGCCAAGTCGGATTTTGATCGCGCCCAGGTGCTTATCAAAGGGGATGTCACCAGCCGTCAGTCTTTCGACACTTCTAAAGAGCAACTCCGCGTGGCCCAGTCGAAGTACAACCAAGCACTTCAGACTGCGAATACAGTTCGGGAGGGGCTTGGACTTGCACCAGTTGAAACAAACAGCCCTGAACTTGCGCAGATACCTGCCGGCCTCAACCGTTCTTATTCCGGAGTTCAAGAAGCCGAGTCGTTGTTCATGTCGGCCTGCGAAAAACTCGGCATTACCTTCCCACAGGCTTATCTTGATCCTGACCAGCTTCTGAATTTCTTCAAACAGAGTGCTCATGGCGATGAAAACGCCTACTTTGCTCAAGTCCTGGCTGATGCACCTTCCATCAAAGAGGCTCAGGCCAAGTTGGAACAAGCTCAGGGGAATCTTAAACAGGCCGTCCTGAATCTCTCCTATTGCGATGTAAGCGCGGCGATCGACGGTCTGATCACTCGCCGTAATCTCAATCCCGGAAACTATGTTCAGGCCGGCCAGCAACTCATGGCCATCCGCTCGCTGTCGGATATCTGGGTGAATGCTAATTTCAAGGAAACCCAGCTCGCATCTCTTCGAATTGGCCAACCTGTCGATCTGGCAACCGACATGTACGGAAGTCATCATGTTTTTAAAGGAAGGATCTCCGGCTTTACTATGGGAACAGGTTCCACCCTGGCGCTTCTCCCTCCAGAAAACGCCACAGGCAACTTCGTTAAAGTTATCCAACGACTTCCTGTCCGAGTCGATATCCTGAACTATGATCCCGACAAGGTTCCGCTTTTTGTCGGATTGTCGGTAAATCCTAAAGTGCATATCAGGGAGACTCCGACTGGTCCGAATGCAGGAGAGTTCCTTCAACGTGCGCTCCACCCTCCGTCGCTCGGGAAATCCGCAACCCCTGTCAAATGATGAGCCAAGGAGGCGTCGTCCGTGAGGGGACAATCTCCTTCAAGCTAATCAGCAAGCCTGCGATCAGCATCTGGTTTTTGGCGCTGATCGTCGTGATACCCACCTTCATGGAGATTATGGATTCCACGATCGTGAACGTGGCTTTGCATCAGATCGCAGGGGGATTGCAGGCGGCGTCAAATGACAGCACATGGACTGTCACAAGCTATCTGGCGGCGAATGCAACAATTCTTCCGATTTCCGGTTGGATTTCAGAACAACTCGGGCGTCGCAATTATTTTCTCCTATCAATCGGACTTTTTACTCTCTGCTCCGCATTGTGCGGCTTGTCTACGAATCTCGGGCAATTGATTTTTTTCCGTGTCGTTCAGGGCCTGGCCGGAGGGGGGCTCCAGCCGATCAGTCAGGGAATCCTCTTTGATATTTTTCCGAAGGAGAAACAAGGGGTGGCTATGACCATTTTCGGAGTTGCCGCCCTGATTGCCCCTATTCTTGGACCGACAATCGGTGGGTTACTTACCGATACTTACTCTTGGCGTTATATTTTTTTCATCAATATCCCGGCAGGAATCGCTTCATTGGTCGCATGCTATATTTATCTGAAAGATCCCGAATATTTGCAAAAAAAGCATGCCGAAATGAAGAAACACCCATCCCCCTTTGACACAACTGGTCTTTTTCTCCTAGCCGTCACCATGATTAGCTGGGAGATCGTGATTAGTAAAGGGCAGCTATGGGACTGGTACGGGGATCCTTTCTGGAGAGTGCAAGGCTTGACCCTCCTCTTCATGATTTCTCTAGGCGCGCTCATTTACAGGGAGAGGAAGTTCTCTCATCCCATTCTGAATTTCAAACCGCTTGCTGATAAAAACTTCCTCGTTTGCAGTGTCATTATCTTTCTGGGGTGTGCAGTCCTTTACGCATCTGGGACAGATCTTCCGACGGTCCTGGAATCCCTGATGGGTTATAATGCCACGGATGCCGGACTCGTGATGTCTCCAGCAGGTCTCTTTGCAATTCTCACCATGGTAGGTGCTGGATTTGCGATGAGCCGACAGGTTGACACGCGTCTGTTGATCGGTCTGGGACTCGTCGTGATGGCAGTTGGTTGTATCTGGTTATCAAAGTTAAATCTGGAGTGCTCTCCTGTGATATTTGTCGGCCCACGGATTGTCATCACGATGGGGATCTCCTTGTTATTTGCGCCGATCAATGTGGCGGCTTTTTACTACATACCGATTCAATTACGGGCATCAGCCATCGGCCTCTTTGCCCTTCTACGTAATGAGGGGGGAAGTTTCGGCACATCGACGATCCAGACCATTCAGGATCGTCGGGAACAATTTCACACCCTACGTTTGAACGAGTATTTGGATAGTTTTAACCCGGCGGTAGTATCTTACCTGGATCAGATGACCTCTTTTTTTAGAGGAGAAAATTACGGCCCCGTGCTTTCCAAGCAAATGGCATTGCAATCTCTAAGTAACCTCTTGACCCAGCAAGCCGAAGGATTTGCCAACTTCGACTGCTTCTGGGTAATGGGTGTTACTTGTCTGATTTTGATTCCCGGTATTTTTTTCATGAAGCACGCCGTATCGGAAAAAGGGGCTCGGATATCCTCCGATTAAAAATTCATACCGGGGTTTCGACGCTCTCAATTCAACCGAATTGCTGGCTACCTCAATAAAAGAAAATCCCCAACCAGCCCTTAAATTCCTGGGGAGCATCGATTTCGCGCGATTCGTCGACGATTTCATGCGATTCGTCGACTTTCGGTTGTGATTTTTTAAGTAAGGGCTAACTACTAAAACATATGAAAAAGTTCATCACGCGCGCAGTCCTCACTACGGTGGCTTGCGCCGCATCTCACGGGATGGTTTGGGCTCAGGCCTCCAACGTGATCTTCCCGACAAATTATCCCTACACGCAGACCAATCTGCAGGCGATGGATATCATCAAGAGCACGAATGGTGTGCTCGAAGCCACCGTGAAGATGTATTCCGCGGGAACAAACAGTGACCCGATCAAGTATGGTCTGATGGATGCCTATAGCGGAACGGGTAGCAGTAATGTCACCAGCAACGGC
>Ga0007854_10000745_pt1 | contig 20977 bp, 18 predicted proteins | sample CryBogCBH12Aug08_FD_60382 | JGI IMG/M metagenome (GOLD analysis project Ga0007854, IMG submission 60382) | Freshwater microbial communities from Crystal Bog, Wisconsin, USA - CBH12Aug08 | ecosystem: Environmental > Aquatic > Freshwater > Lake | place: Crystal Bog, Wisconsin, USA | collected... | reverse complement strand
CGGGGGGGGCTGCTGGTCGTTGACGAAGCCTTCGTCGATTGCACGCCAGACCTTTCCCTGGCCTCAAAGGTTCGACCTGGTTTGCTGGTCTTGCGCAGTTTTGGAAAGTTTTTCGGTTTGGCAGGGCTGCGTCTTGGTTTCGCCATCGGCGACCCGGACTTGATCCGATTGCTGCGCACGGCCATCGGTCCATGGCCGGTGGGCGGGCCAGCCCTTGTCATTGGCCGACAAGCCTTGTTGGACCAATCCTGGATTGTCGCCGCCCGCCGTCATCTGGTGATGGAGGCCCAAGCGTTGGACGCGCTGTTAAATTCGGCCAATCTGTCTGTGCTTGGGGGCACGCCACTGTTCCGTCTGGTCAATGCGTCACGGGCGTGGGCGCTTTACGAGCATTTGGGCCAGCAAGGTATTCTGGTGCGTCCCTTTGCCTCGGCACCACGCTGGCTGCGTTTTGGCCTGCCGCCCGGCAGCAAGGCGATGATGCGACTAAAAGCGGCGCTGGACATTTGGCAATAAAGATTAATCGAGCGGCATCATTTCTTCGAAGTAATGATAGGCATCGGCGCCATCCAGTAAAACGCCATCGACGCCAAGATCCACCAATCCCTGCATGTAACGGCCGATAATCGCCTTCCATCCGGCGGTCCAGTACTGCACATGAAATTGATTTGGGTCGTCGGCGTCTTTAGCGCCCAGCCAATCAGGGGAACCGCTGCGCCAGTCTTTCTGCCAATAGAATCGGTTTTGTTGGGCAAGGCCGATGGGCAGGACAGCGATAATCAAACGTTGTGCCCCCAATTTCTTGTATTTGAGCTGTTTCATTTCGGCAAAAGTCAGAGAATCGTGCCCCCCCCAAAAGGGGTCGAGCAACAGAAGGTCAAAATTGGTATCGGCCAGTGCCGAGATCCAGGCCAGGCGATCCTTAAATCCACCTTGGCCAAAAATTGGCAAAATATTTTGTGCATTTGCCAGCTTAAGAACATGTTGCGCGTTCTCAAAAGGGGGGTGTCCAGAGGGAATCTCTGTCAAATTCTTATTTCCGGTGGCATCGAGATAACTCAATACGCCGGATTGAGACGCTTTTTGGCTGATTTCACTGCGGATCTTGGCGTCACGGCAATATTCGATACTCAGCGCCCGTCGATTGCGACTTTTAACCCGTTCGACATTTGCCATGAGATATTTAGCGATAGCTTTGTTGGTTGCTTGGTCAACAGTTTCCCGCCCGTAAAACAGGCCATCAAAGACGACCCCGTCAATGGCCTCAAAAACCGGATCGAAAAGGCTGCCTTCAGGCAAATATTTGCCCTTTTTCATGCCCTCGGGATCGCGGGCGAACTCCCATTCCCATTCCCTTTGCTCTTTGAACAAAAGCTCTGGGGCATCGCGCAGCAGAACGATAAAACCGGGCTTGCGTTTGCGTCCATAGTTTGACAGTTCAATCACGATGTCGCGCATGAACTGGCGGTGATTGGGGATCATATCGACCGGTGTGTAAGGAATGGTCTTCTTATCGATTTTGTCTTCCTCGGGCATGATCACGCCGTTAATCCTGACCTCGGCCCTGGCAGCCCTAGCGAAGAGGGCGCTGCCAAGCCCAAAGGTGAAGGCGCGTCGGTCAATCATTGCAGCAACTCCGTCACATGGTTGGCCAGGGCAAGAGAGGCCGTCAGGCCCGGGGATTCAATGCCGAAAAGGTTGATCAGGCCCGGGACGCCATGGCGATCCGGTCCTTCTATTCTAAAGTCGGCCGCGGCTTGGCCGGGTGCGGTTATTTTGGGGCGGATACCAGCATAGCCCGGGCGCAGGGCGCCATCGGGCAGTCCCGGCCAATAGCGTCGGATGCGGGCGTAAAATGCCTCACCGCGTTGGGGGTCAACATCATAGGAAAGTCGGTCGCTCCATTCCACATCGGGGCCAAAACGGCCCTGGCCGGCCAGATCCAGGGTAAAATGAATGCCGATGCCGGCGCTTTCAGGAATTGGATAAACCAGACGCTGAAAGGGGCGTCGCCCACTCAGAAGAAAATAATTGCCCTTGCACAAATGCAAGGAGGGCACCGATTCGGCAGGCAGTCCCACAATTGCCTTGGCCAAGGCCACGGCTCCCAGGCCGGCCGCATTGACCATGCGCCGGCAGCAAAGCCGGCTGGGGTCAGGGCCACCAATGGTCAGTTGCAACCTATTTCCGTCCGCTTCCACCGACAGCACCGGCGATTGAAAAGCAACCAGTCCCCCCCGGCTTTCTAAATCCGCTTGCAGCGCCAGCATATAAGCGTGGCTATCGAGAATGCCCGTAGCGGGCGAAAAGAGGGCGGCGCGGCAATACAATGCCGGTTCCATTTCAAGGGCGGCCTTGGTCGTAATTTGGCAGAGGCCATCCGTGTTGTTCAGTCTGCCTTGGTCCAAGATTTTTTGCAGTTGGGCCTCTTCATTTTGGTCACAGGCGACGATCAGTTTGCCGAGCATGCGATGTGGCAAATGCCTTTCCTGCAGATAGTGGCGCAACAGCCGGTTTCCTTGAATGCAGAGTTTTGCTTTCCAACTATCCGTCGGGTAATACATGCCGGCATGAATGACTTCACTGCTGCGCGCGCTGATGCCGGTGCCAATGGCGCCGCTGCTTTCTAGCACCAGCACTTCATGGCCGGCCAATGCCAAAGCCCGCGCAACCGCCAGGCCGACGACGCCGGCGCCGATGACGGCACATTCCGCTGTTTCAACCATAGCTTCAGAGGTCCCGGTCAATCTGGCCGGGCCGAGCATAGCATTGGCTCGGAAGCTCTCAAAGCCTGGGAATTGGCCCAAGGCTGCTGCCGTCCTTGGACTGCCCGCCGGATTGTTTTATAAGACGCAATCACAGCGGCTTCGGCCGGAATTCCTTATTCAGATGGTGCGTTTATGGCAGGGCAAGCCCATATCATCGTTATTGGCAATGAAAAAGGTGGGACCGGTAAGTCAACGGTGGCTATGCATTTGGTGGTGGCTTTGCTGAAGATGAAAGCGTCTGTGGGCAGCATTGACCTCGATGCCCGTCAGGCGACTTTGTCCCGCTATGTTGAAAACCGACGCCGCCGTTCCGATGCTGGCGCCAGTCTGGCCTTGCCGGATCACGCCGCCGTGCCGCCAACCGACGATCCGGCCCGTGATGAAGCCTCTTTTCTGGAAATTTTGTACCGTCAGTCGGCGCTTCATGATGTCGTGGTCATCGATACGCCTGGGAGTGACCACCCTTTGTCTAGGTTGGGCCATTCTTTTGCCCAGACGCTGGTGACCCCGCTCAATGACAGCTTTATCGACCTTGACGTGCTGGGTAAGGTCGATCCGGTCAGTATGAAAATCCAACGCCCCAGCCATTACAGCGAAATGGTCTGGGAGACCAAGAAGCAACGCGCTCTCAGAGGGGAAAGGGCCGTGGTCGAGTGGTTTGTCCTGCGCAATCGGCTGGCTACGCTTGACGCGCGAAATAAGCGGGAAATGGAACGCTTGCTGGGGGAACTGTCAAAACGGATCGGGTTCAAGCAGCTGGGCGGCTTGGGCGAAAGGGTTATTTACCGCGAATTATTTTTGGAAGGGCTTACTCTTTTGGATTTGGGTAGCGATACGGGCTTGGCTCTTAGTCTTTCCCATGTGGCGGCGCGCCAGGAATTGCGCCTGCTTGTGGAAGGGCTGGGGTTACATCGCTTTATTCCCGGCGCTTTGGCGGGTGACTCGTCTACCCTGTCCGTTACCGAGGGAAACCCAACGCCGTAATTGTAACACTGCCGGTTGCGTCTGGCCTTCTGTCATCGTAAAAACAGGTTGCTTCGTGCCGGTATTCCGCTGAGGCGGCTTTGCCGGCCCCTCTTATGAATGAAGGATTTTTTGCATGCCCCGTCGTGTGCGCAAATGTGTGTTTCCTGTTGGCGGAATGGGGACCCGTTTCCTGCCGGCTACCAAGGCGATGCCAAAAGAAATGTTGCCGGTGGTTGACAAGCCACTGATTCAATACGCGGTCGAGGAAGCGGCGGCAGCCGGTATTGAGCATTTTATTTTTGTCACCGGTCGGGGCAAGGCCGCGCTCGAAGATCATTTCGATCACGCGCCAGACCTCGAACGCACTTTGCGGGAACGGGGAAAAACAGCCGAGATCGAAGCGGTGACCTCCTGGATGCCAAAGTCAGGACAGGTTTCTTATACGCGCCAACAGGAACCTTTGGGGCTGGGACATGCGGTCTGGTGTGCCCGTGATCTGGTCGATAATGAACCTTTTGCGGTTATCCTTCCGGACGATCTGATTCTTGCCCGGACCTCCTGCCTTAAACAATTGGTTGATGCCCACACTGAGGTCGGCGGTCATGTTGTGGCGGTTGCTGATGTGCCAAGGGAACATACCCGTCGCTATGGCATCTTGGATGTCAAAAGCGATGACGGACGCCTGGCCCGGGCGCGCGGTCTCGTAGAAAAGCCGGATCCGGACAAGGCGCCATCAACCCTGTCAATTATTGGTCGCTACATCCTGCATCCGCGGGTATTTGAACATTTGGACAAGCAGATGCGCGGCGCTGGCAATGAAATTCAGCTGACCGATGCCATTGCTCAGACTCTGGATAGCGTACCTTTCCATGGTTTACGGTTTGAGGGGCGGCGGTTTGATTGTGGGGACAAGGTGGGTTGGCTTCATGCCAATTTGTCTTTTGCCCTGGCCAGACCCGATCTGCATGAGCAGGTCACCGAAGTCCTTAAGGAGTTCTGATGCGTATCGCCATGATCGGGACAGGCTATGTCGGGCTGGTGTCCGGCGCCTGTTTTTCCGAGTTTGGCGTTGACGTGACCTGCGTTGACAAGGACGAAGCAAAAATTGCCGGTTTGCGCCAAAACCGCATGCCGATTTTTGAGCCCGGATTGGAGGCGCTGGTCGCCGATAACGTCAAGGCCGGACGGCTGTCCTTCACGACGGATCTGACCGCCGCGGTGGCTCAGGCCGATGCGGTCTTTATTGCCGTCGGCACACCCAGCCGGCGGGGTGATGGCTATGCTGATCTTTCCTATGTCTATGAGGCGGCTCAGGAAATTGCCCGTGCCTTGGACGGCTATACGGTGGTCGTCACCAAGTCGACGGTGCCGGTTGGGACTGGTCGCGAGGTTTCCCGCATCATCCGCGAGACCTGTCCCGACGCTGCGTTTGATGTCGTTTCCAACCCGGAGTTTTTACGCGAGGGGTCAGCCATCAATGACTTCATGCGCCCCGATCGTGTCGTCATTGGTGCTGAAACCGAGGCCGCGCGGGCCATTATGAAGCAACTCTACCGGGTGCTTTTCCTGATCGAGACACCGATAGTTTTTACCTCGCTAGAGACCTCGGAACTGATCAAATACGCGGCCAATACCTTTCTTGCGACCAAGATTACGTTTATCAACGAAATTGCTGATCTCTGCGAAGCCGTGGGGGCCGATGTCCATGATGTCGCCCGGGGGATCGGTCTCGACGGCCGCATAGGAAAAAAATTTCTGCATCCCGGCCCCGGTTATGGCGGCTCTTGTTTTCCTAAAGACACCCTGGCGCTGGTGCGGACCGCCCGGGACAAGGGGGCCCCGCTTAAAATTGTCGAGACCGTGGTGGCCATTAATGATGAGCGAAAGCGGCGGATGGCGGAAAAGGTCATCACCGCCTGTCATGGTTCGGTACGGGGCAAAACGATCGCCGTCCTGGGTTTGACCTTCAAACCCAATACCGACGATATGCGAGATTCGCCAAGCCTGGAAATTATCCCGGCCTTGCAAAGCGCCGGCGCGATCATTCGCGCCTATGATCCGGAGGGTATGGAGGAAGCACGGCATCTGTTGCCCGACGTGGTTTTCTGCGGCAACGCCTATGAAACCCTCGTTGGTGCCGACGCTATGGCCTTGCTGACCGAGTGGAACGAGTTCCGAGCCCTGGATCTGGTGCGGGTAAAAAGCTTGCTGAAGGCGCCGGTTATCGTCGACCTGCGCAATGTCTATAACCCCGAGGAAATGGCGCTTAAGGGCTTTTTCTACAGTTCGATTGGTCGCCCGTCCTTGCCCGGTTCTCAGTCGGGAAATTGTTCGCCATGACAGCGCATCATCCTGCCTTGCAGATTGAAACGCGCCCGATCGACGGCCAACGACCGGGGACTTCGGGCTTGCGTAAAACCGTGACCCAGTTCCGCCAGCCGGGTTATCTGGAAAATTTTATTCAATCCATTTTTGACGCCATGCCCGGCATTACCGGCCAGACCTTGGTGCTGGGGGGGGATGGACGGACTTTTAACCGCGAGGCCATTCAAGTGATCCTGCGGATGGCCGCGGCGAATGGCGTCGGTCGGGTTCTGCTGGGGCAGCATGGCATATTATCGACCCCGGCGGCTTCGGCTGTAATCCGCAAGCACCAGGCATTTGGCGGTATTATTCTTTCCGCCAGCCATAATCCCGGTGGTGAGGACGGGGATTTTGGGGTCAAGTTTAATATCGCCAATGGGGGGCCTGCCCCGGAAAAAGTAACCGAAGCAATTTTTTCTAAGACCAGGCAGATTACCCGGTACAACATTCTTGCCGAGGGTGGTGTCGACCTTCATCGCCTGGGGGCGCAGGCCCTGGGTGATATGACGATTGACGTCATCGATTCGGTGGATGATTACGCGCAGTTAATGCGGCGTTTATTTGATTTTCCCGCTATTCGTAATTTGTTTTCCTCAGGTTTTCGCATGCGTTTCGATGCGATGCATGCGGTAACCGGACCTTACGCAAAAGCCATTCTTGAGGGGATGCTGGGCGCGGCCGAGGGAACGGTCATGAACGCAATTCCTTTGCCGGATTTTGGCGGGGGGCATCCAGATCCAAATCTCGTGCATGCTCACGAGCTGGTGGCTGCCTTGTCCGGCGCCGATGCGCCGGATTTCGGCGCCGCTTCGGATGGGGACGGTGATCGCAATATGATTATCGGCCAAAATTTTTACGTGACGCCGTCCGACAGCCTGGCTGTGCTGGTCGCCAATGCGCGACTGGCGCCGGGCTATGCTCATGGTTTGGCTGGCGTCGCACGGTCGATGCCCACGAGCCAGGCGGCCGACCGTGTCGCTTTGGCGCTTGGTCTGACTTGCTATGAAACGCCGACGGGGTGGAAGTTTTTTGGCAATTTGATGGATGCCGGTCTGGTCAGTCTTTGTGGCGAAGAAAGCTTTGGGACCGGGTCTGATCATGTTCGTGAAAAAGATGGTCTATGGGCCGTTCTGCTTTGGCTGAATATTCTCGCGGAGAGACGTCAATCCGTTGAGCAGATTTTGCGCGAACATTGGCGAACCTATGGAAGAAACTATTATTCCCGCCATGATTACGAGGGATTGCCTTCTGAAGCTGCGGACGGGGTGATGGAACATTTGCGGGCCCGTTTGCCGGATCTGACCGGCTGTCATTTCGGCCGCTTTACGGTGGAACGAGCCGATGACTTTGCTTATGTTGACCCGGTGGATGACAGCGTCAGCAGCGGGCAGGGCATTCGTATTATTTTTACCGATGGTTCGCGGATTGTTTTTCGGCTTTCCGGCACCGGTACGGTTGGCGCAACGCTCCGGCTCTATATCGAGCAGTTCGAGCCGGATCCGACGCGCCACGATCTTGATACGCAAATCGTTCTTGCCGATCTGATTGGTCTGGCCGAACAGTTGGGCGAAGTGAAACAACGAACCGGGCGCGCGGCGCCGACGGTGATTACCTGACGCCGAATACGCGAACGATGGCTCAAGGCGAGGCGTCGAAGGCCTTGCAGGTCTGATGGGCTTTGACTAAGCGGCGGCAGGCCTGATGGGCATCCTCCTCAGCCAGGCCGATGATCCTGGCCCGATATCCATGATGCCGGCCTTTTTTGCTGTGAGTAATGCTGATTTCACCGTCTGACACCAGTGTGCCAAGCCGGTTAACGGCTGTTTGGGCAACCTGCTGGGCCTTGGCTTGTTTGGAAAAGGCGCCCAACTGGATGCCCCAATTATCATCCTCGCGATCCCCGGCGGTCTCGTCGTCATCGTCCATTTTATGAGGCTGGCGCGCCGGTTTTGGTTGTGTCGCCACCAGCTTGCGCTGTTTTCCCGCCTGCATGGCTTTTAACACGGCTTTTAATTCGGTCGGATTTTCGGTGTTGACCTCGGTCTCGTCTTTCTGCTCCGGCATTTCAGCCATATCGACGCCCGAGGATCCCGGTGTGCGCAGGAAGCCCGCGTCCAAAAGCTTTGCCATTTGGCGATCGCGCGCAGCGGCGCTTTGCCCACCAAAAACCACGCCAATCAACCGTCGACCGTTCCGTTTGGCCGAGGCCACCAGATTGAATCCCGACGCGGCGATAAAGCCGGTCTTGATCCCATCCGCACCTTGATAATGTTCCATCAGGTGGTTGTGCGTGGTCATCAGATTGCCGTTATAGGAAAAAGTCCGCGTTGCAAAATAATGATATTCCTTGGCGTGATTGTGGATCAAAGCGCGCGCCAAGGTTGCCATATCCCGCGCCGAACTGACTTGTCCCAGATTTGGCAGGCCTGAGGCATTGCGAAATTGCGTCTGGGTCATTCCCAGTTCTCGGGCCTTGCGGGTCATGCGTTCGGCAAAGCTTGGCTCGCTGCCACCCAGAAATTCGGCGACGGTGACGGCTGCGTCATTGGCGGATTTGGTCACCAAACCCAAAACAGCATCCTCGACTTCCAGAGTTTGCCCAGCAGCCAGTCCAAGCTTCGACGGCGCCTGGGCGGCGGCATGGGCGGAGACGGGCATATGGTCGGTAAGATGAACCCGCCCGGCATCCAATTCGTCAAAAAGCAGGTAAAGGGTCATCATCTTTGTCAGCGAGGCCGGGTAATTCCGGCTATCAGCATTGACGGAGTGCAAAACCTCGCCGGAATCGGCGTCAACAACCAAAGACGCATAGCGCGCATAGGCAGGAAAAGCCCCCAAACTCAGGGCTATGGCTGCAATCGGCAGGGCCCGGTGCATAAACCGAACGGCGACCTTAGCCAGAGATATTTGGAAAAACGAAAGAATATTGTTCAGGGTCTTACCACACTTCAATCAGTTGGTGGGCCAATTCACCCGATGCTTGGGTGCCAAGCGCCAGGATCGGACCAACGATGTTTCGATCCCGAAGTTTAACCGAAAAGCCGGGATCACCATAAAAAATACCGGGATTCCTGTCCATAGATTGCATGGGGTGTGGGGCAAGTTTTCCACATAAATCGCTCCAGCGATCCTGTGGCGAAAAAATACGAAAGATAAAAATGCTGCAGTGCAAAAAAATTATTGACGAGGGCCAGGTGGTGATGCAAATTTCACCGAAATGCTGCACTGCAACATAGCGTAACGCGCAGGTTGGCAGCTGAAAATTCGGAACTGCTTTATCTGACCTAAAGGAAGAGAAAAATGACCGTATCGAAGACTGTTAAGACTGTTGCCGCCCCCGCTCTTGATGCGGTTAAGCAGATTGAAGAGGCCGTAGCTGTGCATGCTGAGTCGCTTGAGAATGTTGTGAAAGCCGGAGCCGAGGTGGCCACCAAGAATGTCGACAAGGCGATTACTTATACCAAAGAACAGGTTAATGCCGCTGTGAAGGCCGGTTCAGAGGCGCTCAAGGGTTATGAGGGCTTGGTTGAATTCAACAAAGCCAATATCGAGGCCATTGTAAAATCGTCGAATATCGTTGCGCGCGGGACTCAGGAGCTGTCCAAAGTTGTCGCGTCGCTGGCCCAGCAGTCCATTGACGGTTCCGTGGCTGCCGGCAAGGCTTTGATTGGTGCCAAGACCTTGCAAGAAGTGATCGATCTGTCTTCGTCTTTAGCCAAAGCCAATTTTGATCGCATTTTTGCCGAAGGCAGCCGCTTGGGTCAATTGTCCAGCAAAATCGCTTCTGACGCCTTTGCTCCTCTGAGCCAACGGGTTGAAGCTGCGGTGCAGACGCTGAAGAAAGCCGCCTGATCGGATTTTTTCCAAAAGAACTATTCGCCCGGCCTTGAAGCCGGGTAGAATTCGCAATAGCCCGGTGGGGTAAATCCCACCGGGCTATTGTTTTTTTTAGAGAAAGAGGCAACGGTAATGAGGTTCCGGCGAAAAGGGGACTTTTCCGCAGACGGTTCGCACCAATATGATAGATGCGGCCGGACCAAGTTACCGGGGAATCGAGAGAACAAGATGAGTGGTGGCAAGGACGACAAGACCCACGACGATAATCCGCAGACCGGGGTGGTCATTAAAACCAGACCCAAGACCAAGCGGCCATCGATGTACAAGGTGCTCATGTTGAATGACGACTACACGCCGATGGAGTTTGTCGTCCATGTGCTCGAGCGGTTTTTTGGCAAGAACCGGGATGAAGCGACACGGATCATGCTTCACGTCCATCAACGCGGGGTTGGCGTCTGTGGCGTTTTTACCTACGAGGTTGCCGAAACAAAAGTGACCCAGGTCATGGATCTGGCACGGCAAAACCAACATCCTCTGCAATGTACCATTGAGAAGGAATGAAAGCCGATGCTGTCCAGGAATCTTGAACAGAGCCTGCACCGTGCTCTCGCCCTGGCCTCAGAGCGTCGGCACGAATATGCGACTCTCGAGCATCTTCTGCTGTCTTTGACCGAGGATCAGGATGCGATTGCGGTGCTGAGGGCCTGCAATGTTGAGCTTGACCGATTGCGCCGTGACCTCACCGATTTTGTTGATGGTGCTCTGGCTGACCTTGTGACCCAGCGGGTGGGTGATCCCAAGCCCACGGCAGGATTCCAGAGGGTGATCCAGCGGGCGGCGATTCATGTACAGTCCTCGGGCCGCGAAGAGGTGACCGGCGCCAATGTGGTTGTCGCTTTATTCTCTGAACGCGAAAGTCACGCCGTTTATTTCCTGCAACTGCAGGATATGACCCGCTTGGATGCAGTTAATTATATCTCCCATGGTATCGCCAAGGCGGCCGGACGTAGTCAGGGGCGTCCGGTGCATGGCGCTGACGAAGATGCGAAAGGGGAGAATGTCGTTAAGAAAGGGCAAGAGGCTCTGGGTGCCTATTGCGTTAATCTCAACCGCAAGGCCTCACAAGGAAAAATCGACCCATTGATTGGTCGTGAGCCCGAAATTGAACGTACCATCCAGATCCTTTGTCGCCGCTCTAAGAACAATCCGCTCTATGTTGGTGATCCTGGCGTTGGAAAAACGGCAATTGCCGAGGGGCTGGCCCGGCGCATTGTTAAAGGCGAGGTGCCGGAAGTTCTGTTGAATGCCACCATTTTTTCTCTCGACATGGGGTCTTTGCTTGCAGGAACGCGCTATCGTGGCGATTTCGAGGAACGTTTAAAGGCGGTGGTGGCCGAACTGGAAGCCCTTGAGGGCGCTATTCTGTTTATCGATGAGATCCATACGGTGATTGGTGCCGGGGCAACCTCGGGCGGTTCGATGGATGCGTCTAATCTTTTAAAGCCCGCCTTGGCGGCAGGGGTGCTGCGCTGTATCGGCTCGACCACTTATAAGGAATATCGCAGTCATTTTGAAAAAGACCGGGCCTTGGTTCGTCGCTTTCAAAAAATTGATGTGAACGAACCCTCGCTTGAGGATGCCGTCAAAATCCTTCATGGCCTGAAGCCCTATTATGAGGCGCATCATCACGTGCGCTATACCAATGATGCGATTCGTGCCGCGGTGGATCTGTCGGTGCGCTATATCAGTGATCGTAAGCTGCCTGACAAGGCGATTGATGTCATCGATGAGGTCGGGGCTGCGCGTATGCTGCTGCCAGAATCGAAAAGGCGCAAAACGGTGACGGTTCGTGATGTCGAGGAAATCGTTGCCAAAATTGCCCGGGTACCGCCGAAAAGCGTCTCAGCCAATGATATGGAGGTCCTGAAAACGCTGGAACGCGATTTGAAGACCATGGTGTTTGGTCAGGATCGTGCCATTGAAGCCCTGGCCAGTGCGATTAAACTGGCGCGTGCCGGGCTGCGTGAACCGGAAAAACCGATCGGCTGCTATCTCTTTTCGGGGCCGACGGGGGTCGGGAAAACCGAAGTGGCCCGCCAGCTGTCGGTGATCTTGGGGATTGAACTGATCCGTTTTGACATGTCTGAATATATGGAACGTCATTCGGTATCGCGTCTGATTGGCGCGCCCCCGGGCTATGTCGGATTTGATCAAGGGGGGTTGTTGACGGACTCGGTTGACCAACATCCCCATGCGGTGCTGTTGCTTGATGAAATTGAGAAGGCCCATCCGGACCTTTTCAATATCCTGCTGCAGGTTATGGATCATGGAAAATTGACGGACCATCATGGTAAGACCATTGATTTCCGCAATATCATCCTGATCATGACTACCAATGCCGGGGCGTCCGACATGGCCAAGCCGGCCATCGGATTTAATCGGGAAGGCCGTGAAGGGGATGATCACGACGCTATTCAAAAGCTGTTTACGCCCGAATTCCGCAATCGTCTTGATGCCATTATCGGTTTTGCCGCCCTTAGCCCCGAAGTGGTGTCGCGCGTTGTCGATAAGTTTATTATGCAGCTCGAGGCTCAGCTGGGAGATCGTGACGTCGTCATCGAATTGACCGATGCCGCGCGGGCATGGCTGGCGGAAAAAGGCTATGACAAATTATACGGTGCCCGGCCGCTATCTCGGGTCATCCAGGAACACATCAAAAAGCAACTGGCGGAAGAACTGCTGTTTGGCCGTTTGGCCAAGGGCGGCTTGGTCAAAGTCGATGTTAAGGAAGCAAAACTCAGTTTTGATTTTCATGATGGCGGACGAAAGCTTAGCAAAGAACCGGAATTAGTTGATTAAGCCGAAGCGGCCGGCTCGGTAGCGATGGCATCGGGGGAGGCAGGGGGCGTGACGGCTGTGTTTGGCGCGGGTTCGCCCGTGGCTGTTTCGGTTTCGGCCTTGCCGTTTTGCTGTTCTCGTCGCATGGCGCGCAGGCGTTGATCAATCACCAGCACGTCGCTTCGCAGACCTTCTATGTGTTTGCTGACGTCGGCCCGATCTTTGTGCCATGTCTCAGTTAAATCGGTAATGCGTTTCTCCAGGCCGTCCGTCGCCTCAGTAAGGCGACGATGGTTTTCGCTTTGCATCGCCGATTTCATTTTTTCTACTTCTTCAATCAAGTCTCGCTTGATCCATCTCAGCCTTTTGTCGACTTCGGCTTCGACTTTTTTTTGCCCCTCTTCGATGTCTGCTTGAATTTCAATCTTCAGTTCATAGGCGCTTTTAACCAGCGATCCAACGTAAACAATCAAGACACCGCCAATCACCAGAACCATCCCGGCGACAATAGTGATTAATGTAATTGTCCAAAAGTCCATACTGGCTATTTATGTCCATGATCAAAGTATTTGTTTAAACTAATCAGCCTCATCTGTAGCATTGGGAATGCTAATATTAAAGCGTTCTGGCGTGTCGGCCAGCATTTGAATGGCGAGTGTGCCGTTTCCTGATCTTACGATCAATTCACAGAACCACTGGTCATCATCAATTTTCATCGGCGTACCCAACGATATTCCATGTACCAGTTCTACATCCATGCTGATGCTATGGTTATCGAGGAAACTAACGGATGCCACTGTCTTCGCTTTTTTCATAAAACCCTCCCGCTGCTTAGATCCCTTTTCTTTAGCTGTCCATCAAGGCCGTTAGCGCGGGAAGATATGAACCGCGACCCGACGGTTGATGGCCTGATTGGCTGGCAAGGGATTGTTATTGACGTCCCGGTTCGAAACGCGGGGTCTGGTATCCGCCAGACCCTCTGCAGCCAGTCGGGTCGGATCCATGCCATTCATTATAAAGAAACGAACGACCATGGTGGCTCGTGCGGCGGAAAGTTCCCAGTTGGAGGGATAGACGGGGGTGCTGACCGGTGTGTCATCCGTATGTCCCTGGACTTCCACCTGAAATGCCGAATAGCGCGGTGCGTTCAAAGTTTGAGCCAATTGCGAAAGGGTTGGCACAAATTCTTCTTTAAGCTTAGCCGTGCCGGGCTCAAAAAAAGTGCCGGCATCGAAATCAAGAACCAAGCCCCGGTTGTCTGAGCCGATAGACACCTGATTGTCATCAACTTTCAGTCCCTTGAGGACTTGGCCAACGTCAGACTTCAAATCCTGCAAAGGCTTGGCGGTCTCGCGCTTGCCAATATCCTGGGCCATTCCCCCTTGCACTTGTTCATATTTCACGGGGTCGATATGGGACATAGAGATCATCAGCACAAAAAAAGCCATGAGCAGGGTAATCATGTCCGCATAGGACATCAGCCAATCTTCTTTTTCCTCGGGCGGCTTGATGTTGAATTTATCGGCGGACATATTTTTTGACCCTTATCAGCCTTTGTCTCTCAACATCTTGTCGATATCAAAATGGAGAGCCGGATCAAGGAAGCTGTTCATTTTATCTTGGATGTAGCGCGGGCTGCGGCGTTCCGCCAGCAGGGCCAGCCCTTCGGCGACCAGATATTGACGAAAGCGGATAATTTCCTGCCTTTGCTGAACCTTGCTGGCGGTTGGCATCAGCAGAATGCGAGCAAATGTAACACCGTAAAGCGTTCCCAACAGCCCAACCGCCATGCCGGGACCGATCTTCGAAGGATCGGACCCCATGTGATCGAGCATAATCACCAAACCAACCAAGGTGGCGATCATTCCAAAAGCTGGGGCGTTGCCAGCCATATTGCGAAGTATTTCTGCTGGCACCAACTGGCGATGAAAAGTCGTTTCGATGGTATTGGACAGAATGTCGCGCACCTCTTGGCCGGTATAGCCGGAAATAACCAGATCAATGCCAAAGGCGATAAACTTGTCCTGGCCGCGGAGCTTCTTTGCATCCGCTTCCAGAGCGGGCAATCCGGATTTTTGCACCATGTAACCCCAGCGAATGGTGCGTCCCACCTCGCTGGTCAACATGCCGCGTCCAATCTTTTGGGTAAAAAAGATTGATGCCGAAATCTTCAAAGCCTGCATGACATAGCGTGGTTCAAAGGCGACGAAGGTAGCGGCCCCGGTTCCGCCGATCACCATGATGAACCCGGCGGCATGCAGAAAGACCAAGTAATTGTCGGTATTTAGGACGATTGACCCGAGGAACAATCCGATGCCGAACAGAAAGCCGAGGAGGGTAGGAAGCGACATAGACTCTAGCGCCTCTAATTGATTAATCGCCTACATTGTGGGGCATAAAGATCTATCCGGCAATAAGAACGACCAAATTAAGGGGCAGCCGGTCGGTTCAGCTCCAATGCCACTTCAACAATTTCACCTTCGATCAGGCGCGTCCGCTTGAAGCCTAGTCCTTCGACAAATTTGAGCATACGAATGTTGTCGTGCAGCACTTGGCCGACAATCTCTCCGGTGCCGCGGGCTTTGCAGTACCGGATCATCTTTTGCATCAATTTCCGGCCCAGTCCCGAGGCTTTCAGGTCTGAGCGCACCACCACGGCAAATTCGGCCTTTTCATTATCTGGATCACAATTGGTTCGCACGACGCCCCAGGTTTCGCTGACCTCTTCGTCAAGGGGAATGGCAATAAAGGCCATTTCCCGGTCGTAATCGATTTGGGTCAGGCGGGCCATTTCCGAATGAGGCAATTCGCCAACCAGACCAAAAAAGCGGAAACGGATATCCTCTGGGGTTAGTTTGGAAACGAAGACATGATGGTTCGGTTCGTCTTCGGGACGAATCGGACGCACAATGACCTTTTTTCCGTCATTGAGGACAAAAATTTCCTCAAGATCCTTGGGGTAGGGACGGATCGCCAGTCGGTCGGCGCTGTCAACAATCGGTGCCACCTTGATCACCGCATCAACCGCAATAACGCCATCGGCGTCGGCGAAAAGCGGATTGATGTCCAGTTCAATGATCTCAGGGATGTCGATTATCAATTGCGAGATTTTCATCAGGGACAGGCAAATGGCGTCGATATCAGCGGCAGGGCGGTCGCGATAGCCATGCAACAGCTTGGATATGCGGGTCCTATCGATCATTTCGCGGGCCAGACTGGTATTCAGCGGCGGCAAACCAAAGGTGAAATCATGGATCACCTCGACGGCCGTGCCGCCTTGGCCGAACATCAAAACCGGACCAAAAATTGGATCTGTCGATACGCCGATAATGATCTCGTGAGCGCCAGCCCGGCTGGCCATGCGCTGTACAGTAAACCCGTCAATCCGCGCTTCGGGGAATTTCTCGGCAACGGTCTCGCGCATTAGATTCCCGGCCTTCTCCACCTCAAAAGGACCGGACAGATTAAGAACCACGCCACCGACATCGGACTTATGGCTGATATCACGAGACAGAATCTTTAACGCGACGGGACCACCCAGGCGGGTAGCGATGCGGCTGGCTTCGGACGGGCTTCGCGCAATATGCGTTTCTACGGTTGGGATGCCATAGGCGGCCAGGACCGCTTTGGCATCCGGTTCGCCCATGAAGGCATTGCCGCTGGCCAAGGTCTTTTCAACGATTTGCCGGGCAGTTTCGGTTGATGGGATAAAATCGGCCAGGGCAGAAGCCGGCGTTTCCATCAACATTTCCTGGTTCTTACGATATTTAACCAGATGCATAAAGGCATGGACGGCGGCCCCAGGGGTTTCATAAGCTGGAATGCCGGCTTCACGGAGCAGTCTGCGCGCGGGTCCGACTTTTTCCTGACCGATCAGGCAGGTCATTGCATTGGCGCGGTTGGCCTTTACGGATTTGATGATTTTTTCGGCAATTTCAACCGACGAAGAAATAGCCGCCGGCGCATGCAGTGCCAAAACCGAGTCGATTTCCTGGGTCTGGAAAAGGATGTCCAGGGCTTTCGCATAGCGGTCACCGTCGGCATCAGCCAGGATATCAACCGGGTTGTCTCGTGACCAGCCGGCCGGTAGCACCGCATCCAGTTTCGCTTTGGTTTCCTCGGACAATTCGGCCAAGGTTCCGCCCACTTCGATCAATTCATCGACCGCCATGACGGCGATGCCACCGCCGTTGGACACTAACCCCAATCGGGTGCCGCGCGGTGGCCGTGATCGCGATAGCGTTTCCACCGCCGTGAACATTTCTTCAAGCTCATAAACGCGCAACATGCCGGCCCTGCGCAAGGCGGCGTCGTATATCGCATCAGACCCCGCCAGGGCACCGGTATGGGATTGTGTGGCGCGTGCGCTTTCCGAGACCCGGCCCGCTTTGATGGCGATAACCGGCTTGTTCCGGGCGGCGGCGCGGGCGGCGGACATGAAGTTCCGCCGTTCATGTATAGATTCGATGTAGAGAAGAATCGCTCTGGTGCTGGGGTCAGAGCCAAGAAAATCAAGGACATCGCCGAAATCAAGGCCGGCGCAGTCACCCAGTGAGATAAAGTGAGAAAAGCCAATCCCCTTGGGGCGGGCCCAGTCAAGCACAGCATTGCTTAAGGTGCCGGATTGGGAAACAAAAGCGATCCGACCGGATATCGGGGCATGAGGGGTAACGCTGGCGTTCAAGCCGGCCGAGGGGACGATCAGACCCAGGGTGTTGGGACCAAGAATCCGCATATTGTGGCGTTTGGCCTCTTCCATCATACCGGCCTGCAAACTGCGCCCATCAAGGCCCAGGGTCGTGGTCATGCCACTGGCCATCACGACAGCCGCATTGGTTCCTCTTTGTCCTAAAAGGCGGATCTCGTCCGTCACAAATTTGCCGGGAACGCACAGGACGGCCAGATCGGGGACCACGGGCAGACTGGCGACGTCCGGGTAGGCTAAAACCCCGGCAACCGCCTGGCGTTTGCGGTTGACCGGCATGATTGGGCCCGTGAATCCACCGTTCAACAGGTTCCGCATGACCAAACTGCCAAGGGAGTTTTGGCGGTCCGTGGCGCCAATGACGGCAACGGAACGGGGATGAAACAAGTGATTCAGATTACGGACGCTCATTCATACCTCGTCGGGCGAAACTTCGTCAGCCAGTCTTCCGGCCAAACTATCCGCGTAGCTCGCGGTTACCCGATCAGGATAGACTGTTTATTGTGCGGTGCAACAAAAACTCCCGCACCCACCACATATTGTAACAATCTGGGAAGTCCGAGCAGGTCTGGGGGATTTTTCATTTTAAAGTACAGGGCGACGGTTTCAACCGCCGCGCTGACCTTTGAGCATGTCGGTGACGGTAACACCCAGGCGATCTTCCACCACGACCACTTCCCCGCGGCCCACCAGCATTTTATTGACGAAAAGATCGATCGGTTCATTAATTTTTCGGTCCAGTTCGACCACCGCGCCGCGTCCCAGCTTCAAAAGCTGCTTGACCTGCACATTGGCATGCCCCAAGACCGCGTAAAGTTCCACCTGGATGTCGTACGCGGCTTCACGCCCGACACCGCTGGCGCCTAACATAACTTCTGCCAAAGAATCATTGTCGTCAGCCATGGCACTCTACCCCGGGAAATATTGGAATATATTGTAGCCTCTTGTCGATCATTGTCACCATATAGATGAATTGGTGGAGATTTGATGAACATTTCACAAAAATCAGCGACCATCCTTTTCGACCTCGACGGAACCCTGGTGGATAGCGTTCCAGATATGCTGACGGCCATGAACCGTTCTCTGGTCGAACTGGGGCGCCCGGCTGTATCAGCGTCCGCCTTGCGCGGATGGGTGGGGGACGGCGTCGCAACTTTGATCCGGCGCGCTTTGATTGCCACGGGCGGACTGTCCGATGACCTTGTTCAGACCATGCAGGCTGCTTATTTGCGCAATTATGACGGGCATACGGCGGACGAGAGCCGCCCTTATCCCGAGGTCGAAAATGTTTTGCACCAACTCAGCGCTGAGGGATACAGGCTGGCCGTTTGCACGAACAAACCGACTTCTCTCTCTTTGCAAATGTTGGAGTCACTGGGTTTGCGGGCGTTGTTTTCGGCGGTGGTTGGCGGCGATGCCGTTCCACAACGCAAACCCGATCCCGGTCATCTTTTGGTGGCCTTGGCGGCTGCCGGCGGTGACCGGGACCATGTGGTAATGGTCGGCGACAGCATCAATGACGTGGAGGCGGCCCGCGCAGCTGGGATCCCCGTGGTAGCCGTCTCGTTTGGCTATTCGCGCCGGCCCCCGGCAGAGCTGGGGGCTGATCTGCTGATTGATCACTTTTCTGTTTTACCCGATGCCGTCAGACGCTTTTTCTAAGCCCATTGCGCAGTCCAAACGCTGTGGGGACTGTATGACGCTCTGTCCTTGGTGCGGCAGTCGGCGTTGGCAAGTGCGGGAAAGGGGCTGTGGCAGCGCGCCTACCGGCCTTGGTGCCAAGGCTTGCCGCAAGGCCAAACGGCTCTTCGGTGTGCCCTGTCCGGTTTGCCAAAATGCAGGTGACAAGCCGCTTCAGGAATAAATTCAAGGTGGAGCTTTCTCAGCCGATTCAGGCCCTGGCAGGCGGTTGCTGGCCGTAAAGGGGTTAAAATGCCGTTCCGCTAGCGCCACCCATGCCAGCGCACCCAGATGGGGTATATGAAAATAGAGGCGTGGTTTGTCCGGAACGGTCGGCAACATAAACCCGGTCGGCAGATCGCCGGTGCTGGTGGCGTAATAGCCGCCATCCGCTGATCTTTGGGCCAGGATGGCATCCCGCAAGCGTGCCGCACGGTCGGTCGCCCCCCGTAATTCCGCCAACAATGCCGCTTGAGCGGTTCCTTCGGTCCAGATGCCATTGCCAGCTTCACTATAGGCAAAGCCATTCTTAAACTTAAGGCGCGCTTCCCCCGGAAGCTGCGTATCAAGCCCGGGGGCCCCGTAAATCGCCAAAAGGGGCCAGATTTGCGCATCCAAAGCCAAAAAAGGGTTACGGCTTTTGCCATCCTCGCTGATTCCGGCGGCGTAGCAACGACAGCTGTCGTCCCACATTGCCTTTACCATGGCCGCGGCCTTCTGGCTTTGGACAAGCCAGGCCGGATCGCCGCTGCGTTTGGCCAGCAAGGCAAAGGCGGCGGCAAGGTCGGTATTATGTTCGGTGGACGTCCAGGTGACGGTCTCGGGCGTCGGTTCATGGCCAAACATGCCGCCGGAAAAGCCGGCGGCTGGATTTCGATCCAAGCGGCTGGTGACCCATCGCCCGATCCTTTGCGCGCCGGCGGTATAGACAGCGCCATCCGACTCACGATCCAAACTGAGAAGCGCCAGCATGGCCCAAGCCAGATTGCCGCTGTCGCTTCCTACCTGATAGCGATCTTCGACCCAGCGATTTTGGTCGCTATCCCACCATCCCGCCAGTTTAAGCGGGCCATCGGCGATTGGTCCGGCAGCATATCCATTGCGCAGTCGGCCATCATGCCAAAAGCGGTCGCGCTCCAAGGCGGCCAGGATGGCGTCGCCAATTCGTCGGGCCTGATGACGGTGGCCACAGCCGACCAGGGCGATGGCGGCGACGGCATTGTCATAAAGAAACGCCACGTTTTTCAAGGGTCCGGGTTGGGCATCGGGATAGCTGGCCAGCCACACCGGCCCGGCCGGCATGGCGTCGATCTGTCGCCTCAGGGCAGTACAGGCGTCAGGGACTGTGGCGGCGGAAACCTCCGCAGCGAACCCGATCAGAAGCGCGACCGAACCAAGCAGGCCGCGAAATGATAGCCGTGATAACTGGCGCAAAGATCAGTTCCTGTCTTATCGTCGGGCAAATGGCTTTAGAGTTGGTCCGATGCGCCTCTTTCTTATTCTTTTTTTGATCAATGCGACAGCATGGGCCGAAACGCCGTCGGGAAGCCCCTTCGCTTTACGCCAAATGGGGGTCAGGATAGAAAAGCCGGCGGGCGATGGAGTCCATTTTTCCCAAGGCTCCGGCGTTTTTGTCGGCGAGGGAATGGTATTAACCGCGGCCCATGTCGTTCGGCCGGATCCGGCCCGCCGCCAGGTTATCGTCTTGCTGGGTGGTTGGCGTCTGGATGCTGCCCTTGTTGACGGTGCGCAGGATGATGATCTTGATCTGGCCTTAATCCAGATTCCGCCTCAAGCCATGTCCATTGCCCATCAGCCG
>Ga0007854_10000740_pt1 | contig 21030 bp, 13 predicted proteins | sample CryBogCBH12Aug08_FD_60382 | JGI IMG/M metagenome (GOLD analysis project Ga0007854, IMG submission 60382) | Freshwater microbial communities from Crystal Bog, Wisconsin, USA - CBH12Aug08 | ecosystem: Environmental > Aquatic > Freshwater > Lake | place: Crystal Bog, Wisconsin, USA | collected... | reverse complement strand
AGGGCTGGCATACTCCTCCAAGAGCGGTCCATTCCGCCAGGAAACGTCAGAATCGTCATTTCGCGCAGCCACAATCCCAGCGCGATTGAGAGTCTTCCCGGTTCCCTTCCCTGCCTTGACTCCGACGCTGCAAGCAATTGATAGCGGCTAGGCGCAATGAGGTCGTGTGAATGGGCAAAGCAGAGACTTCAGTTTCTCCGCGCGTTAGAAATGAATATCGGCGTGCGGCTCTCTTCAATCGCCGCTTCTCTTTCCTTCGGCGGAATCACGCTTGCTGGCTCGCGCTTTGCCTCACCTGCACCTTACTTGGCGTTGCCAATGCGCAGATCTCGCCCGGCCCGCTTGCACGCGCCCATAGCACTCTTGGCGGCGACTCAAATTGTGTAAAATGCCACGAGGTCTCCACTCGTTCGCCCAGCTTCCGATGCGTTGAATGTCATCGCGAAATCGCCAGCGAATTGCAGCTCAACAAGGGCCTGCATGCCACCTTCCCGCGCTCAGGCCCGGCCGGCGCTGCCTGTGTTAAATGCCACTCTGATCACAATGGAGAAAACTTCGCCCTTGTGCATTGGGACCCGGCGCCAAGGAGCTTTGACCATTCAAAGACAGGGTATACGCTCAATGGCAAGCACGTCGGCGTGGGCTGCCGCGCCTGCCACAGTGCCCCGCATATCGCTCCATCGGCGCGATCGCTGCTCTCATCAAAAGATCTCAGCCGTACCTGGCTCGGGCTTTCCTCCAGTTGCATCACCTGTCACGAAGACAAGCATCAAGGCCGCCTTGGACCCTCCTGTTCCCAATGCCACTCCACCGTTGACTGGAAGGCTGCCAAAATCGACCAGCAGCATTTCGATCACTCCAAGACCCGCTACCCACTCACCGGCGCGCATCGCAACACTGCCTGTCAGAAATGCCACACTGCAGGCTTCAATGGCGAGCCACGCTATGCGGGAATTCAGTTCTCAAAATGCTCTGACTGCCACACCGATCCGCACAAGGCAGAGTTCAGTCAGGGATGCGATTCCTGCCACACCACTTCCACCTGGAAGCGATCTTCATTTACCTCGACCTTTGATCACTCAAAAACACACTACCCGCTGATGGGTAAGCACCTCCAGGTGCCCTGCCTTGTATGCCACAAGACCGCGGATTTCAAAGCCCCACTCTCCTTTGCAAATTGCACTGACTGCCACAAACCCGATCCGCACAGCGGTCAATTCACCAGCCGTGCTGACGCCGGGCGCTGCGAAAGTTGCCACACTGTCACCGGCTGGAGCCCGTCCACATTCACCGCTGCCGAGCACTCCAGAACCGGCTTCCCTCTTGTCACTCCTCACGCAAAGGTCAAATGCGCTGAGTGCCACGCCCCGGCTGGAAAAGCCACACGCTACAAAGTCAGCTTTGCGCTATGCGTGGATTGCCACACGGACGCGCACGAGAGACAGTTCATTGCTGATCCGTGGCGCAACCGTTGCGAGCTATGCCATAAGGGTGCGACTTTTAAGACCTCAAGCTACACGCTGGTCAATCACCAAAAGTCCACCTTCCCCCTCACTGGAGCGCACCAGGCCATAGCTTGCAACGAGTGTCATAAACCTCCTGCCAACTCGAAGAGCGCGCTCTACCACTTCAGCAAGCTTGATTGCACAACTTGTCATCAGGATATTCATAAAGGTGAATTCGCGCAGCGAATGACTACGCTCAATTCCAGCGGAAAGCCAGTCGGATGCGAGGCATGCCACTCAACCAAAGCCTGGGCTGATGTATCCAAATTCGACCATGCCAACACCCGCTTTGCCCTCGTGGGGTCGCATCGCGCCGTGGCCTGCGCCGATTGCCACAAGCCGCCGAACATGGAGATGACACTACTCCACGTCAACTTCGCAAGCGCCCCAACGGCATGCGCGGAGTGCCACCAGAATCCTCATGCGGATCAGTTCGGCTCGCAAGCTGGCGATTGCGCGTCATGCCACAACATCAACAAATGGAAACCATCGCTCTTCGATCACGAGAGAACCGAGTTTTCCTTGAAGGGTGGCCATCAGGATGTTGCATGCTCAGCCTGCCACACCCTCAAGAGGTCCGTGGACGGTTCCCTCGTGCTCTTCTACAAGCCCACCCCCAAAGCATGCTCGGAATGTCATGGAAATGCTGTACCCGCGATCAAGCAGACCCACTCGGCTGTCGGCAAACCAGCTTCAGCAAAGGCCTTATGGACAAGTTGATTTTCTGGGTAGACCAGATGTTGCAAGTGTTGTAAGCTGAGTTTCATGGATCACTGGTGATTTCGATCACCATGCGGTTCTTAGCCCGTCCAATTAGAAAGTATTTTTACCTTTGTGATTTTGCCTTGTAAATTTAAGACCCTCGGAACCGCGGTCTGCTCATAAAGAACCGCTTGAATAAGCCATCGGCCAGCAATTTTGTTCTTGCGCTGCGCAGGGTGCTTCCGGAGTGTAAGGCTGAACCAACCAGTAAGTGAAAATTCGCTTCCCGCTGGAATTTGTGAATTTGCTTTAGCAAATCACTGGATTCGTCAGATCGCGGGGTGTGCATATGCTTTCAGTCCGCGGGGCGCAAATTGTCCCTGCCCTGCGGCTTTTTGGGCACTTGGGTTTGCGCGGAGTCGTTCGCGCATGCAGCGCGGAGTTGCATCCACGCCGCATGCGCTGCCCTCAAGCGCGTGGAGAGAATCATGCACCGGAGTCGCTGGCTTCTGACGATCAGCTTCGCGGTAATGCCGCTTCTATTGGGAATGGCGTCACAACAGACGCCAACCGATACGCGGCCAAGTGTGGGTGGCCCTCAAGCCAAGGTCACCAATCCGCACGGCCCCATCGCTACGCCCTGCCAGGACTGTCATACTTACACCAGTTGGAAGCCCATCCGGTCTAACCCAGAATTCAATCACGACCAGACACGCTATCCACTGCGCAGCATGCATCAGAAGGTAGCCTGCACGCAGTGCCATACAAAGCTTGTCTTCAAAAATGTCAGCACGGGCTGTGCGGATTGCCATGCCGATATTCATCGCCGCCAGTTCGGCGCAAACTGCGAAAGCTGCCACACAGTGAAAGGTTGGAATGTTTCGCTGGATGCAATCAATAAGCATGACAATCGCTTTCCTCTCGTAGGTGCCCATGCGTTGGTTGAGTGCAACGAGTGCCACAAGGGCGCGGCCAGTGGCCAGTTTCAAGGCCTCTCGACGGCATGTTACTCCTGCCATCAAAAAGACTTTCAAACTCCGGTCATTAACCACATCGCGAGCAACTTTCCCACCACCTGCCAATCCTGCCACACCATGGATACCTGGATGGGCGCTCGGTTTGACCACTTGAAATACACCGGCTACGCGCTCACCGGCATGCACGCCACATTGCCCTGCACTTCATGCCACGTAAACAACGTGTTCGCAGGCACGCCGTCTGCCTGCTATAACTGCCACACCAGCGATTTCATAGGCAGCAATAACCCGTCCCACACCCAGCTTGGGCTGCCCCATGACTGCGGCATTTGCCACTCCACCAATGACTGGAACAATGCCAAGTTTGATCACACACTCTACGCAAACTATCCATTAACCGGTATGCATGCCAGCGTAACCTGCGCACAATGCCACGCAAACAATAATTTCGAATCCACACCGACGGCCTGCTACTCTTGCCATCAAAAAGACTTCACCGGCGCAACCACTCCCAACCACGTCTCTTCCGGATTTCCAACAGACTGCTCGCTCTGCCACACTACCAACGGTTGGAGCCCGTCCTCCTTCAATCACTCCGTGGGTGCCTTCCCCCTCACCGGTGCGCACACTAACGTTGCCTGCGCACAGTGCCACGTTAATAGCAACTACACAACCCTGCCTACTGATTGCTACTCATGCCACAAGGCAGACTACACCGGAACCAACAGCCCGCCACATGCTGCCGTAGGCTTCCCCACCACCTGCGCCAATTGCCACAGCACCACCAACTGGACCAGTGCTGCATTTGATCACAACACCACGCCGTTCCCCTTGACCGGAGCACACGCAACCGTCCCGTGCGCTCAATGCCACGTCAATAACAACTACACAACTCTGCCTACTGATTGCTACTCTTGCCACAAGGCAGACTACACCGGAACCACCAGCCCCCCCCATGCCACCGTCGGCTTCCCAACCACCTGCGCAACATGCCACAGCACCACTGCATGGACCGGTGCCGCATTCGATCACAACACCACGTCGTTCCCCTTGACCGGAGCGCACGCCACCCTCACGTGCGCTCAGTGCCACGTCAATAACAACTACACAACTCTGCCTACTGACTGTTACTCCTGCCACAAGGCGGACTACACTGGAGCAACGAATCCGCCCCACGTAGCTTCCGGATTCCCTACCACCTGCGCAACTTGCCACAACACCACCGCGTGGACAGCCGCCACCTTCAATCACAACAACACCGCGTTCCCGCTCACTGGCGCGCACGTTACTGTCGCCTGCGCGCAGTGCCACACCAACAACAACTACACAACTCTCCCCACAGCATGCTACGGGTGTCACCAGGCAGATTTCGTAGCAACCAACAATCCCGCCCATGTAGCGTCCGGCTTCCCAACCGACTGCACTCTATGCCATTCCACCGCCAACTGGACTTCGTCCACCTTCAACCATGCTTCCGTGTTCCCGCTCACCGGCGCACACGCAACCGTTGCTTGCGCTCAGTGCCACACCAACAACAACTACACAACACTGCCTACCGACTGTTACTCCTGCCACAAGGCGGACTTCACTGGAACAAACAGTCCCCCGCATGTTGCGGTTGGCTTCCCAACCACTTGTGCCACTTGCCACTCAACAACCAATTGGAGCGGCGCTACCTTCGATCACAACACCACCTCGTTCCCGTTGACCGGCGCACACGTCACTGTCACCTGTGCGCAATGCCACACCAACAACAATTACTTGACCCTCCCTACAGCCTGCTATGGCTGCCATCAGACGGATTTCACTGGCACCAAGAATCCGGCCCACGTCGCCGCCGGTTTCCCCACTGACTGCACATTATGCCACTCCACCTCCAACTGGACTTCGTCTACCTTCAATCACGCCACCGTCTTCCCGCTCACCGGCGCACACGCAACCGTTGCATGCGCTCAATGCCACACCAACAACAACTACACAACACTGCCCACGGCATGCTACGGGTGCCACCAGGCTGACTTCACTGGCACCACGAATCCAGGTCACGTTGCGGCGGCTTTCCCAACCACATGCGACACGTGCCACAACACCGCTAACTGGACCACCGTCACCTTCAATCACACCGTATATGCCAACTACGCGCTTACCGGAGCTCATGCGACCGTCGCGTGTGCCCAATGCCACACCAACAACAACTACACATCTACGCCAACAGCCTGCTACTCCTGCCATCAAGCCGACTTCACGGGAACTACGAATCCAAACCACGTCACCTCCGGCTTCCCCACGGATTGCTCCATCTGCCACTCCACGACGAACTGGACTTCCTCTTCCTTCAATCACGCCACCACGGCATTCCCGCTTACCGGTGCGCATACAACTGTTGCCTGCGCTGCCTGCCATGTGAACAACAACTACACCACGCTCCCCACGGCCTGCTACGGCTGCCACCAGGCCGACTGGACCGGAACCACTGACCCCGCGCACTCTGCCGCGGGCTTCCCTACAACCTGCCAAACATGCCACACCACCACGGCTTGGACTGGAGCCACCTTCAACCACAACAGCACTCCGTTCCCGCTTACCGGCGCGCACACCACCGTCGATTGCATCAAATGCCACATCAACAATGTCTTCGCGGGCACCCCCACGGATTGCTACTCCTGCCACAAGGCAGACTTCATTGGAACCACAAATCCCAACCACGTTACAGCTGGATGGCCCACTACCTGCGCCACCTGCCACACCACAACCGCCTGGCTGCCTGCTACTCTGCCCGCCAGTTACCACACCTTCTTCCCCCTCAACCACGGCAATGCAAATGGGGTTTGCACCTCCTGTCACACCAACTCAGCGGATTACTCTGTGTTCACTTGCACTAGTTGCCATGGCGGAAACAACGCGGCTAACTTCCAGCACCCCAAAGTGAACGGCTATGTGTACAACAGTGTCAACTGCTACGCATGCCACAAAAATGGCTCGTCAGGATAACTCCGGATGCGAGGTCACATCTTTTATCTTGTTCTTCTGCTCCCCATGGTCGGCGTGGCGCAAACGCCCCAGGCATCGCCTGTCGCGCCCGTCCAGGCGGTTCCTGCCCCAACTGCGGCAGCCCCTGCCCGTACTGACTTTCATGTCCGCTATGTCAGCGGGCCAAACATTTACATTGACGGCGGCCGAAGCTCTGGGCTCACCGAAGGCACAACTCTGGTCCTCAAGCAGGACCCCACAAAGCCGGAAGACAATGCCGCCCTCGAGCCCGGCGTCATAGCCCGGCTGACCGTTGTATCGGTTGCTTCCACATCGGCAGTCTGCCAGATAGATGCCACAAAGCGCGACCTCGCCGTCGATGACATAGTCTCGCTGCCAGACTCCGAGATCGAGAAGCTCGTCGAAAAGAACACACTCGGCAATACCCGCAGGTACCCGATGGTCGTCACTTTCAGCGAGGGCGATCCACTCGAAGAAGAAGTTCGAGACGCAATTCCGCGCCCTCCGCTCCCTGAGGTAAATCAAGCCCGCGGAAGAATCGGGTTCGATATGAGCACTATCCGCCAACTTGGACAAGGCGGAAGCACCTCCACTGAATACGGCATGATAGTGCGTGCCGACTTTACGCGCATCTTCGGCACTCATTGGAATCTCAACGGCTACTGGCGCGGAAATCGCCAGTCATCTTCTGCCCCGTCCCAACCCACCTTGCAAGACACCATCAATCGAACCTATTTAATGAGCCTTACTTATATCAATCCAAACTCCCACTGGACTGCCGGTGCCGGGCGGCTTTACCTTCCCTGGGCCAGCAGCCTTGAAACCATCGACGGCGGATATGTCGGGCGGCAATTCTCTTCCAACTCCGTTACAGGTTTCTTCTTCGGCTCCACTCCTGACCCCACATCGTGGAGTTACAACCCAAAGGGCAAGATCGGCGGCTCGTTCTTCAATATGCACGGTGGCAGCTTTGAAACCTTACACTACTCTTCAACCGCGGGCGTTGGCGTCAACTTGCTAGGATGGGCCGTGAACCGCCCCTTTGTCTTCACTGAGAATGACTTTTCATACAAACGCTACTTTTCGCTCTACCACTCCATGCAGGTTGATAAGCCCACCGCCAATCCCTCCATGCAGGCAATCGGGGTTGGAATCGGCCAGAGCCTGCTTTCTCTGCGCGTTCAGGTTCACCCCCGCGTGACGCTCGACCTCACCCACACATACTTCCGCGACGTGCCTACCTACGACCTGACCCTTGTCGGAACTGGCCTGCTCGACAAATATCTCTTTCAGGGCCTCAACGGAGGAGCGCGCATTCAGTTCCCCTATCGTCTCGTCGGATATTTCAGCCTCGGAAAGAGCAGCGATTCCAGCGACCCGAAAAGTTCCTTGAATACGCTCTACGGCCTCACCATGACAAACATCAGCAAGACCGGTCTCCAGGCCGATGTACGCTTTTCAAAATTCGATAGCGCCTTTGCTGCGGGAAACTACCGCTCCATCTCCCTCACCAGGGACCTCGGAGACCGCCTTCGCCTCAACCTGCAAAGCGGGCAGTATATCTACAACTCCACCCTGGCTGCAAACAGCAGTTCCTACTTTGTGAACGTCCTGTTTGATACCAATCTCGGATCCAGGTACTTCCTCCAGAGCGCATTCACCACGCAGCGCGGAGGAACCATGAACTACAACCAATGGACCACAACCCTCGGTTACAGGTTTGACAACCGCGCTGCCGTAAAAAGGAGAACAGCACATGCCAAACAGCCATAAGTCGTACTGGTTTCTTTCAGGACTTTTCTTGATAATGCCCATGGCTCTTGCTGCCGGCCCGGAGTCGCCTGCACCAACTGCTGCCGATCTTGCGGCCCGCCAGATAACCTCCTATCTTGCCAGGCTCGCAGACCTCCACTGCACAGAGACTGTTACCCAGGAGAAACTCACTGGGAATGGCCACGTTGAGGCAGCCGAACACGCACGCTATGACTACCTCGTTATGATCAATGGAAGCGGCGACGACTTCCAGTTGAATGAGTCGCGCATCGAGTCCTCCGCTTCCCGCCACAAGCCACTCCCCATGCTCGTCACCAATGGCTTCTCAACCGTGCTGCTGGTTTTTCATCCTTACTACCGCGACAGTTTTACTTTCACGAGCGGCGCTGCGGAAATGGTCAATGGAAAGCCCGCCATCCCCATTCACTTCTCGCATATCTCTGGCCGTCGCAGCCTGGCCGCCCTTGCGCTTCGCGGCCGCGAGTACCCGCTCGACCTGCAAGGCACCGCATGGCTCGACAAGCAGTCCGGAGAGGTCGTCAAAATGGATGCCGCGCTGCTCCATGACATGAGCGATGTCGGCTTGCGGTCCCTCACAATTCACGTCGAATATAAACCCGCCAAACTCACAGGAGACCTTGCGGACTTGGCTCTGCCTGCCGTGGCTGTCGTCGATGTAACCACACCTCGTCAGCACTGGCGCAATACCCATGTCTTCGAGAGCTACAAGAGCTTCTCAACCGACGCGGAACAGGATTCGAACGTCAGGATTCACGCAGAGAATGCCGTGCCTTCCAGCAGCGATACTGCAGCGGTCGTTCGTAACAACTCGCAGGAGACTCAATAACTATGGCCCTCCTTCAAAGCCCTGCTCCCGCCCCGGCCGCAATGCGCAATCGCGTACCGGCGGCACGTAAAACCAGGAATAAGGAACTCGGCCATCGCATTCGCGTCTGCATCGCGGCAGCCCTGTCCATGCTTCTGCTGGCCTCCATCGGCATCTATGGCGCCAGCTACTATTTGCTCCCGCTCGATCAGCGGCCTTTCTCTGACAAGCACCAGTTGCTCAGGCCCAGCGGAAGCATCGGCATCAAGCTCGGCGTTCTGGGTACTGTCTTGTTTTTCATCATCTTCCTATATGCCCTGCGCAAGGTAATCCCTTGGCTGGGCCGATTCGGCACCGCGCGTCACTGGATGGACTTTCACGTAATAGCCGGCATCACTGCCCCCATCCTCATCGCGTTTCACGCTTCTTTCAAGTTTCAAGGCATTGCCGGATTCGCCTTCTGGATCATGGTCGCTGTTGCCATCAGCGGCTTCATCGGTCGCTATCTCTATGCGCAGATCCCTCGCTCGCTCAACGCCGCTGAGTTGTCACTTAATGAACTGCAGTTGACCGAGCGCGAGCTTTCTGAGGCCCTCTTTGGCCAATCTGTCTACTCCCATCAGCAATTGAAGCGCGTGCTCAATGTACCCACCGCCGAACACATCCGAAGGATAGGCCCCTTGCTTGCGATCGCGGAGATGATCGCGTTCGATGTGCGCTTTCCGTTTCAGGTCGCCGCCCTGCGCCGCGCCTCTTCCGGTTTCGGGGCCAGGCTCCGCTCTGCTGGCGGATTGTTCTCAAGCGGAAATTCTGAGATTGAAGATGTAATTCGTCTGGTGCGCCAAAAAGCCTCCCTCTCGAAACGCGTTGTCTTCCTCAATCAATCGCAGCGCATCTTTCATCTTTGGCACGTGATTCATCGCCCTTTCAGTTACGCCTTTGCCGTCCTTGCCATCTTTCATATTGTGGTTGCTACAGGCTTGGGATTTATGGGTTTGGTGATCAGGTAATTGATGGATACTCTTCTCACATGGCTGGTTGCCGTCGCAGTTCTGGCGTTCTTCTTTCTTCGCTATTGGCGCGCGCACAAGCTTGATGAAGCTCGCGCGCGCGCCTCCGCGGATCGTGGTGCCATGTTCTCCGATGGCCCTAAAGCGCAACACCCCAGTATCTCCGCGGACCATTGCATTGGCTGCGGAGCCTGTGTCACCGTCTGCCCGGAAGGCGACGTACTCGCTCTCGTCAACGGTAAAGCTACCATCATCAACGGTCACAAATGTATTGGCCATGGCCTCTGCGCTGAGGAGTGCCCGGTGGGCGCCATCACCATGGTCATGGCAAAGCCCAGCTCGGGCGCGGATACTCCAGTCATCAGCGAGGAGTACGAAACAAGTGTTGAGAACCTCTACATTGCTGGCGAATTAGGCGGCCTCGCTCTCATCAAGAATGCCGTTAACCAGGGCAGAGACGTCATGGACGTAATTGCGGCACGTATCGCCCATGCCGAGCCCTCTGCTGAGAGTGATGTATTCGATGTAGTAATCGTAGGTGCGGGGCCAGCCGGCATCAGCGCCTCTCTCAGGGCCGCTGAGCATGGACTCAAGGCCCTCACCCTCGAGCGTGAAGCGATAGGCGGCACTGTCTCCAAATACCCAAGGCAAAAGCTCGTCATGACCAGTCCAGTTGAGTTCCCCTTGCATGGGCGCTTCACCAAGACCACTCTTTCCAAGGAGGACCTGCTCGCATTCTGGCAGAAAGTCATGCAGCGCACTGATCTCAACATCCATACCTGCGAAGCTGTTGAGGCGGTCTCCAAAGGGGCTGACGGCCTGTTCTGCATACGCACTGCGAAATGCGAATATCGCTCCCGGGCTGCGGTGCTTTCTCTGGGACGCGCAGGCACCCCGCGCAAGCTTGGCGTCAAGGGTGAAGATCTCCCGCACGTCCTCTACCGGCTCATCGAGGCTGACCATTACACCAGCAACAACATCCTCATCGTAGGCGGCGGAGACAGCGCCGTCGAAGCCGCAATGGGTCTCGCCCATCAGGCCGGCAACAAGGTTACACTCTCCTATCGCAAAAGTGAGTTCAGCCGGCTCAAAGACCGCAACTCAAAGCGAATTCAGGAGCATATCGATTCGCGCAAAATTGACGTCCTCTTCAACTCCATGCCAACCGAGTTCCGCGAGGGTAGCGTAACAATCGAGGTAAACGGCGATATGCGCGATCTGCCCAATGATTTTGTTTGGATATTCGCCGGCGGAACTCCGCCATCGGAATTCCTTAAGGCCGCCGGCATCGCGTTCGGCTCTGCCAGCACAGAGGAGCGCCCCGAGTTGCAGGCGGTTGGCTAACGCACTGACTGCTTCCCGTCAGATTCAGATGTTTCTGTATTGCTGGCAAACTTGACTCAGGGCAAAGTAAATCAAACGTCTGTGATGTGAAATTAGTATCGGCAAGCTGAAGATCGTTTCCCACTGAAAGCGCCTGGCGGATCAGCCTTGAAGAATGGCATCCTCTCGTTGCCCTGTGGTATGCAAAGCAGAAGCAAGGTTTGGTGGCTTCGGGCTGCGCTTCCAATTCGATGTCCCCTGGGGGCCTGACTTCGAAATGCCGGCCAAGTCTCTCTGCAAGCATTCTTGATGTTCGAGAACAGATTTACCGGAATGGATCTTCGCTCTCCGGTTTGCACGAGACTTTCTTGGAGCTTCCATGGCAGCCTTCGGCAGTTTCGCATTGCTTATCGCGTTGGTGCTGGCCGCATATAATTTGCTGGTTGGCTCGCTGGCCTTGCGCCTCATCGCTACCAGCCAATCTGCATTCATCTCGCCGGATCGGCTTGCGGATACTGCGCGACGAGCAGGGATTGCTGGCTTTGTAGCCATCACCGCGGCCGCATTTGCGCTCATTTGGTCTGTCTTTACAAATGATTTCTCAATCACTTACATCCTTGAGCATTCCAACCGCGCCCTGCCCGCGCCGTACAAATTTTCTGCCCTATGGAGCGGCCAGGAGGGCTCACTGCTCCTCTGGGCTTGGTTGCTCGCCACCTATGGCTTCGTTCTCAGGCTGACCCACAAGTTCGACGTAAAGCTCTATGCCTACGCTGGCACCATCCTCGCCGGTATCCAGCTCTTCTTCCTCCTTATCCTCAACTTCGCCGCGCCGCCGTTCGCTCTCTATGGCGGCTCCATCCCTCAGGACGGAAATGGCCTCAATCCCCTCCTCCAATATCCCGAGATGGTGATTCATCCCCCCATGCTTTATCTGGGATACGTTGGCTTCTCCGTCCCCTTCGCCTTCGCGCTCGGCGCGCTCATGATGCGCTACCCCGGCGAAAAATGGATCAGGATTACCCGCGGCTGGACGATGGTCACCTGGCTCTTTCTCACCTGCGGCATCTTCCTTGGCATGCACTGGGCATACGCCGTGCTCGGCTGGGGAGGCTACTGGGGCTGGGACCCGGTTGAGAACGCCAGCTTCATGCCATGGCTCACCGGCACCGCCTTTCTGCACTCCGTCATGATGCAAGAGAAGAGAGGAATGTTGAAGAGTTGGAACGTGTGGCTCATCTTCGCCACATTTCTGCTCACCATGTTGGGTACCTTGCTCACCCGTGCAGGACTAGTCAGTTCCGTCCATGCCTTCGCGCAGTCATCCATCGGGACATGGTTCGTTGTATTTATGGCTTTCGTGCTCGCCGTCTGCATCTTTACCTATGTATTGCAGCGCAGCCACCTCAAGGGTGAACACCGGTTGGAGTCGTTGATAAGCCGCGAGTCCAGCTTCCTGTTCAATAATCTGGTCCTGCTCACCGCCTGCTTCGTCATTCTCTGGGGAACACTCTTCCCCATCCTCAGCGAATACGTAGTCGGGAATAAGGTCACAGTCGGCGCGCCTTTCTACAACCGCGTCGCCATTCCCATTGGGCTCTTTCTGCTCTTCCTCACCGGTGTGGGGCCTCTGCTGCCCTGGCGCGCCACCTCCTTCAAAAGTGTCCAGCGCAACTTCGTGCTGCCTGTACTGGTTCTTTGGAGCGTCGTAATTCTGTGCCTCGCATTTGGGTTGTGGCCGTGGGTTGATGGTGCCTTCTCAAGCGGAAACTTCTACGCTCTGATTGCTGTCGCGCTGTCTGCGTCCGTGTTCACCGCCATCCTCTCGGAGTTCCTGCGCGGCGCCGCCGTCATTCGCCGCCAGACCGGGCGCAACTTGTTCCTGGCCGCCCTGCTGCTGACGCACAGAAACACCCGCCGTTACGGCGGCTATATCATCCATATCGGCATCGTCGTCATCGTCATTGGACTCGCTGGCTCAGCCTTCAACCGAAATGTTGAAAGCGAGCTCGCCCTTCACGACAACATGGTCATCGGTCCCTACTTGTTAAAGTGCGTCGGCTTCACCCAGGACTCGAACCTCAACTACAGCTCGGAATACGCTTTGCTCGATGTATACCGGAACGGCAAAAAGCTCTTCCAGATGACACCGGAAAAACGCGCCTACTTGGCGAGCGGTCAGCCCCAGACCATGGTGGCGATTCACTCAGTGCCCAGTTGGGATTTGTATGTCGTTTACGAAGGCACAAACCCCTCTACCGGCCATCCCATCATCAAGGCCTTTCTCAATCCGCTCGTTGGATGGATCTGGGCCGGAGTACTCCTGATTGTCTTTGGTACTGTCGTCGCGCTCGTTCCCAACCTGAGCCCCGCCACTGCCAGCCTGCGAGTCCCGGCTCCCTCGCCCACAAAGCCGGCCCTCAGGGGTGGATACCTATGAGCACCCACATGTCTCCGAGACCTTGCTTCAGGGCAGCGCAGGCGCTGGCGCTGGTTGTTGCCCTCTGCTTCTCGCTCGGCGCAACCAACTCGAGCGCTCGCTTCAGCAGTCTCAACCATCGGCTGATGTGCGCCTGCGGATGCGCGGAGTTGCTCGGAGAATGCAACCACGTCGGCTGCCAGTCCTCCAGCCAGGAGTTGGATGAACTCAGCGCCGCCATCGACGCAGGCAAAGGCGACAAGGATATCCTGTCCTCCTTCTCTGCCAAATACGGGGCAACTGTTCTCGCCGCTCCCACTACTGAAGGCTTTGACCTGTTGGCTTGGATTGCGCCCTTCGCTGTCTTCGCGGCTGCCCTGCTCGGCACTGTCCTTCTTGTTCGACGCTGGTCGGCAGCCGCCCCCCGCAACTCTCTCCCCCCAAGTGACCTTGTAACTGAAGATCTTCGCAAGCAAATTCGCCGGGAGACCGGCAACAATGGAGGCGTTTAAACCATGACCTACCTGCAAGGTGAATTGGCCGGTACCCTGTTGGGATTGTTGCTCTTTGTTTACACCTTCTGGCCGGAAAACGTCTTTGCCAGCCAGTATGAGAAATCTCGTCTGGAATATCTCTTGGAGCGCAAGGACCAACTCTTTGAAAACCTGCGCGACCTCAACTTTGAGTACTTCGCCGGAAAGTACACAGAAGAAGACTTCCTCGCCCTGCGAGCGCAGCTAGAAGACGAGGCAGCGCATCTCATGGGAGAAATCGTGGATCTGCAAAGGAATGCTTGAATCAGCCCCCTGAAGTCAGTTGCTCGCGGCTACTCCTCCTCGCTCTAGCCATACCGGGTCCCTGGCCATTACATGATCTATCAAAACAACCGCTACGCATCCAAAGGATATTTCGATGAGAATCAAATGGCCCTGGAACTTCTCCAACTCGGCTCCCTTCGGTCTGCTGCTTTTGGCAGCTGTCGCCCACGCTGCTTCCATTACCGGCACAGTCACCAATAAGACCAACGGCAAGCCCTCGGCAGGGGACACTGTTGTGCTGGTCGACGTTCAAGCGGGCATGACGGATGCCGCAACCGCAACCACGGATGCCCGTGGGCATTATTCGCTCCAGTCGCCCGGCGGCGGTGTTTTCCTTATCCGCGTCAATCACCAAGGCGGAACTTACTTCATCGCAGCGCCTCAGGGAGGTGGCTCCGGCGATGTCTCGGTTTACGATGTCGCAACAAAAGTCGATGGCATCGCCATTGACGCAGACATGATCCTCGCTGAAGCTGCAGGTGGCATGGCCCGCGTGCAAGAGCGTTACCTCGTGCGTAACACCAGCCTACCTCCCAGGGCGCAGTTCAGCGCCAACACGTTTGAGTTCGTGCTCCCGCCCGATGCGGTCCTCGATGGCGCTGCGGCCACGCGCCCTGGTGGCATGGCAACCAACACGCGCCCCGTTCCGCTCAAGCAAAAAGGGCACTTCACAATCAACATCCCCATTCAGCCTAACCTCGGCGAAAAGGAGACGTTGTTCGAATTGCAATATCACATCTCCTACAACGGCAAATACACCTTCACGCCCCAGCTGCAAATGCCTGCTGATAACCTCGTCATCTACGTCCCAGACGGCATGACCTTCAGTGCCGCCGGCGGAGCAGATTTTCAGCCCGCGCAAGAGGACCCCCGCGTCCAGACATTTGTTGCCAAAAATATCCACCCCGGCCAAAGCATAAAGTTCACTCTCTCCGGCGAGGGGCAAATGCCCCGCGATTCCCGGCCTGCCGCTGGAGCGCCCGCAGCTGGCATGGGAGACGCCGCAAGTGCTGGCAATCGCCCTGGAGGCGGCATCGGTAATCCCATCGGCACTCCCGACCCCCTCAGTAATTTCAAGGGATGGATCATCGGCGTCATGGCCCTGCTCCTCGTTATTGCTGCAGCGTTCATGCTCCGCAAGCAAAGCGTGCCGGTTGCAGAATCAACCTCTCTATCGCCGGAACAGGAGGAGCCGCACAGGTCCAGGCCCTTCCCTGTCGCTGCGCATTCAGTCGCACCCATGGCCAGTCACGCAGCCGCACCGGCTACCAACCATTCCACTCTGCTCGATAGCCTCAAGGACGAACTCTTCGACCTCGAGCGCGAAAAGATCAACGGCACAATCTCGCTGGAAGACTACAGTGAGGCCAAGGCTGGACTTGAAGCTGTCTTGAGAAGAGCGCTCAAGCGCGGTTGAATCAACCTGCAACATCGCACCGATTGGGGCCGGGAATAGCAAGCACTCAACAACCGCTCTTTTCGGTACGCTTGACACCGCCTACTCACTCTGTGTGCCCCATTCCCTTCCCGCACTTTGTGAGAAAGAATTTGCGCGCAAATCACAAGCGAGTGTCCTGCCTCTGAAATTCACGACAAAACAGAGACTGTCATTCTGAATAGGACCCCAAACGCTTTTCAGTTCGGGGGTGGTGAGCGAAAATCTGCTTTTGATCCTTCGCCCGTTTTAGAAAATACATCTGTGACAGGACACTAGGCCAAAATCAAAACTTCAAATCCAGCGCTAGCGGATTCACAAGCCGCACCCCGTCAAAGCCATCCGGTTGCAACTTCGCCTTGTGCGGCATGCAATGCAGTCTCGACTGCAATGGTTTTGCATAGGACCGTGTCACGTGCATCCGGTCCATAACGATATAGCGCGTACGAAAGCCGCCAAAGGTCTGGGGAAGCTGGGCAGAGAGCAGCTTGCGGTCTACATAGATTACCAACGCCGCATCCTTCGGATTGTCCAGGCTTTCACCCACGCCGATTCCAAAGAACCATGGGTTTTGCTTCATCAAATCAGGTGCATGGTGTTGCTTGAACGCCAGCGCAGGTTCCAGCGCCCCCGCCTGCAGACTGCTGCCGGGATTAGTTGGAGACGCAACTCCTGCGCCAGCCGCGCGGCCATCGCTCACTACCACTTGAGTCCGCACATCGCCCACAGTTGCGGGCACATGGACGGCTGCACTGCTGTCAACATACACAAGGATCGCCGCTTCACCTGGATGGTCATTGCTCTTCCCGCTTGCAACTCCCAGTATCCCTGCTGCTGGATTTACCAGCGCTCGCGCTGCTCCAAGTGCCTGCTCGGCGCGCGCAACCTCCGCATCGCTAAGGGTGCGCGCCTGCGCCTCGCTCACTGTGTTGTCGCCATAACTCAGGCAGCTCACCGCATGGTCGGCGGTCCCGGCAAACGTATAGGTCGCTCCACCTGCCAATTGCGTATTGAGTTCGTTCAGCACCTCGGGCGCGGGATTCGCGACTGCCTGGCTCACACCCAAGCCATCTGTACCCCCTGCAAAGAACAAGCCCACCGGTTCCGCGTTGTTCGTGTCTACCACCAGTGAGCCGGAGTCGCCCGCGTCGCTGAAGCCGTTGCCGCTGATCGCTATTTGGTCCTTGAACATCCTGCTCAAATAGGGTTCGGTCTCGGCGCAATCCGTAAAGTAATCCACGTAGACATCCACGTTGGTCGCTGATACTTCAGCGCATGTCTGCCCTGTCGTGCGCCCGCTCTTCGCCACTCTCATCTGCAACCATGCCGCTTCGCCCTTGCCACCGGTCGATGAAATGCCGGGAGGCGCTGCCGCCAGCGTGCCATCCGGCATTTTCGCTCCCAACTCTAGAATGCTTCCCGTTGAATCCACCGTGCCTGACACAACACGCGCAATCGCCGCGTCCACATTAGTCGCGCTTGAGTTCAGCGGAAGCCACCCCGAAAGAGTCCCCACCGCCGCAGTGCCCGGACCATCCCCATCCGGAACGCAGTTATTGTCGATAAGTCCCGGCTGGATGATCGTATCGCCCACATTCCCTTGGTCGCTCCGTGCCAATACATGATTGTTGCTCAGCAGGTACTCCTTGTTATCTGAGCCTTTCAGCAGCGCCCCCAGCGTCCCGCTGCAACAGTCGACTATTTGATTCTTTGAGCTGTCGAAGTCGTTGTTGTTCCCGCCTGAGCTTCCCAGTTGCATCGGGGTCAATGACTTCGCCTGGTGCATCAACGGACTGCTTGATACTCCTGCCGTGTTCAACAAAACAACCATTGAAGTCCTGCTCGACGATGCGCCCACCGTCGCCCTAACATACGTCACGCCCGTGCTTGCCACCGAGCCTGGCGCATTGTAAGTCACCGTGCATGACGTAAACACATCTTTGCTGCGCTTGCAGCTTGTGCCGCTCAGTGTCCCCAGCCCGCTGCTTGTTCCGCCAATTGCATTCCATACATCAAAATTGATGCCCGTGCTTCCCCCTGCTTCGGCAAGATAGCCCGTGATCTTCACAGCTCCATTCACCCCTAAGGCAACATTCTCCGGGGTAAGCGGCTGCAGAAATCCTGGCATCACGGTTAGTACTGAACTCGCCTTGATGTTAGGGTTTGATTCCAGGGTGGCCGTGACCAATACCTTCACGGAGTCGGCAGTTAGATAACTCGGCGGTGAATACTGCCCTGAAGGGGACACGCTGCCCGGCCCGTTCAGCGCATCCCCGCCAGAAACAGCCCACATCACCGGCGCCGTGCTGCCATCGGCAAACGCCGCAGTGAACTGTTCAAATAAGCTGCCCTGCATCGAGATTGAATTGCACCCCGTGCAGTTGGTATCGATCGTGTTGCTCCCCAGGGCGATGAAGATCGTGTTCTTCACCGGGTTCGCGATAACTTTCCCTAAGCCGCATCCGGCCAGTGGAATCAACGCAGGCAATAGAATCACACCTGCACGCAGCAAGAGAGAACCAAGGTGTAAACCAGGCAGGACAGCATGAGACAGCGGTCTTTCGGTCTCAATTTGCATAGCTTGCAGTACGTCCATTTCGAGCGGTGAATAATCTGATTCTTTGGGATTGGGGTTTCCGCTTTTGAGGGGAACGGATTAAGCCCAGGGAAGATGTCCACTGTTCAGGAGAGAGTTCCAACAGCCCGCGCGCTGGCAGCCAGTAAGGCAATCCTGGCATTCGCGCTCATCTTCCGCGCGCGAGTCTCTTCCGCCCCGCTTCTACCCTCACCACGCAGGCTCTCTTCTTGCGCCAGACCTGAACCACAGTCATGCTGAGAAGAATCACAAGCAGAAGTTGCAACATTGGGATTGTCATGGTCGATCCTCCACGTGCGGCGCTTCTGTTCCAGAGGCATCGCCTCGTTGGTCGCCTGCGCCCGGTATCCTCATGTAGCTCAGATACTGGCACGTGAAGTTGCCGGCGTATTTGCTTTTCAGCAAGGAGCGATATCAGCAGGCCAGAATCCTGATATCGCCCAGAAAAACGAAGGCTGGCTCGTCATGAGCCAGCCTCTTCAAAGCTATGCCGGAACTGCAACCAAGGCCATGCGGGCCAGGTTCGATGACCCGCTTCATTTCCCTCTAACTTGAGAGAATTGCAGGCTTGATGGTCCAGGCCTGCAGTCGGGCAAGCTCCATCAAATGCGCGGAGTGAAAATCCTTCGGGAAGGGCCGCCAGTGCCAAAGTGAAATTGAGTCCTTCGCCACCCACTGCCCCGCCGCAAGCTGCGCCGGCAAAACAGTCACCAACGCAGGCGGCTGGCCTTTGGAGATGAGTGACCGAGTAGCATCCGCCAGCGCCAGCAGATACGATTCCGGTGTAACTGCCTTGCTTCCAAACCACACAACATTCGGAATCTGCTGGCGTCGCGCAAGAATCCCGTGAACATCCGCAGCGGTCCGCAAGAACTGCTCCCACGCCACAGCGAGACCGCCCTGCGGCAGCATCTCTGAGTTCGCCGCTTGGCTCGGCCCATAGGGCGTGCCCTCCAGCCTCACCGCCTTCACCGTCTGTTGCCGCGCGAACTCGCAAACAAAGCCGTTCAACAACGCGAACACTTCGCTGGCTGAAAGCGCATAATGTCCCTCAATCTGAAAGGTGATATCTGCACTCACTTTGTTCGCAATCCCGGCAATCTCCTCAGTGTCGAAAGCCCGGCCCTGCGCCGCATCCTGATAGAGCGTATACGCCTCTGAGGCCGTAATAAAACGCACCCCCGGAAACGACTTCATATATGGAATCAGGCCTTCGAAATATGCAAAGGCTTGCTCCCGCTCGGCCGCGCTCTTTTCTGCCTCAGGCTTCCATTCAGCAGGCCCAGGGTTCGCCCCTTCAAGAAAGTTCGCCACATCCCAGAACATCTTCGACACAAACTGCGTCGGGTGATACATAAAGCTCACCAGGCCGCCTGGCTCTTGCGCGCTCATCTGCTCATAGAGCGCCTTGAACTTGGCTTTGGTCTCCTCCAGGTTTGACCACTCGCGGTTCTCTTGTAGCTGCTTCCCTGCGTCAATATGAAAGATATTCAACAGCCCGCCATAAAAAAATGGCTTCCCTTCCAGTTGCACTTGGCCGCCGTCATCCAGGTACACATGAATGCCCCACTCTTTCAAGGTCCGATATGCCTGTGGAGCCCAGCTCGATCCCGGCTGACCGTAGCAAGTAGGCCATCTCCCAAAAATCCGCCCCAGATCGTCAAATCCCGGCCGCTCCCGCCGATCGAATTCTTCTGCGCCCTGCTCCCAATCAAGCTCGGATTCATATTCGGCCGGAGTTGGATGCTGACTGTGCGTGTTCGAGTGGTAGCCGATCTCGTGGAGTGAAAGCGCGTTAATCACGTCTTTCCGATGCCGCCGCTCAAGCACCCGCGCCTTTTCACCCACGATTTTGAAAGTCGCGCGGATGCCCTGGCGAGTTAGAAAATCGGCGATGCGCTTGGCCGCATCGTCGCTTGCTGGCAGCATATAGTCCTCGGTGTCTAGCCAAAGCACTACATAAACAGACGCGAGCGGCTGTGCTCCACCAGGCTTCCTGTCGTCCGGTGCCGCGTTCACCGCATTTGAGCCTTGAGCCTTGCTCGCTGCAGCCAGAATCGGCGAGGCCAGCAGACTTTGCGCAAAAAGAGATACCGCTTTCCTTCTGGTCATCTTGGACGTCATGTGCTTCTCCCTCGCCGATTCGCTTTGCTTTGCAGTACCAAAAGTTGATGGAGTAGATATAAATCGCTATGATAGCAAATACTTCGCAAGAATAAGAAATATTGAGACATTCAATCATTGCGGAGCATTGCCATCGAGCGCACCAATACTTGCATCAGCAAATCCAGCCGCCAACTCCGGGCAGCGGAACCCCTTATCCAGCGAAGCTGTGGCAGAGCAAGCCGCAGCCACCCAGAAGATGTCTCATCAACACCCACACTGCCAGCAGCAGACCTCAAAAGTGCCAGGGGGCCAAGATATGAATTTTTTGCATCGGCTGCAATTAGTCGCCATCTGTTCCATCGCATGCATCACCCCGGCAATGGCCGCCGCGCAAGCTGCGCAGTCCACGCCTTCTCTGGTTGCCGCCATTGACCAGGTTCACGGCAGTTATTCGCTGCGTACTGCGGACGGGGCCTCGTATCTCCGCGGGGCCGCGATTGCCGCCAAAGTGGACAGCCGATGGATTCATGCATCGGATTACGGACAGCC
>Ga0007854_10000739_pt1 | contig 21032 bp, 18 predicted proteins | sample CryBogCBH12Aug08_FD_60382 | JGI IMG/M metagenome (GOLD analysis project Ga0007854, IMG submission 60382) | Freshwater microbial communities from Crystal Bog, Wisconsin, USA - CBH12Aug08 | ecosystem: Environmental > Aquatic > Freshwater > Lake | place: Crystal Bog, Wisconsin, USA | collected... | reverse complement strand
CCGAGCCTTGGCGGCAAATACCTTGCCCATGCCGCTTTCCACCGCTTCGCGCACCGTTTGGGTTGGATCGAGTTGCGGTTCCTGCGGCAGGTAACCGATGTTGAGGCCCTGCATGGGAATGGCCTCACCTTCAATTTCCTTGTCCACACCCGCCATGATCTTGAGCAGCGTCGACTTGCCCGACCCGTTGGTACCGAGCACGCCAATCTTGGCGCCCGGGAAGAATGACAGCGAAATATCTTTCAGGATATGGCGCTTGGGCGGCACGATCTTGCCGACGCGATTCATGGAAAAAACGTATTGAGCCATTGCGATTTCTAATTTTGTAAACAGTAAAGTGCGCCATTATGTGCCGCCGGCGCGAAGAATTCACGTCAGGGCTGGTCGCTGTCCCGATTCAACGCGTTGCGCAAAGCCGTCTGGGCCACCGCATCTAGCGCATTGTCCATCACCCGACCGTCCGATATCAGCCGGATCAGGCCCTTTGTGTAAAGGCGTTGCAAGGTTCTGCGCGACATGGAGTGCGCCAGGCCGTTGCCCGATACAAACATGAACAATGTGCGGTGCGGACTGGCCCAGGTGAGCTGAGCCCTGACCCAGACGCCTTCCAGCGCGAGGTCGACCCAGGCGCCCGAACTGAGGTGTTCCAGATCGAGTGGCGCCAATTCACCAACGTCAGGGGACGGCCGGTCCTGTATCGGTGCACGCTGACGGTCATCCAGGTAGCCGGAATCGCTGGCCTCGGATTGCACCATCCAGACGTCCGGATCTTCCGTCGAATCCAGACCACCAACAGAAACCGGAGCCTCCGGCGGCGGCTGCGGCGCATCCCGCCCAGGCCTGGGGGTATCAAAAACCTGTTCGTGAATACCCACCAGCGCGTTGAAAAATGCATTGATGCGCTCCTGCGGGTAGGAAATCAGCGCCAATCCCTCGCGCATCTTGACCAGCATCTCCGGCACCAGTTGCACCAGTCGCTTGCGATTGCGCCGGGCCAGACGCAACTGCACACTCCAGACCAGATCGTCCACCAGATTCTGATAACCCTGTGGGTCGACCGACCCGTCCGCGTGGCCTAACTGGGCCTGCGCTACCACCTGCGCCCACGGCCCGAACAGGAACGTCTGCACCAACTCCGGAACGGCCCGGTTTTGAATACGCTCGCGAAACTGGACGGCCAGCTTTTGCGCCAGCAAATTGCGCTGCTCGGCATGCAAAAGTGCGCGGGCCGCTTCTTCCCTGCGCACACGCTGTTCCTGCTCTTCGCGCTCCCAGGCATCTTCAAGTTTGCGCAGCACGCGGGCAAAGGCAGTCGCATCACCGTCGCCATTGCAAAGCACGCTGACCGCATTGGAAAATGTTTTCTGAAAACGCCGGTAACCCGCATCGTCTTCAGCTGAATATGCCAGGCTGCGATGCGTCATCCGGTCCAGAAAGCGACGCGCAGGATGTTGCCGGTCGCTAAAAAAACGCGGATCCGAACTGGAAAGTCGCAGCAAAACGCCTTCCAGCGCCTGAATATTCTCGCGCACCGTCAGCAGCAGGCGGGCGTCCTTCATCAGGTTGTCCAGCATCATGTGCACAACCTCTTCACCGAGTTGCAGCCCCAACCTCTTACGGTTCGCTTCGTCCAGTTGAATTTCGGGGGCTGCCGCGGGCTCTGGGGCTACAGGCGGCGTCTCGTTTTTGCGTGCCTTTTCGGCCAGACGCTGCATCATCATTTCCACCATGCGCATGTCCTGCAGCGCATCAAAGGAGGCCGGGACGGTGTTCACAAAATCTGCGCCAGGATTGGCCTGCGCCGGATCGAGTTCACCCGACAACAGACGGCGCAACTTATCCAGCGTCAGCATGGTTCGCTTGAGCGTTGTGGGCAACGGGGCCTCACCCGCAGGTTGCCCGCTGGATGCACTGACGGTGATTGCAGGCTCGACGCCGAGTGAACGCAACCAATCGGCCACTTCAACGTACAACTGGCGCAAGCTAACGCCCAGTCTGGTAGCCGCCTGCCCCATCACGGTCGAGCGGGCCGAAGGGTCGGGAACCAGCTGGCGCAGGCTTTCGCGCAACGCATGTACAAACGATTCCGGCTTGAGCGGATTCAAGTGGGCCTGAACCGATGACCAGCCCATCAGGTTACTGATCATGGCATTGAGAACCGGCAACACATCCTCCACCGACATCAGCACTTCCTGCTGGGTCAATGCAAATTCGATGTTGGCATCGATCTGGTCGGCTTCGAGAAACTGGAAATCGTCAAAGCGCACCAGCGGATGCGAAACCTGCCGCGCGGCCTCGCCTCCAAACATGGAGTTGCGCAACTGCTGGGCAAAAATCTGCTTCAGATCCGGGGCGCGCTGCACCAGCAAGGCCATGACTTCCTTGCCTTGGGCAGTAGCCACGGCAACCTGCGATGTCCCGCCAACCGCGCCCATCGATATGCGAAGCCCGTCCAGCACATCGTCAATCAGCACGTCGCTCTGCTCCAGAACGGCGTCTAGGCAGCCTTGCAGAGTGGGCCGATAGTTTCCGGGGTCGTCGGCAAGACCCAGTCGACGCAGCCTGAATTTACTCATTGATTATTCCGTAATGCCAGCCGCTTATACGAGGCCAGTCCCGTTGCAGTTGATTAAGCAAATATTACCGCCTGCACAACACCCGTTCGGGCAAATTTTGCAACGATTTGCAGTGTCTTCACACAACGTGCGACAATCTGGGCTGTTGCGGAGCGTCAGTTGCCCGCAATTCCGGCACCTTGCTGGAGGTCACACTGCTCATTCAGAGCGGCTCGTGCCTGAGCTTATCAATCCATCTGCCTTTGACTGACTGCATGCTGCGTGCCTGCAGAACGGCCGGTACCCCGCGCCCCGGAAGGGCGCCATCAACATGAACTTTGAAGAATTGAATCTTGCGGCCGCTATTACCAAGGCGGTACGTGAAGAAGGTTACGAAACGCCCACGGCCATCCAGGCCCAGGCCATCCCGCTGATCATGGCCGGTCACGACCTGCTTGGCGGTGCCCAGACCGGTACCGGCAAAACCGCCGCGTTTACCTTGCCCATGCTGCACCGCCTCACCATGGCGCGCAGTGCCCAGAATAAATTTGGGGGCACAGGCATCCGCGCACTGGTTCTGACCCCCACCCGCGAATTGGCGGCGCAGGTTGAAGAATCGATCCGCACGTACGGCAAGTACCTGCAACTCAGCAGCACCGTTATTTTTGGCGGAGTGGGCATGAACCCGCAGATTTCCAAGCTCAAGAAGGGTGTAGATATTCTGGTCGCCACGCCCGGACGCCTGCTCGACCTGCAGCAGCAGGGCATGCTCGACCTCGGTCAAGTCCAGATTTTGGTGCTCGACGAAGCCGACCGCATGCTGGACATGGGCTTCATCCACGACGTTAAAAAGGTGCTGGCGCTGGTTCCCAGAGAAAAACAGAGTCTGCTCTTTTCGGCCACCTTTAGCGATGAAATTCGCGAACTCGCCAATGGCCTGCTGAAAAACCCGCAAAGCGTTCAGGTTACGCCCCGAAACACCACCGTGCAGCGCATCACGCAAGTTATTCACCCGGTGGGTCGTGGCAAGAAAAAAGCACTGCTCGCACACATCATCAATGCCCAGAACTGGAGCCAGGTGCTGGTTTTCACGCGCACCAAGTTTGGCGCAAACAATGTGGCCGAGTATCTGGAAAAGAATGGCATTACCGCCATGGCGTTGCATGGCAACAAGAGCCAGGCTGCTCGTACACAGGCGCTCAGTGGCTTCAAAACCGGTGTGGTGCGCGCTCTGGTTGCGACCGATATTGCTGCGCGCGGCATCGACATCGACGACCTGCCCCACGTCGTCAATTATGAAATCCCGAATGTCAGCGAAGACTATGTACACCGCATTGGCAGAACCGGACGCGCAGGCGCAGACGGTGCCGCCATCAATCTGGTTTGCCTGGACGAAGAAGGCTTCATGCAGGACATTGAGCGCTTTACCAAACAAAATATCGAAGTACGCGTGATCGAAGGCTTTGGCCCGGAAGAAGGCGAACGTGCCGAACCCATCGCCATGGGTCGCCAGACCATCTGGGGCGGCGCCGGCAAACCGCCGGGCCGCGACGTCATGCAAGCCGCAGCCAAGGCCGCACGCACAGAAATGCTGCAACGAGTGCGCGATAACAAAGCCGCCGGTGGTGGACGTACGGGCGCAAGCAATGGCGGTGGCAACGGCGGCGGCGCTGGAAATGGCAATTCACGCGGGCACGCAGGGCGTGGCCGGAACGCAAACGCAAACGGGAACGGGAACAGCAGCAATAACAAGGGCAATAGCTTTAGTCGCGATAACGGTGAGTTTCAACCGCCGCGTCCGCAGGGTGGTTCAGGCCGTACATCACAACCACAAAACCGGGGCCGTGCAACCGCAGGCGCCACGGCGCAACCCGATCCGATGCGCACCAGTGTTGACATGATGGCCGAGCGCGGCGCCCGGCGCAGTCACTTTGGTGGCGGCAACCGCAATGGTGGTGGCGGTTATGGCCGCTCCGGCGGTGGCGGTGGCGGTGGCGGTGGTGGAAACAGCGGCGGCAGCGGCAGACGATAAACTGCAGCTTGCGAGGGACCACTCGGATTCCTACTCGCCAACTGTCCTTGCCCCCTACCCCCTGGCGCCCTTGCGCCCTTGCGCCTTTACAAGCGCAAGGCGTTAAAGGCGCCGGCCATTAAAAATTCAAGCCCTTACAAACAGGGTTTGCAGCGGTTCGGGGCCCAATTGCCGACTCCAATGTCCGTGCACGCCGGCGTCAAACAAAGCGCCCTCTGGCAGCAGGTCGGCCGAATAAAAGTGCTGCCCCGGGCTGAAAATGCGGGAAGTCCCGTCCTGTAGCCCGATTTCCATCTGCCCCTGCAAAATAAAACACCATTGGGGCGCGGTCGTGCAATGAAAAGTGCTCCGGAACCCCACCGGGCTCTCACGCAGCTGACATCCGCCACTGGGGATCAATCTGGACAACATGGCCTGCGGCGTACCCTCGTCCAGCGCCAAAGCCTCCTCGCGAAACTTGGCGCGGCCGTCAAAATCCGTAAACAAAATGATTTTCGTGAAATATTTCATCAAAAATTTGCATTATTGCCGCGATATCCGCATCTAACTTGCGATCACTTACAACTTACCGGATTGCGCACGCAAGCTGTGCACGGCCTTCGCCAACTCCGTAATACGTGCCCAGTCTCCTTGCGCCAGTGCGTCGGGGGGCACCAGCCACGACCCGCCAACACAAACCACGTTTGGCAGCGAGAGGAAATCCGGGGCGTTTTGCAGCGTCACACCGCCGGTCGGACAAAAGCGCACATCAAAAAATGGTCCGCTCCAGGCCTTCAGCATGGCTGGACCACCGGCTTGCATCGCCGGGAAAAATTTGAGTTCTGTAAAGCCATCTTCCTGCGCCATCATCACTTCGCTGCCGGTTGCCACGCCGGGTAAAAGCGCCAAGCCCTGCTCGCGGCAGGCCATGCCTACAGCGCGGGTATAGCCAGGACTCACGGCAAAGCGGGCGCCTGCCGCCGCCGCAGCGCGCGCGTCCGACGGGCTGCGTACGGTGCCGGCGCCCACAACCGCTTCGGGCAACTCGCGCGCAATACGCTCAATGCAGGCCAACGCCTGAGGTGTACGCAAAGTAACCTCCAGCATCCTCACGCCACCGGCTACCAGAGCACGCGCCATCGGTACGGCATGCGCCACATCGCTGAGCACAATCACGGGAATCACCGGCGCATCCTGCATCACCTGCAACGCGGTAAAGGTAAAGGCTCCAGCGCCGCCCGTGCTGGATGAATGAATTTTCGGGCTTTGATCGGAAGTGTTTGACATGATTACCTTCGTGCGTTCTTGCGTACGTATGCGTGAGTGCGCGGTTTTCCGGATTTGGTGATTGGGGGATTTCAGGATCAACAATATCTTCTAGAGCCAATTGGGCCCAATTAGAGCCAACTTGGGGCCCCTTCTTCGGCCGTCAGCGCGCCGCGGCGAAAGCCGGCAAACAACTCCCGTCCCATTCCTACACCGTTGGCCGCGCTCAACTCCGCCGGCATGGAATCTGTCACGCGCGCGGCCCACGCCTCGGAGTCGACCAAAACATTGAGAGTCTGGGCATCGGCGTCAATCCGTATGACGTCACCATCTCGCACCTTGGCCAGCGCGCCACCTGCTGCGGCTTCGGGCGAAACATGGATGGCTGCGGGCACTTTTCCCGATGCACCGCTCATGCGACCATCGGTGACCAGCGCCACGCGATAGCCTTTTCCCTGCAACACTGCCAGCGGTGGTGTCAGCTTGTGCAATTCGGGCATACCGTTGGCCCGTGGCCCTTGCCAGCGCACCACGCAAACGACGTCGCGATTGAGTTCCCCGGCGGTAAAGGCCTGGTGCAGTTCTTCCTGCGAATTGAACACACGGCAAGGAGCTTCAATGACATGTGAACCTTCCGGAACCGCCGATACCTTGATCACGCTGCGCCCCAGATTGCCCTGCAACAGACGCAACCCACCGGTCGGGCTAAATGGCGCAGATACGGGCCGCGCAACCGCTTCGTCGCGGCTCGGACCGGCGGGCGTCCAATGCAATGCGCCACCTGCCTCCAACTCAGGAATGCCGGCATATTCGCGCAACCCGCCGGGGCGCACCGTCAGCACATCCGCGTGCATCAACCCGTGGTCCAACAACTCACCAATCACAAAACCGGGCCCACCAGCAGCCTGAAACTGGTTGACGTCGGCGCTCCCGTTCGGATAGACGCGGGTCAAGAGGGGAACGACGTCGGACAGGTCGGAGAAATCGTTCCAGTCTATGCAAATACCCGCCGCACGCGCCACAGCCACCCAATGAATCAGGTGATTGGTTGAGCCACCAGTCGCCAGCAAAGCGACCATCGCGTTGACAATGCAGCGCTCGTCCACCAAACGCCCAATGGGCGTAAAACGTCTGTCCCGCGAAATGTCCAATACCGTGCGGACAGCCTCCCGCGTCAGTTCGGCCCGCTCTGCATTACCAGGGTTGACAAAGGCGGTTCCAGGCACATGCAGACCCATCGCCTCGAGCAGCATCTGATTGCTATTGGCCGTGCCATAAAAAGTACAGGTGCCTACGGAGTGATAGGCCGCCGATTCAGCCTCCAGCAATTGCGCGCGCCCCACCAAGCCCAGTGCTGCCTGCTCCCGGACCTTCGATTTTTCGCTGTTGGACAAGCCCGAAGTCATGGGGCCCGCAGGCACAAAAACAGTGGGCAAATGGCCAAAATGCAGCGCACCAATCAACAGGCCGGGCACAATCTTGTCGCATACCCCGAGCATGAGGGCAGCGTCAAAAACGTCGTGACTGAGTGACACTGCCGTCGCCATGGCGATCACGTCGCGGCTAAACAGGCTTAGCTCCATGCCTGCCGTACCTTGTGACACGCCGTCGCACATAGCCGGAACCCCGCCCGCCACCTGCGCCGTAGCCCCCAGCCGGGCGGCTTCGAGACGGATTATTTCCGGGTAATGCTGCAATGGAGCGTGGGCCGATAACAGGTCGTTGTAAGCGTTAACAATGCCAATATTGAGGGCTTTTTCAGCTACCACGCGCAGTTTTTCTGCACCAGGCAACGCGGCAAACGCATGGGCCACATTGGCGCAGCCCAGCCTCTGAGCACCCGGCTTGCGCTGTGAATAATGATCAACCTGCTCCAGATAGCGGGAGCGGGTGGGCGCACTGCGCACGCGAATGCGCTCGGTTACCTGCCTGAGCACTGGGTGTAGTTCTGATGGCGTGTTGGGCGAAGTCATGGCGGCAAATAATTCCGTAACAAAATTACATCGCCGATGGTAACTTGTAATTTGCCTTTTGTGGTGAAGCCCGGTTACCAAGCAGGTACGAGCGACGGCAACAACCATAATGCGACCCGGCTGCGACCCGACTGAATATACTGTTCAGCTCAGCGGGCCACTGTGCAAAGCAGTCTTGCAGACTTTAAGTGCCATGCCGCCAGACCGCACCGGGTTCCCGTATTACAGGATCGTCCAATTGTCATGAAATCCATTGCCGAAATGCGCAAAAGCTATGAGCGGGCCGAGCTCAGCGAACAGGCCTCCCTGAGCGATCCACTGGCCCAGTTCGACCACTGGATGCAGCAAGCGCTCAGCAGCGAAATCCCGGAGGCCAATGCCATGACGCTGGCCACCGTCGGCAGTAATCTGCGCCCCTCAACCCGCGTCGTGCTGATCAAGGATTACGATGCACGCGGAATTGTCTGGTTTACCAATTACGACAGCCGCAAGGGCCAGGAACTTGCCGGAAACCCACACGCAGCATTGCAGTTCCATTGGGTGGAACTGGAGCGAGTGGTGCGCATCGAAGGACTTGTTGAAAAAATCAGCGCCACCGACAGCGACACCTATTTTCACAGCCGCCCGCTCGATTCACGCATCGGCGCCTGGGCATCGCCGCAAAGTCAGGTCATCAGCGGACGCGGCACACTCGTGGCCAACGCAGCACAATACGCAGCACGCTTTATGATGCAACCGCCCCGCCCGCCGCACTGGGGCGGTTACCGGCTGGCTCCTGACTATTGGGAGTTCTGGCAGGGTCGCAAAAGCCGCCTGCACGACCGCCTGCGCTATACGCGTCAAAACGACGGCAACTGGCTACGCGAGCGTCTGGCGCCCTGATTGTCTGAGGGTCTGAGGCTCTGCGCCTATTTCACTTCCACCGCATTGCTCATGCGGTAATAAAGGCCATAGGGGTCGTCGCGCAGAACAGCAAACTGCCCTTCCACCACGACAGCCTCCATCACATACTTGACCGGCGTTTTGGTCTTCACTTCGACCATACTTTCCGGCCCGCCCGGTATGCAAAAAGGACAGGTCAAAGGCACCGAACTGAGCAGGAAATGTTTCTGCTTTTCACCGGGGTCCAGAGGCATCATGAAACCCTGCACACGCTGGCTTTTCTGGTTCAACTGCTGAATACTGACCGGGAAAACCGGCATTATTCGATTTTTTTCCACCTTGGTCTTGACGGCGGTGAGCACCGACCATGGCAATACGTCGGCTCGATCCTGCAAGGGTGGAAACGGACTATTTGCGCCGTGCACACCGGCGCCAACACCCATCGGAATACCCCCATCTCCCATGGGGGAACTCAGCTGCGCCCAAGCGCCGAACCACGGCGCCAGACACAAAATCAGTGGCAGGCAAAGCCTTCGCAGGATTGTCAAAGCGGTCATACAGATCTCCAGACAAGCAATTTTACGTCCAACCCGCACGCCACGCTGCAAAGTTGCTGCCGTCTTTACTGTCACAAAATTGCCCGAACGCACCTTAAACTCCACCATTGTGGACAATGAAAGGCCACGGTAAGGGAAAAACAGCTGACGCCCGGTAGAATTAACTACAATCACCCAAGATACCCCACGGAGTATAAAAATGACCGCACTGAATGTATCGCAAGCGCGATTCAACATGATCGAACAGCAAATTCGTCCTTGGAATGTGTTGGATCGCTCCATTCTTGACCAACTGGCCGAGATGCGGCGCGATCTCTATGTTGGCGCCGCGTACCAGAATCTGGCCTACGCCGATCTGGAACTGCCGCTGCCAGACGGTGAACGCATGCTGGCGCCCCGCCTTGAGGCGCGTCTGCTGCAGGACCTGCATCTCCATGGCCACGAAACGGTGCTCGAAGTGGGATGCGGTTCGGGCTTCATGGCCGCCCTGCTGGCCCGCCGCGCCAAACACGTTTTGTCGCTGGAAATCTCCCCGACTCTCGCAAAGCTGGCTCAGGCAAACCTGCAGCGCGACGGCGTAAACAACGTCGAAGTGCGTCTGGCTGACGGCTCAAATGGAGCCGCCAACGACGCGCCGTTCGATGCCATCCTGTTAAGCGGATCGGTCGCTCAGATTCCCGACTCTCTGCTGCAGCAATTGCGTGTTGGTGGCCGACTGGCCGCCATCAGCGGTGACGAACCCGTTATGCACGCGGTCATCATCTCCCGGATTAGCGAATCGCAATTCGAGACCCGCACCCCCTGGGATGCAAACGCGCCACGTCTGCGCAACTTCACCGAAAAATCAGAATTCGCATTCTGACGCTTTTGAACTTTAAGCCCCCATACCATTGCACGTAATGAATCCCGTCAGGAGCTACCCATGATTGCGCAAATCAGGCCCCGGGATTTAAAGGCCTGGCTGGATTCACACCCGGCATCTTCCATGCCGATCGTGCTGGATGTTCGTGAAGCTTTTGAGCTGCAGATCGCGCGCGTCAAACCCGATGATTTCAATCTGCTCAGCATCCCCATGGGCACGGTGCCTGTGCGTCTGAATGAACTGGACAAGTCTCAGCCCATTGCTGTTCTTTGTCACCATGGCGGACGCAGCATGCAGGTTGCACAATTTCTGATGAATCAGGGGTTTAGCCATCTGGCCAATATTGCGGGCGGCATCCACGCATGGTCGGCCGAACTCGACCCCACGATCCCCACCTATTGACAGAAACACATGACACAAAATCTGCAATTACGTTTTCCGGTAGCAAAACTGGCGGCTGTGTGTTCGGGTCTTTGCACGGGCATGTTCATAAACTTCGGCGCCCATGCGCAGAGTCTGCAGCAGTTGTACCTGAGTGCGCAGGATTACGACGCCAGCTATCAGTCAGCCCGCCAACTCGCCGACGCCACCATTGCCCGTGGCGAGCAGGCGCGCGCCGGAATATTGCCATCGGTAAACCTCGGATTAAGTGCCAATCAGGTCAATCAGACCAGTTCGTACAGCGCCTACGACGCCAGAAATTTTAGCAACCAGACCGCCGCCATTACGGCCACTCAGCCACTCTACCGGCCCGGCAACTGGTCGGCCTACGAGCAGGGAAACAAGCAGATCACGCTGGCGCAGGCGCAATTGCTGGCTGCACAGCAAGACCTCATGGTGCGTGTGAGCCAAGCCTATTTTGACGTTCTGGCTGCCACCGACAGCCTCGAAGTGGTCCGCAGCCAGAAGGCGGCAATTGTCGAGCAACTGTCTTCCGCCAAGCGCAATTTCGAGGTCGGCACAGCAACCATCGTCGACACCCGCGACGCCCAGGCGCGTTACGACCTGTCCGTGGCACAGGAACTGGCGGCAGAAAACGATCTCCGGGTCAAGTCGCTGGCGCTGGACCAACTGGTCGGCAAGTCACCCACCCGCCCCAACCCCTTGCAGTTGCCGCTGAAGCTGGCCGAAATCCAACCCGCCACGCTTGACCCGTGGGTCGAACTGTCCCAGTCCCACAACCCGCAGCTGACGCAGTTGCAAATTGCGCTGGACATTGCCAAGCTGGAAACCGAAAAGGCCCAGGCAGTCAATTACCCGACACTCGATCTGGTGGGCAGTTATAGCGCCGCAAACAACAACGGCACCAGCCAGGCCCCGCTGTCCTACAGCGTCAATCAGGCCAGCATCGGAGTGGTGCTGAATTACCCGATTTACGCCGGCCGCTCCATCACCAATCACGTCAAAGAAACGCTGGCACTTGAAGACAAAGCGCTATCCGACCTGCAGGCCGCCCAGCGAAACATCGCACAAGCAACGCGAAGCGCTTATTTCGGTTTGCAAACTGCGCGATCTCAGGTCAGCGCCTACGAGGCGGCAGAAGCATCCAGCCAAAGTGCTCTCGACGCCAATGTTCTGGGCTATCAGGTAGGCGTCAAAATCAACATCGATGTGCTTAACGCGCAAAGCCAGTTGTACGATACCAAAGCAAAATTGTCGCGTGCCCGTTACGACGTCCTGCTCGGCGAACTCAAGCTGCGTCAGGCCAGCGGCGTTTTGCAAGCCAGTGACATTGAGACCGTCAACGCGCAGCTCAAGCCCTGACAATCATGCACGGCTGACCTCCAGCAAGGGGGCCAGAGCCTGCACCGTGCGAAGCGCGGCGCCCCGGTGGGCCTCGCTCCACGCTAATGCTTGCCGACGCGCATGGGCCAGCGCTTCAGGGTTCTGCAAAAGGTGCAGCGCCCGCACCACCGCAGCACCCATATCGGTCACGCGCATGGCAGCCCCGGCCTCTTCAGCCTGCTGCGACGCGTCTGCAAAGTTAAAGGTGTGCGGCCCCATCACAATCGGACACCCGCAAGCAGCAGATTCGATCAGGTTCTGCCCGCCCAGCGGCGCAAAGCTTCCACCCAGCAACGCCAAATCGGCAAGGCCGTAATACAGTGCCATTTCGCCCACCGAGTCGCCAATCCAGAGCGGCGCGTGAGGGGGCAATCCACTCCAACTGCTGCGCAGCGAAAACGACCAGCCCCTGGACTGAAGAAGCGTTGCGACGTCCGAAAATCGCTGTGGATGACGGGGCACAATCAACCACTGAACACAGGCCACAACGGCCGCATCCAGCGTCTGCAGCACGTCGAGCAGCTGGGCCTCTTCACCCTCACGCGAACTGGCAAATAACACCACCGGACGCGATTGCTGCTGGCGCCAGTGCCGTCCCTGCTCGAGTTGCGACGGATCAGGCCGGGCATCAAACTTCAAATTTCCGGTAACCCCCAACACCCGCGCTCCAAGACGCTGCAGTCGCGCGGCATCCGCTTCCGTCTGGGCCCATACGGCGCGCAAACCCCGATAAGCTGCAAACGACAACCAGCGAAGCCGCAAAGCCTGCCGCAACGATTTTTCACTCAGCCTCGCATTCACCAGACAGAGCGCAATCTGCTTTTGCGCACAGACGGCCACCAGATTGGGCCAGACTTCGGTTTCCATCAACAACCCGACGTCCGGCTTGAAGCGGTCCAGAAAAGCCCCAACGGCGCGCGGTGTATCCCATGGCAGCCAAGCCTGCAGATCGCCCGGCTGCAACAACGCCAAGCCCTGTTCCCAGCCGGTTGCCGTACCATGGGTCAGCAGGATCGATAGGCCCGGATACGTCATGCGCAGTTCCGCCAGCAACACCGCTGCGGCACGGGTTTCACCCAGCGAAACGGCGTGCACCCAGACGCGTTTTACCGCACTATTTTTCTGTGGCACAGGCTCGCTGCCATAGTTACCGAAACGCTGCCCGACGGCCATCGCATAGCGCGGTTCGAGCCGTGCGCGGCGGGCCAGCTTTCGGCGCAGCAATGGCTGGGCCAGCCACATCAGGAATGAATAGAGCGCGCGTCCCATTACGATGGATTGCGATTGATTACGATCGTCCGGTTACGCGCAGCCAGGCGCTCCAGACTGAATCCGTTGATGCGTAAGGCGTCGCAAACACGCTTACCTGCCGGTCGTTCTCAACACCGGTGCGCCACGCCGTATCAAAGTTGTACAACTGCACGTGGGGCAGCCCTAATGCCACCGCAATATGACTCAGCCCGCTGTCCACACCAATCACACCGGCACACGCCGCCATGCTGTCCACCAAAACGTCGAGCGTCATCGGCGGCCAGACGGTGGCATCTGATAACGACGCCGCAATGCTCTCACTGACCCGCAATTCATGCGCGTTGGCCTGTGGCAGCGCAACACGATAACCTGCCGCATTCAGACGCTGCCCCAACGCAATCCAGTGGTCCGCAGGCCACTCCTTGTCAGCGCGTGAGGTTCCATGCACCAGCAACACCGTCCGCGCTGCAGGATCGGGCGCGTGTGAAGGCACCTCCGTGCCAGGTCGCAAACCAAAATCCGGCGCACCCTGCACCGTATAACCCAGCGCGGCAGCACACAGCAAACGTGAGCGCTGCACCGCGTGGACATGTTTTTCCAGCGTCACCGCACGATCGGCCAGCCAGCGCGCTGGCGCTTCGAAACTCGAGCCGTCGGTTCGGTTGCCCAGACTGAAATGCAGGCCGCCCGCCGCCTTGTTGGCAAGCCAGGCAATCCACGCCGATTTGGTCAGCCCCTGCAAATCAATAACTGCATCGTAGGCAGTTTGCTGCAGCTCAGTTTTAAAAGCGCGCCACTGTATTCTGGTTTGAGGCGCCAGCGGTCGACGGCGCCAGCTCCGCAGGTCAACCGGTATGACACGCTGCACCCCTTCGCAACGCGAGACCAAGGGCGCAAATGCACGCTCAACGACCCAGTCAATACGCGCCGCAGGCAGTGCGCGCCGAATGTCCTGCACGGCCGCCATGGCATGCACCACATCGCCCAGAGACGATAACTTGACAATCAGAATGCGCACATCCGCGCGCACCGATGTATGCAATGTCAATGCGCCGCCTTCTCAAATTGTGCGTCCGGCTTGACCGTGCGCAACAGTTTCAACATCGCCGATTCAATTCGTGCCAATGCCTCAGGAGTCTGCCCTTCAAAACGCAAAACCAGCACCGGCGTCGTGTTGGAAGCCCGCACCAGACCAAAGCCATCGGGCCAGTCGACCCGCAGACCGTCGATGGTATTTATTTTTGCCGGAGCCTCAAAATCGGCCCGCTCCACCAACTGTTCAACCAGACCATGCGCCTGACCCTCGCCGCAAGCGACGTTGAGTTCCGGCGTAGAGAAACTGGTAGGCAAGGCGTTCAGCAAGGCAGAGGAGTCGGCCACCCGACTCACAATTTCCAGCAAACGGCAGCCCGCATAGGTGCCGTCGTCGAAGCCGTACCAGCGTTCCTTGAAAAAGATATGCCCGCTCATTTCACCCCCGAGCGGAGAGTCAATGGCCCGCATCTGCGCCTTGATCAGCGAATGTCCCGTCTTGTACATCAGGGCCTTGCCGCCAGCAGCCTCAATGGCAGGAGCCAGCTGCTGCGAGCACTTGACGTCGTAGACAATGGTCCCGCCTGGCACACGCGACAGTACATCGCGCGCAAACAGCATCATCTGGCGATCGGGGTAAATATTGGTGCCCTCGCGGGTGACAATTCCCAGCCGGTCGCCATCGCCGTCAAAAGCCAGCCCGAGTTCTGCATCTCCGGACTGCAGGGCCGCAATAAGGTCGCGCAGATTTTCCGGTTTGCTGGGGTCCGGGTGGTGGTTGGGAAAATTGCCATCGACCTCGCTGTATAGCTCCCGCACTTCGCATCCAATCGCCCGCAGAATGTCCGGGGCCGACGCGCCGGCGACGCCATTTCCGCAATCCACTACGATGCGAATCGGGCGTGCCAGTTTGATATCCTGCACGATACGGTCGCGGTATGCGCCCAGCACATCCACGCTGCGGCAGCTTCCGCCGTCCTTGAGCGCCCACTGCTCCGATTCGATCACGCGACGCAGGGCCTGAATTTCTTCGCCGTAAATGGCACGCCCGGCCATCACCATCTTGAACCCGTTGTAATCTTTGGGGTTATGACTGCCCGTAATCTGGATGCCGCTGTGGCACAGCGTGTGGGCCGCGAAATACAGCATCGGGGTGGTCACCATGCCCACGTCAATCACTTCGACCCCGGCCTCTGTCAGTCCCTTTATCAGCGCCGCTGACAATTCAGGCCCCGACAACCGGCCATCGCGGCCAACCGCCACCACCCGCTCGCCTTGCGCCAGCGCAGCGCTGCCAAATGCGCGCCCAAGACCCCATGCAAAACCGGCATTCAACACGGTTGGAACGACGCCACGTATGTCGTAGGCTTTAAAACTACTGGCTGCAACTTGCATATATTCCTTTAACGTAGTCGGTATTTGCCCGCGTCCGCCGCGGGGCAGTGCGCATTGTAGGCCCGGCAAAATACAGCTGTCCGACACCGTTGCCTCAGCTTGGATATCATCAAGGGTTGGCCCAACCCTCCAAGGTCCGGCCCCAACCGCCCCTGCCAAGATGCAAACAAGTACAACTTCGAAAACAAAGCCCGCAACAGAGTCACCAGCGGGGAAAAAGGGCTGGTTACCGGTCTGGATACCCGTCTGGTTACCAGATTTCATCCTGCTGGCGGCCATCTGGGGTGCTTCGTTCCTGTTCATGAAGATGGGCGCCAGGGAGTTCGGGCCTTTTCCCACGGCCGGACTGCGCGTGGGCATCGCAGCGTTATTTTTGTATCCGTTCGTCGTGATGCGCGGCGAACATGCACAACTGCGTCAACACTGGAAGATCACCTTTGCAGTCGGCATCCTGAACTCGGCCATTCCGTTCGCCTGCTTCTCATACGCCCTGCTGACCATCAGCACCGGACTGTCGGCCATTCTCAACGCGTCAGTTCCCATGTTTGGCGCTTTGATAGCTTGGCTGTGGCTCAAGGATCGCCCCACCCCGCTGCGCACGCTGGGCCTGGCAATTGGCTTTTTGGGTGTCGCCATGCTGGCATGGAACAAGGTCGCTTTACAGACCGGATCCGGCCCCAGCCCGGTCTGGGCCATCGTTGCCTGCCTCATGGCCTGCATGTGCTACGGTCTTGCCGCAAGTATCGCCAAACGCACGATGACAGGAATTCCCTCTCTGGTGTCGGCAACCGGCAGCATGATTGGCGCATCGCTCGGACTGTTGCCCCTGACCGTCTGGTTCTGGCCGTCCACCGCGCCCGGGCTTCAGGCCTGGCTTGCGCTGGTGGTTCTGGGTGTGCTTTGCAGCGGTTTGGCTTACACGCTCTATTTCCGCCTGATTGCCCGCGCAGGACCCGCAAGGGCGCTGACAGTTACCTTTGCCATCCCCGTTTTTGCGGTGCTTTACGGCGTGCTGTTGCTGGGCGAAACCATTTCGGCATGGATGGTATTTTGTGCCGCAATCATCATTGTCGGCACCAGCCTTTCAAGCGGATTGCTGACCTTCAAACGCTAACAAAAGCGTCAGATTTTTCTGGCCGATTCAGTACTTGATCAGAATTTGGTCAAGATTTCAAACGGCATCTCGTCCACTATTCACCACAAGTACCGGGTTTCAGTAAGCCCCATCAGGTGAATTGCTGGTTGCTGCACGCGCAGTTTCCGCCTCAAGCCCTATGGCCTTGCATCGCTCGCCGGGACCAATCCCTTCGTCCTGCGGAGTCTGCGGCGCCTTGAAAGACCATAAACAGCGCCGTTGATTGCCGGGGTTCATTTCAATTTGTAAGGAACTGACATGCAGCAACCACCAGCCCATTCAGGCAATATGCCTGCGCTAAACGGCAGGCATTCATGCGGGGCCCGAATCGCGGTTGTCCTATGACTTTCCATGAATCCCAACGAATCAGCGAAAGGCACTCCATGAACTACGTACCGCAGTCCAACGGAGGATTCAAATACCAACAGCTACGCAACGTCGGCATCTCGCACGACAAGGCCTTGCAAATTGCGGCCTCTGCCAAGGTATCTTCTTACGACGAAGGGCAGGTCATTTATGTCAGGGGCTCACGGCCCGACGCCTGGAAATTCATCATCTCAGGGCTGGTAGCAGAGTCGGTCGACTCGCCCCAGGGCGCCCTGATGCCCATCAGCATTTACAGCGAAGGCGCATGGTTTGGCGAGCAATCCATCATTAACCGCAACCCGAGCTTTGCCGACTTTGTCTGCATCAGCTCCACCGAAGTCATGTCGGTCTCCAGCGACGCCGTTCACGAACTCATGACTGCCCAACCCGCGTTTGTGCTGTACCTGACCCGATTAATGGCCTGGCGTGCACAGCAAACATCGGAAATGCTCACACTCATCAAATTTGGCAGCCCTTGTCTGCGAGTGGTCATGGGCCTGTCTCACTTTGCTGAAGAACTCACATACCACTGCAACCGCGACAACGACGAGAGCCAAACGCGCGGCGTCGAAATTCCAGTAAAGCAAAAGTTGTTGGCCGATCTGTGCGGGGTCTCACGCACTATATTTTCCGAATACGTGCAAAAGCTGGCATCCGAAGGCTGGTTGCGCATCTCCTACGGCAAACTGGAAATTCTCTCGCTGCTCAACTGGCTCGACTTTTCCAGCAAGCAGCGCTCCCGCAAATTCAGCAATCTGAATCCTAATTTTCAAGATTTGCTAGACGAGCTTTCGGGCGCAGTGGCGCTGGAACCCCAAATCTGATGCCCACAAAATAGTCCCCCCTTCGCTGGCGGTTACAATGGCATCTGGCGGGCCTATAGCTCAGTTGGTTAGAGCAGAGGACTCATAAAATTTGTGCACCCAGACGGGAAACCTCTGGCGTGAATGGTGTCAAATTCGGCGAAATCTAAGTGCAGCAATGCATACGACAACGCCGAGCCAAGCGCAGCAATCATTTGCTGTGAAGGTGTAGAGACTAGACGGCACCCATCTAAGGCGAGAGCTACGATGAAGGCATAGTCCAGGGAGTGGCGAAAGCCACACAAACCAGAATCCTTTGGTCCCAGGTTCAAGTCCTGGTGGGCCCACCATCCGCTTATTGCCAGTTACCTGAAAATAGGTACTTGCGATTTAATACGTTTGTAACAGCAAATGTTTTTCCACAATATTTGCTAACGATAATTCACGGTTTGTCAGGCGAAGCTGAGCGGATAGCGCTATACACTGCGCGCTCCAATCAATCGATTCATTATGAAATTCGCCAAAACATCCATTATTTATTTCCTTATCCTTGCCAGCGCAACCTTTGGCTTCCCGGGGCTTTCCAACGCAGCCTTGGTGTCGACCTCCACGCTGGTGCAAGACAGCACAACATCCGCCAATCGGGACAAAGTACGCACTTTTCTGGCACGTGAAGACGTGCGCAAAAGCCTGAGCCTGCAAGGTGTTCGCGCTGACGATGCACAGGCCCGCGTCAACGCCATGACCGACGATGAAGTTGCCACGCTGGCCCAACGCGTTGACAGCGCGCCGGCTGGCGGCGATGTTTTAGGCTTGGCCTTCACGGTATTCATCATATTGCTGGTGACCGATATTCTGGGTCTGACCAAGGTATTTCCGTTTACCCGCGCAGTTCGCTGATCAACATTCCGGGAGCGGATTTTGCGGGAATTTTGGCTACGGGTTTTCAGTCTTTTATTCAGCGTATTTCTGGCAGCCTGCAGCACCACGCGCATTCAACAACTCCCACAGGTGGCGCCTGATCTGCCAGCGCAGGCGCATCTGACAAACATTCCCTTTACCGCGCAGGAGGCCTATGAATGCGGCCCTGCCACACTGCACATGCTGCTGGGCGCTGCGGGGCGGGTGGCGCCGCTGGATGAGCTGGTCAACGCGGTTTATGTGCCTGGGCGTCACGGCAGCTTTCAGGTGGAAATGCTGGCGGCAGCCCGACGGCAGGGCCTGAACGCCTACACCCTTGAGCCAGAAATTGCCAGCGTGCTGCGCGAAGTGGCCGGGCATCATCCGGTGGCCGTATTCATGAACCTGTCTTTGCCGATCTACCCGGTGTGGCACTACGCTGTGGTCACGGGATACGATCTGGAGCGCAATGTGCTAGTCCTGCATTCCGGCACCACGCGCAACATGGAAATGTCGCTCTATACATTCGACCGGACGTGGCAGCGCGGTGGCAACTGGGCCATGGTCGCGCTCAACCCACAGGACCTTCCCGTCACAGCACAACCGCAGCGTATGCTGGCGGCCTTGAGCGCACTGGAACAAACCGACCCGAAGGCGGCAGCACAAGGTTATAGCGCGGCCCGGTTGCGCTGGCCACAGCAGCGTGAATTTCTGCTGGCCGAAGCCAACGCTGCCTACGTTCAACACGACCTGGCCCAAGCCGAGCGGGGTTATCTGGCGGCAACGCAGCAATTTCCGGACTATGCCGACGCCTGGAACAATCTGGCCCAAACCTATGCCGATCAGCACAAGTCCGAAGCAGCTCTGAACGCGATTGAACACGCCATTGAAATCGCCACTCGATTCGACAAAAATCCCGCCCCAGCACAGAGCGAATCCCGCCTCGCACAATACAAGTCGTTGCGCGATGAATTGCTCAGCGCGCAATCAACAAAGAGCCCTTCTCGACCGGACTGAGGTCGATGCGCTGGACTTCGGTAAATCCGACCGCCAGCAACCACGATTCAAAATCGGCATAGGCATAGATGGTGGTGCCGGTTTCCAACAACAGCGTCAGCCTGAACGCAGCGTAGTATGGATTTTCCAAAAAGTCTGCAAGATACTCGTGAATCACGAGCATGCCGCCCGGATTCAGACAAGCGCGAATGCGCCGCAATACTTGCTGGTTGTCCGCGGGGGTCTGGTTATGCGCCACGGATAGATAGAAAACCACGTCCTGACCGTGGTCCCACGGATGCTGCAACAAATTGCCGGGAGACAGCTTTATTCGCCCGCTCAAACCGGCCTTCTCAAGTGCCTCGGTTGTATCCTGCAATGCGCTGGGCAAATCGACGATAGTGGCCTGCAGTTGCGGGTAATGGGCGCAAAAACGCATGGAATGCAGACCGTGTGAGCCCCCAAGGTCGAGCAGCCGGACGTGATCGGACTGAAGCGGCACAAGCCTGAGCAGGTCCGGGCCCAGGTCACGCGCGAAGGCCCGCATATAGGCCGAAAAATCGGTTCCCAGTTGTGGCGACACACGCATGCGATCCCACAATATCTCACGTGGCGCGCCACTTTGCACCACCTCCCCCAGTTCGCCCACCATGTTCCACACCGCCTGCGTCCAGCGCAGTCCGGGCGTGTAATCGACGCTGCCCGCACTGGTAAACCAGCGCCGAGTGTGCGGTGCATTGCAAACACCCTGATCGCTTTGCTGCAGAAACTTCAGCGCCAGCAAAAAATCGACCAACCGGCCAAGGCTCTGTGAATCGGAATTCAACAACTGCGCCAGCGATTCCACCGAAAGCGGTCCAGCCGCCAACGCCTCAAACAAACCAAGACGGCCGGCTGCCAACAACGCGGCGGACTGCATCATCGGCAAATAGACGTCAAGCATGGGCAAACGATCGGCCAAAGGTGGCGTATCAGACTCGGGCATGGAAATCAGGGACATTTAATAAAAGCAGGTAAGAGGACTGGCCGGTATAGCGGGAATAGCAGGAATAGCAAGCGGGTAGAAGTCAGAGTGTGCCAGTTGTCAAGACCCCGGATAATATGCGGGCTGACGCTGTGCGCATCAACCACGGGGCAGTGGGTTCACGCGTGCAGGACAGTCCATCAATAATCAGGAGACAAAAACATGGAAATCAACCGTCGTTCAATCATTGCGGGCGTTGGCGCCAGCGCACTGGGCATGGCCTTCAACCCGGCCTTTGC
>Ga0007854_10000738_pt1 | contig 21040 bp, 16 predicted proteins | sample CryBogCBH12Aug08_FD_60382 | JGI IMG/M metagenome (GOLD analysis project Ga0007854, IMG submission 60382) | Freshwater microbial communities from Crystal Bog, Wisconsin, USA - CBH12Aug08 | ecosystem: Environmental > Aquatic > Freshwater > Lake | place: Crystal Bog, Wisconsin, USA | collected... | reverse complement strand
ACACCTGTGCCCACGATGCTGCTGATGACGAGTGAGGTCGCCGAGGTCAGTCCGAGAGCGTGGGCCTTCTCTTGTTCTCGGGAGGAGATTCGTGCGGCGTGGGCAGGTCGAGATTCAGTACTCGCACTCATCGCGCGTTCCGGCCGTGAAAAGAGGAGGGGAGTGCCGTCAACATGTCGATCACCTCTATGACTGAGGTCACCGAGGTTCGGAGTGACGAGCGTGCACACGGCAAATGAAACCGCCGCGTGTTCGCACGGTACCACCGAAAGGCACGGGGCGGTCCTCGATGGTCGAAGGGGCGCCTCGTTGGAGCGTCTTCGCCGGTGCACCGCGACGATTCGTACCTCTGCTAAAAAAGTCACTCGGTAGACAACGCGGATACCCACGACAGAAGCGGTAGGTCATGTCCAGAAGGTCACTTCGTCACATTGTTGTTTCGTTCGCCACGCTTTTGGTGGCGACGTCAGGCAGTGCAGTCCTCGTCACGGACACGGCCAGCGCTTCGTCACCCCATGGCTCCGTCGCCCCTCACTTGACGGCTGCGACCCGTCATTGGACGAACGCCCTCCCGGCGCCTGGTACCTATTCGTTAAACGCTGGTGGCAACGCCACGGTGACCTCCGTCGCGTGCGTGACGGCGGGCAACTGCGTCGCGGGTGGTAGTTACACCAACGCCCTCGGTCGACAGGAAGCCATGGTGGACGTGGAGACCAACGGCGTTTGGGGTTCGATTCAGGACGTCGCCGGCGTGAGTGCCCTCAACGACTGGGGAGCGGCCAGCGTGACGCAGGTGACCTGTACCGCGGTCGCGAACTGCGTGGCGGTCGGTTTCTATTCGCACGACACCTCGTCGTACGGGCGCATTCTCCTGCCCTTCACCGCGAGTTTGATGGGCGGTGTGTGGGGCGGTGGTGCACCGCTGCCGAACGACACGACGCTCTTCGTGCGCGGCGGCACCGTTAGTCAACTTTCGTGCGCCGCGACCGGCTACTGCGTGGCGGTCGGTTCCTACTTGGACGTCAACTCCGTCCAGCAGTCCTTCGTCAGTTCCGAAGTGAAAGGTGTGTGGTCCTCGGTCGTCGACATCCCGGGAACCGACGCGCTCAATGTGGGCAAGAAGTCGGCCGCGAGCGCGGTGTCTTGCGCGACGACGACGAATTGTCTCGCGGGTGGCACCTACCGTGACAACGGTTCGTTGCTGCACGCCTATCTCGCGACGTTTAATGGAACAACGTGGTCCGATGTTGCGGTGCCGGGTCTCGACGCTCTGAGTAGCGGTACCCCGAATATCAACGCCATCTCGTGCACGGCGGTCAATACGTGCCTCGTGGCGGGGTCCTACGTGGACTTCTCCAGTTCCACGCACGGCTTTCTCATCTCGGAGAACGCCGGAGTGTGGACAACGTTGCTCGACGTCACAGGCCTCCCCATCGCCACGAGCAACAGCTACGTCAGCGTTTCGGCGGCGACGTGCCTAAGCACCGGCAACTGCACCGTGGCCGGTACGTACAGCGACGCCTCCTCGAATCGCAAGGCCTTCGTGATGACCGAAACGGCGAAGTCGTGGGGAACGCCCACCACGATCGCGGGCATGGACGCCGTGCATACTCCCGTGTCGGCGACCGTGACGTCCGTGTCGTGCGCCAGCGCGGGCAATTGTTATCTCGTCGGAACCTTCAAGATCACGAACTCCACTATCGCGGGCTTTGCCGCGGCCCAGATCAAGGGTGTCTGGGGTGCTGCGCAACAACTCAGTGGTGTCGTCGCGGTCTCGACCAACGGGGCGTCCACCGTGTCCACGGTCTCGTGCGTCGCCAGCGGATCATGCGTCTACGGAGGGTCGTACCCGGCACCGAATGGCTTCACCATGGGATTCACCACGACCGTAACTTCCGGTGTCGCGGGAGCACTCCAGGTCTTGCCCGGTTCGACGGACATGAATCCTCGCAACGGGGGAGCGATCACATCGATCTCCTGCTGGTCGGCGGGAAATTGCAGCGCTGGCGGTTACTACGCCGATAGCACCGGCAATCTGCAGGCCATGGTCGTCAATGAGACCGACGGGACGTGGGGCGCGGCCCAGGAGGTGCCGGGCACCGCTGCGCTCAATTCTGACAGTGGTTCCAATGGCGCCGAGGTGACCTCACTATCGTGCCCGGCGGCTGGCACCTGCACGGCGGTGGGCTTCTTCTCGAGTGCCACCATCGGACAAGAAGGTTTCGTTGTGAACGAAACCAAGGGCGTCTGGGGCACGGCGGTGGAGCCGCCCAACTTCGCGACTGTGAACGCGAGTAACTACGCAGCGCTCGTGGCGCTGTCGTGTTCGTCTGCCGGCACCTGTCTCGCGGGCGGCAACTACATCGACGGGGATGGCAATCAAGAAGCACTTCTGGTTCCCGAAGTGAACGGAGTCTGGGGGAACACCTTTGAGGTTCCCGGTTCGGGTGCCCTCAACACCGGCGGGACGGACAATGTCAGCTCCATCTCGTGCGCGAGCACGGGCAATTGCCTGGTGGGTGGCGTCTACACCACCAACGGCATCGACTACCAGGGCTACATCACAGAAGAGAAAAACGGCGTGTGGTCGCCAGCGGCGCAGCCGGCCGGCTTTGCCGCCCTGAACGCCTGGAACAACGGGTACGTGAACAACGTGTCCTGTGCGGCTGCCGGATATTGCACGATCGTCGGTACGTTCACCGCTTCCGGCGGATCTCGCGGGGTCTTCGGGGCGAGCGAGGTCAAGGGGACGTGGGGAACGGCGACGATCCTTCCGGGTTTCGCCACGTTGAACTCTGACGGCAACGGCTCGGTGCAAACCCTGTCGTGCGCGAGCGCGGGCAATTGCGTAGCGGGTGGCCAATATCGCGTCTCCAGTATGAGTCACGCGTGGACCGATGACGAAAAGAACGGCGTCTGGTCGAAAGCGCAAGCCGTACCCGGCGCCGTCGCCCTCGACGTCAAGGGTGGTGGAACAGTTCAGGGATCGTCGTGTTGGTCGGCCGGCAATTGCACGGTCGTTGGCAACTACACCGACGCCAGTGGTGCCGAGCAGCCATTTATCGCGGAGGAATGGAATGGTGTGTGGTCCAACGCGTTCACCGCTCCCAATAGTGCGGCTCTCAACATTGGGAATAGCTCCGCGCTGCAGGCCGTGAGCTGTGCGACCGACGGCGGTTGCTCCACGGGAGGCTTCTTCTCGATTGGCACGCCCATGGTGGAATCCACTATTGCGCCGCCCACCGCACCCACGGGTGTAGTGGGCAAGTACACGAAGACAACGGTGGTCACCATCACGTGGCACGCACCCGCGGACGACGGGGGAGCACCAGTGCAGCACTACACGTGCGTTTTTGATGGACACGCGTACGCCGCCACCACGGTCGCGGGTGGGGGTCAGTGCTTGATCACGACGACCAAGGCCAAGCATCACCTCGTGTCGGTGACCGCCACGAACGCAGCGGGAACTTCACCCGCCTCGCCGAACATCACCGTGTAATTCTCATCGATCACGCGTCTTCCTCCTGCCTCAGCCCCGAAAGATGGGGCGTAGAGGAGAGGAGGACGGCACCAACTTCGTGAGCTCGTTATCGCGCACGAAATTCTTTCGAACACGACGTGAAGTGTCGGGACGGAAGTTCGTGCCAAAAGACGCGTGACTTTGTCGTAAATGTTGGGTATGGTCTGCCGAGACCGTCGACGGTGGGGTTGGCGAGAAGGGCGACGACGGTGACGTTCAAGCGCGCAGTAGCGGCCCTCGCGGTGTTCTTGTTGGTCGTTCCGACTGGCGGAGTCGCCGGTGCCGACACCACCAGCACCACGACCCTGCTCACGGGAGCCATCATTGGCACACTGCCACCGAGTCCCTTCGCCCTGACGAATTTGTCGTGTTGGTCGCTCGGTAATTGCGCGGGCATCGACACCGCGAATAACGGTTACGTATCCTCCGCCGCTGGTACCGCAGACGTCATCATCGAACACAACGGAATTTTCGGTGCCGCGATAGCGGTCGCGGGCAACGTCAACCAGGCCGAGTCGGTACAACTGAATGAGGTGCAGTGTTTCGCACCGGGGACGTGCCTCGCCGCGGGGTCATCGATCGTGGCGGCGCAATCCACCGCAATCGTGGCCTTTGTCCGCAATGGCTCGTGGCTACCCGCATCGCCGTTGCCGCAATTGTCCGCCCTCCCCGATGCTCGATCGACGTCGATTTCCCAACTCAGTTGTGTGAGTGCCACCTGCGTCGTGCTCGGCAGCGTGACGACGGGCGCGGGGGCGCAGGAGGCCTTCACTGACACGTGGAGCAATGGCGCGTGGACGACGCCCACGGTGCTGTCGATGCACGTGCCGGTGGGCGGCGCATTCGCAACGTCCGAGCTGGCGACGAGTCTGACGTGCTTTGCCGCCGGGGACTGCACGATTTCGGGACAGTTGGGCAATTCCCTCGCGGGTGGATTGTTCTTCGCCCAAGAAGTCAACGGTCACTGGCGGCCATCCACCGTCATCGCGAACACGGTTGCCGCGCCGGGTGCCGTTAGTTCTGGAAATAACTTGTCGAGTAGTTGGGTGGTCGACGTGATGACCTGCGTGGCCGCGACTACGTGTATGGCGGGAGGCTCCTATTACGACGCCGGCGCACGCACCCAAGGTTTCGTCGTGTCCGAACGAGCGGGTGTCTGGACGGTATCGAATCTCCCAGGTCTCGCGCAGTTGAATGCCGGTGCGGTCGCCGGAAAGTCGAACGATCTTGGCGCTCAAGTGACATCCATTGTGTGTCCGTCATCGAACATGTGTGTGGCGTCCGGCGATTACGCGGCGACCTCCGGTTCGAGTGGCGTCTTCGTGGACGTCAGTTATGGGCAGAAATGGGGACGGGCGGTGGCGCTGCCGGGCGTGGACGCCTTCTCGTCGTTGGACGCCGCCCCCACCGGGGCGTACGCGGCGGGACTGAGTTGTTCGTCACCATCGACGTGTGTGGTGGTCGGCGACTATTCCTTCCAGGACAGTTCGATCATCTTTTCGTCAGCGGCCACCAATGGCGTGTTCGCGCCCGCCACCGAAGTGAATTTCCCGACGGAGACCGACGCGAATAATCAGAGTTTCTTTTGGGTGGACCAAATGGTCTCGGCGGGCTCGGTGACCCAACTACTGGTCACCACGCCGTTAGGCGGCGCGATCGTCAATCTGAGAAGTGGGAGTTGGGGCACGGCACAAAACTTGGTCTTGAGTTCCGCACTGCCGTCCAATTCTGACGCATCGGTCGACGCGGTGTCGTGTCCGTCTGACGGCAACTGCGTCGCGGTCGGCGACGGGGTCACCGACACGAATTCGATTTTCCAGGTCAATCAAGGGGGGCTGTTTACCGCCGAGGAATCCCACGGCGTCTGGCAACCAACGGAGGTGATTCCCTCGAGCGTGCTCGCCAATGCGCAGAGTTTTTCGGTGGACGGTCTGTCGTGTGTGTCGGTCGGGAATTGTGTCGTCGTCGGAGAAATGGACCTGTCGCCGACCGTGAGTTACGTCCTCGTCGAACGAGATGGTGTCTGGGGCACCATGCAGAAGTTGGCCGGCTTGCCCGTGTCCACCGCCACCGGGCAAAACGCACCGAGCGAGCTCGAAGCCTTTTCGGCGTTGTCGTGCACGTCTCTCTCTCAATGCCTGGCCGTGGGCAATTACGTCACGACCAACGGCACGAATGCGCCATTTGTTGTCACTGATCTCCTCTCGGGCAACGCCACCGCCACGACGTTGAGCCTCCCCTCGGTCGCCGTTCCCGGGAACGTCCGCGTGGACGCCCTCCAGTGTCCGTCGGTCGGGCACTGCGTGATGGGTGCCGACATCTACCGGTCCCATCACCAAGCGTGGGAGCCCTCGATTGTGTCGGGGAACGGGAGCACGTGGACGGCGCCGATGACGTTGCCCGGCATCGTGGCGCTCAACTCAGCGACGACGGGCTTGGACTCAACGTCCGTCGGCTTTACGCAACTGGTGTGCCCCGACTCGTCGGATTGCGCCGTGGCGGGTTACTACGAGAACTCCCGAGGATCGCTCGAGTTCGTTGACGCGGAGTCGGCCGGCGTGTGGACGAGCGCTGAACTCCTACCGGGATTGACCACGATTCAGCCAGCGAACATTATTGGCTCCAATGGCGTCGCTCTGACAAGTGTCGCGTGCTCGAGTCCGGGCGCGTGCGTCATCGTCGGCAATGTGTCGTCGGAGTCGTGGAGCCAAGGTGGTGCGCCGACGGCGACGTTCTACGCGACCTTGAGCGGGGGAACGTGGCAGCCCGCAACCTTTTTGCCGGTGAGCCCTGGGAATTTTGGCGCACAATATTTTGAAGCGGACGGCGTGGGTTGTCACCCCGGAGGCTCGTGTGTGATCTACGGCACGAACGGGGTCGTCACGGTCACATCGAGTTTCGACGGATCGTACGGGACGTGGGGACCGACCTCGCTCGCCATGGTGAGCATCACGGGGACCACCGTGGGACCAGAAGTCGGCATCAGCAGTCCTACACAAGCAGCACTCATCAATAGTCACGTTGTCTGCACGGCTCAATCGTGCACCGCCGGTGGTGTGTCGTGGAGTGCTCGCCTTGGCGCAGTCCCATTGGTGACAACAACCTCATGACGCGATGCACTGTCTCCGACCGTCGATCTTTGGTCGACACAAGTCTTCTCCACGTCCGCTTACTCCGAAGGAGTTCACGATGAACACACGATCTCTCCGTCGCTTCCTCCCGCGCGGCCTCGCCGTTGTCGCTGTCGTGGCGACGGTGTGCCTCGCCGGCATCCCCGAAGCGGGGGCCGCGACCACCGGGTTCGCCAACGTCACCTTGTTGAACGGAGTCTCCAACGGAATTTCGGGTTCACCGAGTCTCAGTGCCCCGACAGTGGGCTGCTGGTCGCCCGGAAACTGCGAGGCGATCGGCACCTACGTGGACGGGAATGGTGACGAGCGTCTCTATCTGGCCGAGGAGCGCACGGGTTCGTGGGGCACCGCGATCAATGTCCCGATGCAGGGCCTCACGCCCGCGGCCCTCGCCACTTATTCACCGCAGTCGCTGTCGTGTTCGGGACCCACGAACTGTGCGCTTGTGGGTACGTACGGAACGACGGCCGCCATTGGCACCGAGATTTTCGTGGCGAGTGACGCGGGCGGGACGTGGTCCTCGCCGGTCGAGATTCCGGGACTCTCGGCCCTCGACGTCGGTCAAAACGATGCCGCCACCTCGCTGTTCTGCGTGGGGAACAGTTGCACCGTCGCGGGAACGTACGACGACGGACAGGGCGACACGCAACCTTTTGTCGCCACTTCGTCGAATGGGATATGGGGCAAGGCCACCATGGTGAAGGGAACAATTCTCGTAGCGGGTGCGGGTTACTCGAATGTCGGCGCTCTGACGTGCTCGAGTACCGGCAATTGCATCGTGGCGGGTGATGAGATCGACGCGGCCGACCACTACCAGGCGTTCACGGCCACCGAGACGTCGGGTCAATGGGGATCAGCGCAACTGGTGCCCGGAGTGGCGTCGCTCAGCTCCTTCTACTCACAGGTCACCGCGCTGTCCTGTGCGACGCCCTCGTGGTGCGTGGCGTCGGGCGTCTACACAGACGCGAACGGAAATACGCAAGGCTTCGTGAGTGCCGATACCACCGGTTCGTGGGCGACGGCGCAACCTATTCCTGCTCTCAGCACATTGAACGCCGGCGGCACCGTCACTGTCGACACGATGAGTTGCTCCTCGTCAGAGTGCTGGCTAGGCGGCTCGTACGCGGCTGATGAGGCTCATCAGGAAGGCTTCCTTGCCGAAGTGACCAGTAGCGCGGTTGGAAACGCGGTGCCGGTCAGCGGACTCTCCGACCTCAACGTGGGCGATACCAGCGCGTCCGCGGACGTCGCCTCCTTGTCGTGTGCGAGTGATGATTCGTGTGCGGCCGCCGGTACGTTCACCGCCAGCGACGGAACCACCCAGGGGTTCGTCACGACATCGACCGGGGGATCGTGGTCGGCGGCCGAGGCGATACCGGGATTAACCGGCACGATCAATCCGGTGACGACGTCCCTTGAAACCTTGACGTGCGGGAGCGGCGGCACCTGCTCGTTGATCGGTTTGTCCACGGGCGGCACGTCGGGAGAGATTGACACCTTCGAATCATCCTTCTCGGGCGGTGCGTGGAGTCCCGTCGCGCTCTTCTCTCCGGCCGAGAATTTGCTCTTGGGCGGCTCGGCGGCGGGTCAATCAATGGCGTGTTGGTCGCCGGGTAATTGTCTCGCCGTCGGTGACGTCGGAGATGTAGTCGGTGACGAATCTGGTTGGTACGCCTTTGAAACTGCGGGTGTGTGGGGGCTCACGACGGATTTTCCCGCCAACGCGAACTATCCGAACTTCGTACCGACGGTCGCTTCCTGCACCGCCACGGGTTGCACGGTGGTGGGCTCGGCCAGCGACGCCTCCAACCAGAAATACGCCAATCTGGCCTACAGCGAAACGGGTGGGGTGTGGGGCGCGAGTTCCGTAGTGACGGGAGTGTTGACGCCCACGTTGGTCGCTCAGGGCTTGTCGGGTGCGGCGTTGACGTGTTTCGCGAGCGGATGTGACCTGTTCATGGGTGTTGAGTTCACTGATGGTGCGGCCGCCGTCACGAGCGGTGTCGCGAATGCCTTCGGTGTCGTCGCCTATCAACTCACCGGCACGACTTGGTCGGCGCCTACGGTGCTCTATGAGTCGCCGCTCACGTCGAGTGGCTCGCAGAACTACGTCGGCGACGATCTGGCCGCGAGTAACTGCGTGACGCTCAGCCAGTGCGTCGTGGCCGACGAGTACTTTCAAGAGAGCGGGACTGGCTATCACTCGACCTCCGGACTGCACGTCTTGACCGGCGCCACGTGGACGAACGTGGCGCGATACACGGGTGTCAAGCGATCTTTGAGCAAGACACAAAGTGAGCAGTACGCCTTCGTCAACGCGATTCAGTGCACGAAGTCCAACTGCCTCATTTTTGAAAACGCCTCGGAAGCCACGGGGCCCATTGGGGTCGCCACGGTGGTGGCCCTGAAGGGCACAACACTCGGGACGTCGCGGACGCTGCCGGGTATTCCGTCCACTGCGTACACCAGCCACGTCGATGACGCGAGCTGTTCGAGTTCACTGAAGTGTGAAGTGGTGCTGTCGTACGACAATGTGGCGGGATCGGCGGCGTCGTCGAAAGACACGACGTTCGTCGTCACCGATGTTGCCACTCCGACTTCGGTGGCAACGCAAGCAACGTTGGGATCCTTCCTTAATACCTTCGGCGCGAACTCTCAGATCACGTGCGCGAGCACGACGAGTTGTGCGCTCGGTGTTTCCATTTACAGCGATTCGGGGAATCAAGTTTCCTACGCGAGTTTCTTCGCGAATGGGAAATGGACGTCCGTCGCCGCCGTCAAGGTGAAGGGAAAGTCGGTCGGCGTCCTCAGTTCGATGGTGGCGACTAGCGACGGCCACTTTCAGGCGTTGGCCACCTATTACCTAACCTCGTCGCAGTCCACGTCGGCCATCGCCGTCCTGCGGACGTAGGTTGTGGTTGATCGAGTCGTGCGCTGAACTTGATCATTGAGAGGTGTTGAGTGGCCCATTTCGTCGTAGAAGGTGACCAACTGGCGCTCCGCATGAGCGCGTCGGAGCACCTCGAGGCGATGCGCGGTGACGTGGTGGTTCCGCTCTCGAGTGTGCGGTCGGTCGAAGTGCTGGACGACGCGATGTCGGTGATTCACGGTATACGCGTCGGCACCGGAATTCCGGGCCGTATCGCCGTTGGGACGTTCACCTCCACGTCGGCTCGAATTTTTGCGGTCGTCCACCACCGTGACCGCGGTGGCGTGCGGGTGAACTTGTCAGGGGCCGAGTTCGACGAACTGGTCGTGAGCACGTCGGACCCCGACGCCGTCGCGAGCAGCATGCCGGTGACACCCTCGTGAACAGTGTTCGTCAAGTTGACGGCCACCGGGTCTGGCGCCGTCGTCATGAGCCTCGCTTGTAGAGTCGGAACAATGGCCGAACTCGATGATTCCTACGACCTGGCTCTGGCGGCAGCTTCCCTGCGTGCGAGTTCGGGAGATCTTCACGTGCTGCTTCGGTCACTCAGCGAGCTCTTGTCGGATGCACTCGGAGATCGATTGCAGGTGGAGCGCGCGGGGGGCCGCTTTCGAAAGTCGGACACGATTGCGTCGGTTCGCGTCGTGCTCTCGGGGGATCAATTCGACGCGATCGTCGACGGCACGACCGTGCGGTGCAGTGTCGGACATTTCTCCGGTGGAATCAAGATTCGTAGCGAGAGCCTCTCCATGGAGGATTGGCTGGTGCGACTCCTCGGGGAGCTGAAAAACGAAGCGGCGCACAACTCGGCAGCCCAACAGGCGTTAGAGAACATTGTGATCGGAGGACACTGATGGCAAAAGAGCAAGGTGATCTACCCGAAGCGACGGGACATCGGCTCGAAGAACTCGAAAAGGGCCTGTTCACGTCCGACTTGTCCGTGAATGAGTTCCTTCTCGTCAAGGAGGCGGGATTTCACCCCGTGGGCTTCGTCATGGGTTCGTCGATTTACCACATCGGAATTCAGACCCGTAAGTGGGGTCAGAGCCAGGAACTCACCAAATTGACCGAAGCGATGTATAACGCGCGCGAACTCGCGATGACTCGCATGGAAGAAGAAGCGGCACAACTGGGTGCCGATGGCGTGGTCGGCGTGCGACTCGATGTCAATTACTACGAGTGGGGTTCGGACGCCGCTGAATTCATCGCGGTGGGAACAGCGGTGAAGGCCGAAGATGGCGTCTCACGACTCAACACCCTTGGTAAGCCCTTCACGAGCGATCTGTCGGGACAGGACTTCTGGACCTTGAGTCAGACGGGGTACGCCCCGCAGGGCCTCGTGATGGGGACGTGCGTGTACCACATTGCCCACCGAGGACTGGCGGCGACGCTCGGCTCCGCCGGGCAGAACGTGGAGTTGCCCAACTTCACTCAGGCCCTCTACGAGGCGCGCGAACTCGCGATGACGCGCATGCAGGACGAGGCCAATCGACTCGGAGCGACGGGCATCGTGGGAGTGCGACTCGAGGAGAAGTCCCACCAGTGGGGCTCGCACACGATTGAGTTCTTGGCGCTCGGCACGGCGGTCGACAAGACGGGGGCGCCGGTGACCCTCACGCGACCCACCACGATCATCTCGCTCGATAACTAGTGACCAGCGAACCGACCGATCTGCCCGAGGCGGCCGAACGTCGAATGACCTCGGGGGCCTTCACCTCCGGTCTCAGCGTGGCGGACTTCGCGGCGTGTTTGGAAATGGGGTTGGAGCCAGTGGGCTTCGCCCAGGGATTCTGTGCCATGCAGTGGAGCCCGCTCGGCTCTTCGATGTCGAATGCGATGTCGCCGTATCGTTCAACGACCGGTGGCGGCTACAGCGAGATGTTCAATTGCCCCCACGGCTTCGTGTCCAATGACCACCGTCAATGGGGTCAGAACTACGAGCAGACCTGGTACGAATCGGCCTGGCACACGGGTTTTGACGCCGCACTGCAACGCATGGTGGAAGAAGCCACGGAAGCGGGCGCCCACGGGGTCGTCGGCGTCGTTGATTCCCAACAAGTCATGGGGGACGGGTACCTGCTCGAATTTCACTTGAGTGGCACGGCGGTGAAGATTCCCGGGGCTCCCGCCCTTCAGCAAGCACCCTTTACGACCTACCTCGCGGGTCAACGTCTCGCCAAGGTCGTTGAAGCGGGGTACGCGCCCGTCGGCGTGGTCGCCACGCTGTCCTCGGTGCGGATGTGGCCCTTCTGCATCACCGAGTACCAGTTGCACGGCTCGGGGCTGTCCATGTTCGCAACCGGGGTCTCGACGTCCGAGATCGATCAGGTAGTACGCGCCAAGTCGTACAGCCGCCAGATCGCCCGCGATGCGGCGAAGCACGCGCTCCACGGAGATTCGCTCCACGGTGCGCGCGTGACGACGAGCGAGCGAGAACTGGGTCAAGGTGAGATCGACTACCACACCGTGATTCGAGGAAACCGTATTCGCCGCTTTCAAGACTTCAAGGCTCTCCCGGTCCCGCAACCCACGGTGCGTCTCTCATGAGTGCTCTCACGCCGCCTAACTCCGAAGTGGACCTGGCGGGCGCGATGCGCGCGGCACTCGCTGCTTACAGCCAAGGACCTGGTTCAGGAAAGGGGACGACGTCGGACCTGTCCATGGACGAAGAGCTCAATCTGCACGCCATTGGTTGGGAGCCCGTTGAGTTCGTTACGGGCTTGTCCGTGTATTCCACCCCGCCCATGACGTGGTCGTGGGGGCAGGGCGAAATCTCTGCGGCGTCGTATTCCCACGAGCAGGCCTTTCAGTTGGCCATGGCCCGACTGCACCGCCAAGCCGCCTCGGTCGGTGCCCACGGCGTCGTGGGCGTCGAGGTGGAAAGGTCGATCCACGCGTCCCACACGGAAATTTCACTCATGGGCACCGCAGTGCGACCCGTTGGCGCCGCGGCGATTGACGCCGACCACGTGTTCACCTCCGACTTGTCCGCTCGCGATTTCACGTTGTTGATGCTGGCCGGCTGGGAACCCCTCGGTCTCGCCGCCGGGGCGTCGTTCGTCTTTGCGCCACGACGATCAATGGGCGCCGTCATGAGTCAGCAGACGCAGAACGTCGAGCTCACGAATTTCACTGAGGCGATGTACTCCGCCCGAGAAACCGCCATGGAGCGCATGCAGTCCGCGGCCCTCGCGATGAAGGGTACGGGTGTGGTGGAGGTCAAGGTCTTCGAGGGTCCGATGTACTTCGCGTCGCACGCGGTGGGATTCACCGCCTGGGGCACGGTCGTTCGTCTACGTGAAGAGCAGCATCGTCACGTGTCACCCACGATGGTCGTCTCGTTGGATGACGTCGACATCGCTTTCAGCGCCGATACTCTCGGCTAGCTGTCGCGTACGCCTCGTGAACACTGACGCGTCCACACGCAACGTCCGACGTCCGAGATGTTGAGCTCCGCTGAGACCTTCGCGCTGGGGTGCCCTACCGAGTGGACGCAGAACTGGACGCTGCGAAGTGGGGAGTTCTACGGCGAGATCATGGACGAGTCGACCCGACGGATTTGGCTGTCCTGCGATCCCATGACGACGAATGATTTTGCAACCCAGACGCTGCCCCCAGGTTTTCGGAAATCGGGGATGGGCCGCGTGGTCCATGACGGGGCGGTTTTCACTCGCTCTCCGGGCGCGGTCCACGACGGACCGTTATTGACCATGGACGTTGGTGGTCGCCGATTCGCGTTCGTGGCGCTACCGGGTCGGGGCAGCGCGGGAGAGGCCGGCGAATTCATCGTGGACGTCGAGAAGCATCACCGCGTTCTCTACCGCCCCGGTCGCGACCTCGACCTACTTCGTGACGAGAACGGAGACGAGTACATTCTGCAGATTTCGGGCGCAGAGCGTCCGGGTGTGACGCGCCACACGGATCGCGTTCTTCCCGTTGGTTGGACCTCACGTACAACGCGTCGGGCTGAAGTGACCGTGTTGGACGTGCCGTCACCGGCGCGCATCGTGTTTCTTGCTACTGGCGACGTGTTCCACGGACCCGTCACCGTCGGGTGACCGACCGGGCTACTGCTCCATGGGCGTCGTGATCATCCAACGGATGCCAAAACGGTCGAGGCAGGTGGACCAGTACGCGCCCCAGGGCTGATCGGCGGGGGACTGCTCTTCAATTCCCGCGGCGAGGCCGGCGTAGAGGCGATCCACGTCCTCTTTCGTGTCGACTTCCAACATGATTGTGGTGTTGTTGCCCACGCGGCACTGCATGCCCATCGAGGACAGCATGTCGGTGGCCATGATGACGTGGCCGGCCGTGATTTCGAGTTCCATGTGCATGATGCGTTGTGCATCGTCGGCGGAAAGCTCGGGACCGCCCGGCATCGGCATGTCCCCGAAGCGAATCATGGGACCCACGAAGGACGTGCCGAAGAGTTCGCGGTAGTGAGTGAAGGCTTCTTCGGTGTTGCCTTGGAAGTTGAGGTAGGTGCAGACGCGGGCCATCGGTGTCTCCGTTTCGAAATGAATTTTCCGAAGCCTAGGAGATCCCTCCTCCGCGCGCTGGGAACTGGGGATATTGACGACGTCACGGGGACGTGTGGGCGTCGTCGGTACTCTGGTCATCTCATGAACGCGGCGCTGGCAGGTTTTCTCACTGGACTCTCGCTCATTGTCGCCATTGGGGCGCAGAACGCCTACGTTCTTCGTTTGGGCCTCACCCGCGCGCACGTTGGTCTCGCCGTCGTGGTGTGTTCGATTTCCGATGTTCTCTTGATCTTCGCCGGCGTCGCGGGCATCGGTGGGGTCGTCCATCAATTTCCGAGCGTGCTGCGTGCATTGCAACTTCTCGGCGTGATCTACCTCCTGGCCTACGGTGTGCGCTGTTTTTGGCGGGCTCGGCACCCCGAGACGCTGGTGCCGTCCGAGGCACCACTGCCGACACGCCGGACGGTTCTGGCGACCACGATGGCATTCACCTTTTTGAACCCGCACGTGTACCTCGACACGGTTCTCCTTCTGGGCTCCATTGGAAATCAGTTTCACGGGGATCGCTGGCTCTTCGCGGCCGGCGCGAGTCTCGCCTCGCTGGTGTGGTTCTCCGGGCTCGGATTCGGCGCTCGGTCCGCGGCACGATTCATGTCGCGGCCTTCCACGTGGCGCGTACTCGACTTCGGCATCGGCGTCGTCATGGTCGCCGTCGCGATCAACATCGCTCGCCTTCGTGTGGGCACCTAACTTTCGAAACTTTCGAGCGGCATATTTGCGGTAGTCGTATCAGACGATTACGTGACGGGCGCGTTGACGACGAGCGCGTGACCGCCAATGACGTAGATGGCGAGGCAACCGACGGCCGCGACGATCGCGAGCCGCCACGCCACACGTCGATGGCCCCGGATGCCCGTGATGATGACGGCCGCGTCAATCAACGAGATGACAACGGCCACCGCCACGCTCGCCGTGCGATGCGGGGAGAGGGTGGTGGTTAGCCACGCTGCGACCAACAGTGTCAGTGTGCCGATATTGAGAGACCACCGAGCACCGCAGCGCTGCGGGAGACCTCGAACCCCAGTCAGACGGTCGTCGTCGATATCGACGACGGCATTGATGAAGTGAGCTCCCACGCCAATGAGAGAAGTGACCACCATGACCACCGGACGGGGCCAGGAGTGAGCGGGCAGACCGAGCGTGACGAACGCGGGCAGCAATCCGAAGGAAATCGCGTAGGGCAGCGGGCTCCAAAGGCCCAGCTTGAATCTCTTGTTGTACTCGTACGCCGAGGCAACCGCCGTGAGGTGGACAACAGCGGCCCGCCACCCCGACAGGAGGGACAGCGGCACGCACAGCAGGAACGCGACGGCCGCCGCGACGAACAGTTGATCGGGCGTCACGAGGCCCGCGACGACGGGTTTACTCATTCGCTGCACGGAACGATCCCGTGGCGCGTCGAGTGCGTCATTGGACCAACCGACCGCGCACTGACCCGCCAGTACCGCCGCTGCGACACCAACGGCGCTCGTCCCACGTCCGGCCGCGACGGCGAGAATGGTTGTGGCACTCGTCACCGCGAGAGTGGGACCGAAGTGCGAGGCGAGCACCAGTCCTCGTGCGAGGTCTCCTCGAGACGGTGCTGCAGGCGACGTCCCACCTCGCGTGGTGGTCATGGTGCCGACCACCGTGCGTACAGCGACGTCGCGTCGCTCATGACAGCCAAGGTCCGATGCTCGTGAACTGCGAACCTGACACGTGGGTGAGCCTAGGGACCGAGCGAAGGCGACGCTCGATGTTCTCACCGCGACAGCGCGGCGGTCCCCGACAGTCGAGTGAAGAGACCTGCATCAATGGACGAAGGCTGAAACGCGTCCCGGTTCGATCCGAAGAGAGTTCATCGCTGATTAACGCAATTTTGGTGAATGTTTGACAGTATGGCTGTCGGGGTGAGTGAATAGGTCATCTCATTTCACACGCAGGGAAGAGGAGTGGTTATGGCAGAGGTAATTCGCGCGGCGCTAGTTCAAGCGAAATGGACGGGTGCGAAAGATTCGATGATCGACGCTCACGAGAAATTTGCTCGCGAGGCCGCCAGTCAGGGCGCGCAGGTCATCTGCTTCCAGGAACTCTTCTACGGTCCCTACTTTTGTCAGGTCCAGGACGCCGAGTTCTACGAATACGCCGAAGCGGTGCCCGAAGGACCGACCGTGCAACGCTTCATGGCTCTCGCCAAAGAACTGAAGATGGTCATGGTGCTTCCGGTCTACGAGCGCGAACAAGAGGGCGTTTTGTACAACACCGCCGCCGTGATCGACGCCGACGGCACCTACCTCGGCAAGTACCGCAAGACCCACATTCCTCAGGTGAAGGGCTTCTGGGAGAAGTTCTACTTCCGACCGGGGAATCTGGGTTACCCCATCTTCGACACCGCGGTGGGTCGTATCGGTGTTTATATTTGCTACGACCGACACTTTCCCGAAGGTTGGCGCGCACTGGGCCTCGCGGGCGCCAAGATCGTTTTCAATCCGTCGGCGACGAGTCGCGGGCTCTCGGCTTACCTCTGGCAACTCGAACAGCCCGCGTCCGCCGTCGCGAACGAATACTTCGTGGGCGCCATCAACCGTGTCGGCGTCGAGGACCTCGGCGACAATGACTTCTACGGACAGACCTACTTTGTGAACCCTCGGGGACAATTCGTGGGCGACGTCGCCTCGACGAACGACGAGGAACTCATCGTGCGGGATTTGGACATGAATCTTCTGCAGGAGGTCCGCGAGCAGTGGGCCTTCTACCGTGACCGCCGTCCGGATCAGTACGGTCCGTTGACCGAGGCCTAGGGGGAGCGGTGGCGAGGACACTAATCAAGAACGGGCGCGTCGTCTCCACGACGGGAGTTGTTCGGTACGACCTGCTGATCGACGGCGAGACGATCGCGGCTCTCGGCGCCCCGGGACACTTTTCTGACCTCGAGGCGAGTTGCGAGCGGGTCATTGACGCGGCTGGTAAGTACGTGGTGCCCGGTGGCATCGACGTGCACACCCACATGGAATTGCCCTTTGGCGGTACGCACGCCTCCGACACGTTCGCGACGGGATCCGTCGCGGCCGCGTGGGGTGGAACAACGAGCATCATTGACTTCGCGGTTCAGCGCACGGGCGAACGGGTCCATGACGGACTCGCCGCCTGGCACGAGAAGGCGGATGGTCAATGCGCCATTGACTACGGCTTCCACATGATCATTGGAGGTGTGGACGACGATTCCCTGTCGGCCATGCGCGACCTCACGGATAATGAAGGCATCACGAGCTTCAAGCTGTTCATGGCCTACCCCGGCGTCTTCTACTCCGACGACGGTCAGATCCTGCGCGCCATGCAAACGGCCTCGGAAATCGGTTCGATGATCATGATGCACGCCGAAAATGGTCCGGCCATCGACGTTCTCGTAGCCCAAGCGCTGGCGCGCGGGGAGACAGATCCTCGGTACCACTCGCTCACGCGACCGGTGGAGATGGAAGAAGAGGCCACGTTCCGCGCCATCATGCTCGCGAAGGTGGCCAAGGCGCCTCTCTACATCGTGCACATGAGCGCCAAAGAAGCCGTGGAAGCCGTCGCGGGTGCGAGGGGACGAGGCGCCAACGTCTTCGGCGAAACGTGTCCGCAGTATCTGTACCTCAGTTTGGAAGAACACTTGTCGAAGGCGGGCTTTGATGGCGCGGCCTACGTGTGTTCGACGCCGCTGCGCGCGCACGCCGAGGGCCACCAGGAAGCGCTGTGGAACTACTTGCGCACCAACGACCTCTCGGTCGTCTCGACAGATCACTGTCCCTTCTGCATGAAGGGCCAAAAGGACCTGGGCCTCGGCGACTTCTCCAAGATTCCGAACGGCATTGGTTCGGTCGAACACCGCATGGACCTCCTGTACCAGGGAGTCGTGACGGGAGAGATCTCGGTGGAGCGATGGGTCGAGATTTGTTCGACGACCCCGGCTCGCATGTTTGGCCTCTACCCGCAGAAGGGTGCGCTCCTGCCGGGTTCGGACGCCGATGTCGTCATCTATGACCCACAGGGCAGCACGGACATCAGCGCGACGACGCACCACATGAACATGGATCACTCGGCCTACGAAGGCATCCACGTCGATGGTCGTGTCGAGACGGTGTTGTCCCGTGGCAACGTCATCATCGAGGACGACACCTTCAAGGGTCGCGTCGGTCATGGTCGCTACCTCAAGCGAGGACTCAGCCAGTACCTGTTGTAAGTACCCGTCGCGGCGAAGTTCTTCTTTCGTCGTGTGATCAGTAAAGGATGTTCATGGACTTTGGTGTCGTGTTGCAGACCAACCCTCCCGCGTCGCGAGTCATTGAGCTCGCCGTCGAGGCCGAACACGCGGGCTTTGACTACGTGTGGACGTTCGACAGCCACATCCTGTGGGAAGAGCCCTTCGTCATCTATAGCCAGATTCTGGCGAAGACCAACAAGGTGATCGTGGGTCCAATGGTCACCAATCCCGCGACCCGTGACTGGACCGTTACGGCGAGTCTGTTCGCCACGCTCAATGAGATGTACGGCAATCGCACCGTCTGCGGGATTGGTCGCGGCGACTCGGCCGTGCGGGTCGCCAAGGGCAAGCCGACGTCGATTGCGACGCTGCGCGATTCCATTCACGTGATTCGTGAACTCGCCAACGGTCGGGAAGTTGAGTACAACGGTTCGCAGTTGGTCTTTCCGTGGGGCCTGTCGAGTTCGCTCGAAATGTGGGTCGCCGCGTACGGACCGAAGGCCCTGGCGCTGGCGGGAGAAGTGGGCGACGGGTTCATCCTCCAATTGGCCGATATTGACATCGCGCGTTGGATGATCAGTTCCGTGCGTGAGGCCGCCGAGAAGGCGGGTCGCGATCCCAGTGCAATTACTTTCTGTGTCGCCGCCCCGGCGTACGTGGGCGACGATCTCGCACACCAACGAGATCAGTGCCGATGGTTCGGTGGAATGGTCGGCAATCACGTGGCCGACATTGTGGAGCGCTACGGCGCTGATGGTAACTCCGTCGTGCCGGCTGCTCTTACTGAGTACATCAAGGGCCGACAGGGCTACGACTACAAGGAGCACGGGCGAGCGGGCAATACGCACACCGAATTCGTCTCCGACGACATTGTCGATCGCTTCTGCTTGCTCGGTACCGCGAATGATCATCTCGCCAAGATCGAAGAGTTGCGATCCATCGGGGTGGACCAGTTCGCCGCCTACCTGCAACACGACGGTATCGATCAGACACTCGCGGCGTATCGAGACGTGATTCTTCCGGCCGCTCGTTAAGGTTTCTGTCAGGTAGCACATGAATGAGTCGTTCTCACGAACTTCTTAGAAATTCCGGAGGCACGACTTAGAGAGTCTTCGTAACGTGTCGTTTCGTCGCGAGGAGATGCAACACAAAGTTCCTCTTCGTCGCGTCACCCCTACGGAGAGGAATGTTGTGAAGAACAAGAAGTTGTTGATGGTAGGCGCGGCCGTGGTTGTCGTGGTGGCAGTTGTCGTGGGCGTGCTCGTGAGTTCATCGAACTCTAAGAAGTCGACGCAGTCGCTCAAGGGCACCTGCGGCGCTCTGACGAAATCAGTCGTCGTGGCCGACGGATTCACGAATGCCAGTGGACCCACCATCACGAAGTACGACTACAACAACCTCAACGCGAACGCGGCGAACTCTCTCGGTACGACGATTGATTTCGGCAAAGGTGCCTTGGTTGTGTCCTGCGTGAGCCCCTCGGACATCGCGAAGCTCTCAGTGTCCGCGCAAGCCGCCGGGAAGCCGACGATGACCGCTCAGCAGTACATGGACTACATGGTGGCGCAGTCCGCGGGAGCGATGAAGGCGACGCCGGTCGGTGGTGTGACCGACTACCTCGACTTCGGTAACGGCAAAGAAGATGGTCTCGGCTCGACGGCAACGGCGACCAGCGTGCGTCTCGATGCGTGGGTGGCGAACAAGTTCATCATCCTCACCTTCATTCACCCGGCGACGGCCACGCCGAGTTCAGCCCTTCTCAACTTCATCAAGACGACGCAGAGCGTCCTCTAACTCGCCCCGTGAGCGCCGTCGCTTGAGTACGTCTCAGGCGGCGGCGCTGCGCGCGAGAGCCACGGCCGCGTAGAGCGCGATCCCGGTGGCCATGGCCGATTCGTCAATGATCATGCGGTTGGAGTGATTGGGAGCGACGTCGCGCAGTGAGACGCCTTCCGGGCACGTGCCGAGAAAGGCCATGGCGCCAGGCACCTGCTCCAGGACGTAGCTGAAGTCCTCGGCTCCCATGACGGGATTGGGCATATCGAGGACGCGGCCGTCGCCCACGAGTTCGCTCGCGACACCGAGCACCCAGTCCGCGGTCGACGTGTCGTTGACCGTCACCGGAAAACCCGGAACGAGGCCAAAATCCACGGTCAGCCCGTGGGCCGCGGCAATACCCTTCGCGACACGCTCAATTTCTTCCTGCACGAAGATGCGGTTCCGTGCGGAGACCGTGCGAATGGTGCCCCGAACGTGGGCGACTTCAGGAATGACGTTGTTGGTTGTTCCTGAAGTAATGGTTCCCACGGTCACGACAGCCGGATCGAAGACGTCCACTTTGCGGGTCACCATCGACTGCAGGGCGAGGACAATTTCGCACGCGACCGGGATCGGGTCCAGGGCGTGATGCGGCATCGACGCGTGTCCGCCCTTGCCGATGACGTCGATGGAGAAGACGTCCGCGGAGGCGAGGAGGGTACCGGCCTTGGTGGAGATCATGGAGCTAGGCATCGCGGGTGTCTGGTGAATCGCGAAAGCGAGATCGACGCCCTCGTCGCCGAGAACGCCTTCTTCGAGCATGAAGCGAGCGCCGTGGAAACCCTCCTCACCGGGCTGGAACATGAAGATCACACGACCCGTCAGTTCCTCCTCGCGCGCACGTAGCAGTCGCGCGGCCCCGACGAGCATGGCGACGTG